>WNGD01004681.1_pt1 | contig 13427 bp, 14 predicted proteins | sample 5400671 | NCBI WGS metagenome assembly WNGD01 (sample SAMN13153369, study PRJNA577476) | soil metagenome | isolation source: 40 cm soil or saprolite under grassland replicate 2 | place: USA:California | collected 2016-06-15
CTCAAGGCCGTGGGCTGGGCGTTCGGCATGCCGACCACGCTCCTGGTCGATCCGCAGGGTTGCGAGCTCGGCGTGCTCGCCGGGCCGGCCGAATGGACGAGCGAGGATGCCCTGAAGCTGGTGAGCGCGGCGATCGGCGGGTGAGGCGGGCACACCCGACTTGTCATGGCCCGCGAATGCGGGCCGCCCCGTAACCACAAAGCTCTCCGTGATTACTGCGTCGCCCGCGTGCGCGGGCGATGACAGCACCGCGCGTTACCGCGTCGGCACCGGCTTTTCGCCGCGATAATCGTAGAACCCGCGCTGCGTCTTGCGGCCGAGCCAGCCGGCCTCGACGTATTTCACCAGCAGCGGACAGGGCCGGTACTTGGAATCGGCGAGGCCCTCGTGCAGCACCTGCATCACCGCCAGACAGGTATCGAGGCCGATGAAGTCCGCGAGCTGCAGCGGGCCCATCGGATGATGAGCGCCGAGCCGCATCGCGGTATCGATCGCCTCGACGGTGCCCACGCCTTCGTACAGCGTGTAGATCGCCTCGTTGATCATCGGCAGCAGGATGCGGTTGACGATGAACGCCGGAAAGTCCTCGGCGACCGCCGGGATCTTGCCGAGCTTCGTCACGAAGGCTTTCGTGGTCTCGAACGTGGTGTCGTTGGTGGCGATGCCGCGCACCAGTTCGACCAGCTCCATCAGCGGCACCGGATTCATGAAATGAATGCCGATGAACTTTTCCGGCCGGTCGGTGGTGGAGGCAAGCCGGGTGATCGAGATCGAGGAGGTGTTGGTGCCGAGAATCGCCTCCGGCTTGAGCACGGGGCAGAGCTCGGCGAAGATCCTGACCTTGACGTCCTCCTTCTCCGCGGCGGTCTCGATCACCAGGTCGCAGTCGGCGAGCGCGTCGAGCTTCTCCGCCGGCGTGATCCGCCCGAGCGCGGCCTTGCGATCCTCTTCGCTGATCAGGTTCTTGCCGACCTGGCGCGCCATGTTGCCGTTGATGGTGGCCAGGCTCGACTTGACGCGATCGAGCGCAATATCGTTCAGCAGCACCGAAAACCCCGATAGCGCACACACGTGGGCAATGCCGTTGCCCATCTGACCGGCACCGATCACGCCGACCTTGTGAATGTCGAGCTGCATGGCGTTGGTCCTGACCGACTTGGGTGCGGCGAGCGTCACCATCCTGGCATCTGCAAGATTCGAGCGATTCTCTGTGCTTTTACGACGATCCCGGAATGGACGCCACCGCCGAAGCTCACGTGCTCCGCTTGCCGAGTTCCTCGGCGAGCTCCGGCAGCGCCTGGAACAGATCGGCGACCAGGCCGTAATCCGCGACCTGAAAGATCGGAGCCTCTTCATCCTTGTTGATGGCGACGATCACCTTGGAATCCTTCATGCCGGCAAGATGCTGGATCGCGCCGGAGATGCCGACCGCGATATAGAGCTCCGGCGCCACCACTTTGCCGGTCTGGCCTACCTGCCAATCGTTGGGAGCATAGCCGGCGTCCACCGCGGCCCGCGAGGCGCCGATTGCGGCGCCGAGCTTGTCGGCCACCGGCTCGATGTACTTGGTGAAATTCTCGCGGCTCTGCATGGCGCGGCCGCCGGAGATCACGATTTTCGCTCCGGTCAATTCCGGGCGATCCGATTTCGACAATTCCTCGCCGACGAAGCTGGAGATCGCCGGCGTGGCGGGCACGGCGACGGTCTCGATCGGCGCCGATCCGCCGGTCCCGGTGGCCTGGAAGGTGGCGGTCCGCACCGTGATCACCTTCTTGGCCTCGCGCGAACGCACGGTCTGGATGGCATTGCCGGCATAGATCGGCCGCTCGAACGTGTCCGGCGCCACCACTTTGATGACGTCGGAGATCTGCATCACGTCGAGCAGCGCGGCGACCCGGGGCATCACGTTCTTGCCGGTGGTCGTCGCGGGCGCGACGATCGCATCATAGGGACCCGCGAGCGATACGATGAGCGCCGCGGTGGGCTCGGCGAGCCGATGCTCGAGACCGGCGTTCTCGGCCAGCAGCACCTTGGCGACGCCGGCGAGCTTCGCTGCCTGTTCGGCGACGCTGCGGCAATCCTTGCCGGCGACGAGCACGTCGATCTCTCCGCCCAACTCCCGGGCAGCGGTCAGCGCCTTTTGGGTGGCGTCGAACAGCCGCTTGTTGTCGTGCTTGGCGAGCAGCAGCGTCTTCATCACGCGTCTCCCTCCGACGGCCTCACAGCACGCCGGCTTCGTTCTTCAGCTTGCCGACCAGCTCGGCCACCGAGGAGACCTTGATGCCGCCCTTGCGGCCGGGCGGCTCCGACGTTTTCACGACTTCGAGCCGCGGCTTCACGTCGACGCCGTAGGCCTCGGGCGTCTTGTCCGCGATCGGCTTCTTCTTCGCCTTCATGATATTGGGAAGACTGGCGTAGCGCGGCTCGTTGAGCCTGAGATCCGTGGTTACGATCGCCGGCAATTGCAGTTTCACGGTTTGCAGCCCGCCGTCGACCTCCCTGGTCACCAGCAGCTCGGAGCCTTCGATCACCACCTTGGACGCGAAGGTCCCCTGCGGCCAGCCGAGCAGCGCGGCGAGCATCTGTCCGGTCTGATTGCAATCGTCGTCGATCGCCTGCTTGCCCAGGATCACAAGGTCGGGTTTTTCCTCGTCCACGATGCCCTTGAGGATCTTGGCGACCGCGAGCGGCTCCGGGCTCGTCTCGGTCTTGACCAGGATGCCGCGGTCGGCCCCCATGGCGAGCGCGGTCCGGATGGTCTCGCCGGCCTGTTGCGGGCCGATCGAGACGCAGACGATCTCGGTCGCCTTGCCCTGCTCCTTGAGCCGGATCGCCTCTTCGACGGCGATCTCGTCGAAGGGATTCATCGACATCTTGACGTTGGCGAGCTCGACCCCGGAGCCGTCCGCCTTGACCCGGACCTTCACGTTGAAATCGACGACGCGTTTTACGGGCACGAGGACTTTCATGAACATCCGCTCGGCATGAGGCCGGCACCGGCCTGAAATCTACTGATCGCGCAAGGCCGGGCACCCTAAAGGCCGCCGCCCAAAAGTGTCAACTTTCCGCCGCCCGAGGAGGTTTCGCATGGGCTAACGGTTCTGGCCCGGCACCCAGAGCACGTCGCGCGCTCCCTTGTCGTTGCAGTAACGGCTGGCCACGAACAAGAGATCGGACAGCCGGTTGACATATTTGCGCACCGCCGCCGACACGCTTTCGCCGGGCCGATCGGCGAGCTCGACGATCAGCCGTTCGGCGCGGCGGGCGACGGTGCGGGCGAGATGCAGGTAGGCGGCGGCCGCCTCGCCGCCGGGAAGCACGAACGAGCGCAGCGGCTCGAGCTCCGCATTGAGCCGATCGATCTCGCGTTCGAGCCGCTCGGTCTGGGCGTCGACGATGGCGAGGCGCTCGCCGCCCGGCCCCTTGGCCTTGTGCGGGGTGCTGAGATCCGCGCCGAGATCGAACAAGTCGTTCTGGATCCGGGCCAGAATCGCGTCGATGTCCGGATCCGCGCCGGTGTGGAGACGCGCCACGCCGATCACGGCGTTGAGCTCGTCGACGCTGCCGTAGGCGGCGATCCGCAGATCGTATTTGTGGCGGCGCTCGCCGCCGCCGAGCGCGGTGGTGCCGTCGTCTCCGGTTCGCGTGTAGATCCGGTTCAGGACGACCATGCCGTACTCACCTTAAGCTTCGCGGCGGCTCAGCGACCCAGCGCCCATATCGTCACCATGACGATCAGGATGGCGATCGCCTGCAGCAGCACGCGCCAGCGCATCAGCCGCTGGGACTTGTGCGGCGAGCCGCCCCGCATCGTGTTCCACAGCCCCAAACCGAGCACAACGGCAACCGCGCCGATCGCGATCGGCACGATCAGATGCGAGAGCAGGTCGGACATGCATGCCTCTTAGCACCGGGGCGCGGCAGTGGCCATCGCCGAGCCGCAAACGCGCTTTACCTCCCCTTGCAAGGGGAGGTCGACCAAGCCAAGTCGGATGTTTCCGACTTGGCCCACGATCATTGCCGAAATCGGCAAGCGCCGATTTCGGTTGGCGGTCGCGAGAGGATCGCGACCCCCTCCCGGCTCGCGCACAGCGCGCTCGCGCCGACCTCCCCCTTTCCGGGGGAGGTGAAGAGCGCAAGCGGCTCGGCACCGCTCCCAAATCTCAATTCCCGCGATCGAGCAGCCGGCGCGCGATCACCTGGGCCTGGATCTCCGCCGCGCCTTCGAAAATGTTGAGGATGCGCGCGTCGCACAGCACGCGCGAGACCGGATATTCCAGGGCGAAACCGTTGCCGCCGTGGATCTGCACGGCGTTGTCGGCGGCCGCCCAGGCGACGCGCGCGGCTAGCAGCTTGGCCATGCCGGCCTCGAGATCGCAGCGCCGGCCGGAATCCTTCTGGCGTGCCGCGTAATAGGTGATCTGACGTGCCAGCATCAGCTCCGCCGCCATCATCGCGAGCTTGTCGGCTACGCGCGGAAACCGGATCAGCGGCTCGCCGAACTGCGCGCGTTCCTCGGCGTAGCGCAGCGCTAGCTCCATCGCCGATTGCGCCACTCCGACCGCGCGCGCCGCCGTCTGGATCCGCGCCGATTCGAAGGTCTGCATCAACTGCTTGAATCCCTCGCCCTCGACGCCGCCCAGCAGATTCTGCGCTTTGACTTCGAAGCCGTCGAAGCCGATCTCGTATTCCTTCATGCCGCGATAGCCGATGACCTCGATCTCGGTCCCGGACATTCCCGGCGCCGGGAACGGATCTGCATCACTGCCGCGCGGTTTTTCCGCCAGCAGCATGGAAAGTCCGCGATAGCCCGGCTCTTCGGGATTGGTGCGCACCAACAGCGTCATCAGATCGGCGCGCACCGGATGCGTGATCCAGGTCTTGTTGCCGTAGACCTTGTAGACGGCGCCCGCGCGCACCGCCCGTGTCTTGAGCGAAGCGAGGTCGGAGCCGACGTTGGGCTCGGTGAACACCGCGGTCGGCAGCACCTCGCCCGAGGCGATCTTCGGCAGCCACTTGCGCTTCTGCTCCTCGGTGCCGCCGCCGAGAATGAGCTCCGCGGCGATCTCCGAGCGCGTGCCGAGCGAGCCGACGCCGATATAGCCCCGCGCCAATTCCTCGGAGACGACGCACATCGATTCCTTGCCCAGGCCCATCCCGCCGTATTCCTCCGGAATGGTGAGGCCGAACACGCCGAGCTCCGCCATGTGGGTGACGACTTCGAGCGGGATATAGCGGTTCGAAAGATGCCAGCCGTGGGCGTGGGGCACGACCTCGCTCTCGGTGAATTTTCGCATTTCCTCGCGGATCGCTTCGAGCGTGTCGTCGAGACCGTGATCCAGCACCAGCGAACCGCCGCCCCGCATCAGCTCGACGAGGCGCGCGCGGTTCTGCGCATTGTTGCCGCTGGCGATCCAACGCTCGATTCCGGGCGTCACCCGCGCGGCGATTTGCGCGCTCCCCAGGCCGAGATCGGCGGGCCGGACGATCTCGCCCTGGCTGATCGGGATGCCGCCGATGGCCTGCGCGAGGTATTCGCCGACACCCACGCGGACCGCCAACGTTTCGAGCTCGCCCAATCGCCCGGCATCGCGCATGCGCTCGGCGTAAGCTGCAAGCTGCCGCACCGCCTCGACGTAGGTCGCGAGCCAGGCAAGGCCGTGGGTGGCGCGCTGCTCGCGGTCCAAAATCCGGCTCGACACGTGCCCGGCCGGCGACACCCGCGCGCGCACCGCCAGCGTAGCGTCGGCCAACAGCGCCTCGAGCGCCGCGGTCGCATCCTGAGCCATTTCCACCGGGTCGGCGGCGGTATCGCTGCGGGCATGGGTCAGGGACATCGGTGTCTCCCTCGGAAGCGGCAGCGGGGCCGCAACGAGATGGGACGTAGGGCGCTCCAAACTACGCGTGCACTGCACAAAAGCAAAACCATTTCGCTGGACTTTGGTGCCGGGGCGGCGCCAAAACGGCGGCCCTTGCCAATCCCCCGCCGATTGGCGATTGGAGGTTTCCTGGCGGCGGCCGAGGGTGTTCCGTGGGGTTCCTGCGCCACAGCTATCGCGTTGTGATCGACGCTTACTGGCTGTTCCAGGACGACGACGGCTGGGCGATCGCCAGCCACATCGCGCTTTCCGCGCTGATGGCGCTGTTCCCGTTCCTGATCGTGCTCACCGCGTTTGCCGGAGTGGTCGGCTCGCAAGCGCTGGCCGACACCGCGGCACAGATTCTGCTCGAAGCCTGGCCCAAGGAGGTCGCCGGGCCGATCACCAGCGAGATCAACAGCGTGCTCACCGAGGCGCACAGCGGGGTGGTGACGATCGGCGTGGCGCTGGCGGTGTATTTTTCCTCGAGCGGCGTCGAGAGCCTGCGCATCGGCCTCAACCGCGCTTACGACATCAAGGAGTCGCGCAGCTGGTGGCTGCTGCGGCTCGAATCGATCGCCTACGTGCTGATCGGCGCGGTGGCGCTGATCGCGCTGTCCTTCTTCGTCATTCTCGGTCCGCTGATCTTCAACAAGATGCTGCGCTACGCGCCCTGGCTCGCGCCGTTCGAGAACATGGTGACGTTCGCCCGCCTCGGCGCGGCGAGCCTGGTTCTGATCATCACGCTGGTGCTCATCCATCTGTGGCTGCCGGCGGGCCGGCGCCGGCTCTGGGAGATCGCTCCCGGCATCGTTGCCACTCTGCTGCTTTGGCTTGCCGGCGGCGCCCTGTTCGGCCGGTATCTGGCGGATTTCGCCGACACCTATGTGACCTATTATGCCGGCCTCGCCTCGGCGATGATCGCGCTGGTGTTCCTGTATTACTCGGCCTGCATCTTCCTTTACGGCGGCGAGCTCAACGCCGTGCTGCGGCGCTTCCGCGAGTTCGGCGAAACCATGCCGGAGCAATAGCGTCTCGGATCTGCAGGTTCAGGGAGGGTAACTGTCGGATAAAACCGACAGAGCGCGATATCATCCTCCGCCGCTCGCCTCCAACACGTCGTCGAAACTGCGCAGGCCCGGGCGCGGCGCGTTGACCAGCACCGCCATGTTGCCGGGCTTGTGCTGGTTCTTCCACATCTTGGTGTGTGCGAGCGGGATCTGCTCCCACGCAAAAACGTCGCTCGTGCACGGGTCGATGCGCTGGTCGAGCACGAACTGGTTGGCGGCGCTCGCCTGCTTGAGATGCGCGAAATGCGAGCCCTGGATGCGTTTTTGGCGCATCCAGACGTAGCGCGCATCGAAGGTGATGTTGTAGCCGCTGGTGCCGGCGCAGAACACCACCATGCCGCCGCGCTTGACCACCAGGGTGGAGACCGGGAACGTCTGCTCGCCGGGGTGCTCGAACACGATGTCGACGTCGCGTTTTCCGGTGACGTCCCAGATCGCCTTACCGAACTTGCGCGCCTCGCGCACCCAGGCGTCGTATTCCGGCGAGTTCACTTTGGGCAGCTGGCCCCAGCAGTTGAAATTCTTGCGGTTGATGACGCCCTTGGCGCCGAGCTGCATCACGTAATCGCGCTTGCTCTCGTCGGACACGATGCCGATGGCGTTGGCGCCGGAGGCGGCGGCGAGCTGCACGCCGAACACGCCGAGCCCGCCGGAGGCCCCCCACACCAGCACGTTGTCGCCGGGTTTCAACGCATGCGGCGGATGGCCGAACAGCATGCGGTAGGCGGTCGCCAGCGTCAGCGTATAGCTCGCGGATTCCTCCCAGGTCAGGTGCCGGGGTTTTGGCATCAATTGCCGCGACTGCACCCGGCAGAACTGGGCGAACGAGCCGTCCGGCGTCTCGTAGCCCCAGATGCGCTGCGAGGGCGAGAGCAACGGATCGCCGCCATTGCACTCCTCGTCGTCGCCGTCGTCCTGATTGCAATGGACGATGACCTCGTCGCCGACCTTCCAGCGCCGCACCTTGTCGCCGATCGCCCAGACCACCCCGGACGCGTCCGAGCCGGCCACGTGGAACGGATTCTTGTGGACGTCGAGGGGTGAGATCGGCTGGCCGAGCCCCGCCCATACGCCGTTGTAATTGACGCCGCCGGCCATGACGAACAGCAGCACCTCGTCCTCGCCGATCGGCCAAGTCGGCACCACCTCGACTTGCATCGAGCTTTCCGGCGGCCCGTGGCGCTCCTTGCGGATCGCCCACGCATACATGCGTTCCGGAATATGGCCGAGCGGCGGGATTTCGCCGATCTCGTAGAGGCTTCGCGCCGCCGCCTGCGGCGTCTTGAGTTTTGCAACAGCCGTCATGCCCGTTCTCCTAAAAAGAGTGGGCCTTGCCGTGAAGGTGATGCCCGGCAGTCTGGCGCAAACCATGCTGCGATGCAACACCAACGCCGGCGGCGGGCTTCCGGTTTCGTGGAAAACGCCTGCACGGGGTATTTCGCTTCCCGCGCGACAGCCGCGGCGCGTCCGGCTATGATGCTTCGTTGCAATGCAACAAGCCGCCAAGCGGCGATGGAAGCCGGGTTCGAAGACCTAACGGAGGGAATGGTCGTCATGGAGCAACATACTTTGATCGTCGCCCTGGTGGTTGGCCTCATCGCGGGCTGGCTCGCCGGCCAGATCATGAGGGGTGCTGGCTTCGGTCTCATCGGCGATATTGTGGTCGGCGTGATCGGCGCGTTCATCGGCGGTTGGATTTTCCAGGCGGCCCACATCCCCCTTCATATCAACTTTTGGGTCGACAGAATCATCCCGGCGCTTGTCGGCGCGGTGGTGCTCCTCCTCATCCTGAGGTTGGTCAGACGATAGAGCGGCGCCGGAAACGGACTGGGTCGGAAATCGATGCACGACAAGCCCTGGATCTTTCGGACTTATGCGGGCCATTCGAACGCGGCCGAGTCGAATGCGCTCTACCGCAAGAATTTAGCCAAGGGCCAGACCGGGCTCTCGGTCGCTTTCGATCTGCCGACGCAGACCGGCTACGATTGCGACCATGCGCTCGCCCGAGGCGAGGTCGGAAAAGTAGGCGTGGCGATCTCGCACCTCGGCGACATGCGCATGCTGTTCGAGAACATCCCGCTCGGCGAGATGAACACCTCGATGACCATCAACGCCACGGCCGCCTGGCTGCTGGCGCTCTATATCGCGGTGGCGGACGAGCAGGGCGTAGACCGCCGCGCCCTGCAGGGCACCACCCAGAACGACATCATCAAGGAATATCTCTCGCGCGGCACCTACGTGTTCCCGCCGGCGCCCTCCATGCGGCTGACCAAGGACGTGATCCTGTTCACGACCGCGGAACTGCCGAAATGGAACCCGATGAACGTGTGCTCCTACCATCTGCAGGAGGCGGGCGCGACGCCGGTGCAGGAGCTGGCGTTCGCGCTGGCGACCGCGATCGCCGTGCTCGATACCGTGAAGGCGTCGGGAGAAGTCGATGCACACACGTTCGGCAACGTGGTCGGCCGCATCTCGTTCTTCGTCAACGCCGGGCTCAAGTTCATCACCGAGCTCTGCAAGATGCGGGCGTTCGCCGAGCTGTGGGACGAGATCACCGCCGAACGCTACGGCGTGAGCGATGCGAAGCACCGGCTGTTCCGCTACGGCGTGCAGGTCAATTCGCTCGGCCTCACCGAGCAGCAGCCGGAGAACAACGTCTACCGCATCCTGCTCGAGACGCTCGCGGTGACGCTATCGAAGCGCGCCCGCGCGCGTGCGGTGCAGCTTCCGGCCTGGAACGAGGCGCTCGGTCTGCCGCGGCCGTGGGACCAGCAATGGTCGCTGCGCCTGCAGCAGGTGCTCGCCTATGAGACCGACCTGCTCGACTATGCGGACATTTTCGACGGCTCGACCGCGATCGCCGAGAAAGTCGCGGAGCTCAAGCGCGAGGCCACGGCGGAGCTCGCGCGGATCGACGCCATGGGCGGCGCGGTTGCCGCGGTCGAGACGAGCTACATGAAACAGAAGCTGGTCGAATCCAATGCGCGGCGGCTCGGGGCGATCGAGCGCGGCGAGCAGGTCGTGATCGGGGTCAACAAGTTCCTCGAGACCGAGCCCTCGCCGCTCGCCGCCGGCACCGAAGCGATTTTAACGGTCCCCGAACGGATCGAGACCGAGCAGGTCGAGCGCCTGAAAGCTTGGCGGGAAGGCCGCGATGCGCGTGCGGCGGCGTCCGCGCTCGACGCGCTGAAAGCCGCGGCCCAGGAGGATCGCAACATCATGCCGGCCTCGATCGAGTGCGCCAAGGCCGGGGTTACGACCGGCGAATGGGGCGCGGCGCTGCGCGAAGTGTTCGGCGAATATCGGGCGCCGACGGGGGTGGCGGGCGCGGCGGCGCATCCGGGCGACGGCCTCGACCGGGTGCGTGCCGAAGTCGAGCGCGTTTCCCGCAAGCTCGGCCGCCGCATCAAATTTCTGGTCGGCAAGCCCGGGCTCGACGGCCATTCCAACGGCGCCGAGCAGATCGCGGTGCGCGCCCGCGACGCCGGCATGGAGGTGGTCTACGAGGGCATCCGGCTCACCCCGGCCGAGATCGTCAACGCCGCGCTCGAGGAGGGCGTGCACGTGGTGGGACTGTCGATTCTCTCCGGCTCCCACGTGCCGCTGGTGAAAGACGTCGTCGCACGCATGCGCGAAGCCGGGCTCGACGACGTGCCCCTGGTGGTCGGCGGCATCATTCCGCCGGAAGACGAGCGGCTGCTCAAAGCCGCGGGCGTCGCCGCGGTCTATACGCCCAGGCATTTCGAGCTCAACCACATCATGGCCGACATCGTCCGCATCGTGGACGCGGGCGCCGCCAAGGCGGCGTGAGAGCTAGCGGGGTGTTCGAACCGGGCGCGGCTCGATACCGAGCTGAACGAGAATAGCCGTTTCCACGGCCCGCAGGTCCGCAGGCCTCAAAACTCCCAGCCGACGACCCAGCCGCTCTTTTGCAGCAGTCATGATTTGAGTCGCCAGGGCCTTCCTGGTCTGATTGCCTATGCGAACGAGCGTCTCTCCAGGAAACACGCGTTCAGTGTTCGAGGTCAGCGGAACGACCTGAATTCGGTTCAAGTGTGCATTGGCAGCGTCGTTGGAGACGATCACGGCTGGTCGCATCTTCTGGATCTCGCCCCCGATCGACGGATCGAAATCGATCCACCAGACCTCACCGCGTTTCATCGCCTGCCCGCAGCGCGTCGCCGATCAAGCCATCTAGCCACCGCTTGTCTTCCTCCTTGAACTCTGTCTCCCGAGTCGCCTCGTATGCGGCCTCCTGCGCATACGCCCGGCGAAGTTCCTGTTTGGATGCGGTGAGCCAGTAATCGGCGCTATGACGATCAATGACGTGCTTTCGCGCAAGACCATCGATAAAACGGCCGATCTTGCGCCGCCCAACACGACGGTGGAGGCCCTCGTAGACTTCGTCCGATACGGTGATGGTGAGCTTTTTGGTCATATACGTATTGTACACGTATATGACCGTCGTCGCCAGCCGTGCCTTGCATTCACTGCAGTCCGACCAGCTTGCGTATCTCACCCGGCGTAACTCCCTGCGCGCGCAGCTCGCGCAGGCCGGTCGCCTGCGTCGATTTCGACAGCTTGTTGCCGTCGGCATCGAGGATCAGCCGGTGATGATGGTAGGTCGGCGCCGGTAGCCCGAGCAGCACCTGCAGCAGGCGGTGAACGCTGGTCGACCAGAACAGATCTTCCCCGCGCACCACGTGGGTGATCCCCTGCAGCGCGTCGTCGACCACGACCGCGAGATGATAGCTCGTCGGCGTTTCCTTGCGGGCGAGCACCACGTCGCCCCAAGCTTGCGGCGCGGCCGCGATGGTTCCGGTCTCGCCCGCGGGACCGCGGCCGGTCTCGCTCCAATCGAGCGCACCCGCTTGCGCGAGCGCGCGCCGCATGTCGAGCCGGAGTGCGAACGGCGCGCCGGCCGCGATCTTTTCCGCGCGCTCGGCAAGCGAGAGCCGTTTGGCATCGCCCGGATAGAGCGGCGCGCCGTCGGGATCGCGCGGCCATGGCGCTCGTCTCTCGCGTTCGGCTACGAGTCGCGCGATTTCCGCCCGGGTCTCGAAGCTCGGATAGATCAGGCCTCGGGCCTCGAGCCGCTCGAGCGCCGCGCGATAGGCTTCGAGATGTTCCGACTGGCGCCGCACCGGAGCTTCCCAGGTCACGCCGAGCCAGGCGAGATCCTCGAAGATCGCCGCTTCGAACTGCGGCCGGCAGCGCGCCGCGTCGATGTCCTCGATGCGCAGCAACAGCCGCCCGCCGGACGCGCGCGCCATGTCAAGATTGAGCAGCGCCGAGAACGCATGCCCGAGATGGAGATAGCCGTTCGGGCTCGGCGCGAAGCGGAAGATGGGTTGCACCATTTGAGCCGGCAGCTCGGGTGCCCTCTCCCAGCCAAACCCGGGTGTTCCCGGGTTTGGCCATCATAGGATTGGTCCAAGTCGGAAACATCCGACTTGGACGCGGGAGAGGGCGGCGAGGACCCGCGAGGGTCCGAGCGGGTGAGGGGTTTCTTTGCATTCGGCGGGATCTAAAGCTACCCCTCACCCGGTCCCTCGCTTCGCTCCGGACCACCCTCTCCCAGCCAACCCCGGGTGTTCCCGGGTTTGGCCATTTATGATTGGTCCAAGTCGGAAACATCCGACTTGGAAGGGGAGAGGGGAAGCGCGCATGCCGCACGACGTCGAGCTACAATGTCTTTCCTCATTCACACCGAGGCCGATCTGAACACCGCGACGCAAGCGCTGATCGAGCTCGATCCGCGTCTTGCGAACATTCTGGCGATCGCCGGCGCGCCGCCGCTGCGCCGCCGCGAGGGCGGCTTTGCCGGGCTCGCTTCGATCGTCGTCTCCCAGCAGCTCTCGACCGCGAGCGCGGCGGCGATCTGGGGCCGGCTCACCGCGATGCTCGATCCGCTCGACGCCGCCGCTTTTTTGCGCGTCCGGGCGCCGCGTCTGAAACGCGCGGGACTGTCGGCGGCGAAGATCCGCACGCTCAAATCCATCGCCTCGGCGCTCAAATCCGGCACGTTCGACCTTGCGGCGCTGGTCGATCGTCCGGCCGACGAAGCGCATGCGGCGCTCACCGCGCTGCATGGCATCGGGCCGTGGACCGCGGATATTTATTTGCTGTTCTGCCTCGGCCATCCCGACGCCTGGCCGGCCGGCGACCTCGCGCTGCAGGAAGCGGCACGGCTGGCGTTCGCGCTCAAAACCCGGCCGAGCTCGCGCGAGATGGTGCCGCTGGCGGAAGTTTGGCGCCCGTGGCGCGGGGTGGCGGCCCGGGTGCTGTGGTCCTATTATCGCGCCGTCAAGGGCCGCGACGCCGCGCCGGTACCGGCCCGAACGCCGGCTTCGTCGGCAACGCAGGTCGCGACCCGATCGCGACCGCGCAATCCGAAAAATTAGGAGGAAGTTCGCGTGCCCGCTGCGCTCGACGGTCCGCGCCTCCCCCCGCGTGCGCAAGGCCCCGCGCGGCAGCTCGTCGTGTTTCTGCACGGCTA
>WNGD01004683.1_pt1 | contig 13427 bp, 13 predicted proteins | sample 5400671 | NCBI WGS metagenome assembly WNGD01 (sample SAMN13153369, study PRJNA577476) | soil metagenome | isolation source: 40 cm soil or saprolite under grassland replicate 2 | place: USA:California | collected 2016-06-15
TGTCCCGCCATCGATGGCTGTGAATCCTCCAATCTCGAGCATTGTTAGGAGGAGGGTTCTATCAAAGCTGTGAGGATCCTCAACAAGGGAGGACACCATCACGCGTCCCTTAATCTTCCTATGGTCAATCTTGATCTTGGGCCTTACAGCGGCGAGGGATTTTTCGGCCGCATTCTCGCACTTTTCCACTTCCGCCACAGAATATCGTTCCATCCCGTGAAGGTCGGATGCAATATTCATCGCGTCTGAAATGGTGTCGACCACCTCGTTTGCGCTTCCGCTCTTGGTGACTATCTCGACAGCAACTCGGGCAGCATTTTCATGGTCGCCTTTCAGAATCAGGTCGGTGAGTTGCTTCGACCCATCGTCTGGGATCTGTGCCTGTTCTTCAGTAGTCATAGAAGCCCTTCTTCGTCTTTCTTCCTAGTTTTCCTTCCTTAACCATTTGTTCGAGTAGGGGTGTTGGTGTAAAGGTTTGGCCGAATTCTGCTTCGAGAACATTCAACGTAGATAGGACCACGTCTATTCCGATAAAGTCGGCGAGCTGTAGAGGGCCCATTGGATGGTTTGTTCCGAGAAGGAATGCTTTGTCGATGTCATCGCGTGTGGCGACGTTCTCTTCGAGAAGCTTAACGCTTTCGTTGATGAACGGCATCAGGGCTCTGTTGACTATGAAGCCTGTCTTGTCGGCGGATTGGACAACGGTTTTTCCGAGGGTTTCTACGAAAGATGTCGCGGCTTTGACGGAATCTGATGAGGTATGCTCGCCTCTGATCAGCTCGACAAGTTTCATTGTCGGCACGGGGTTGAAAAAGTGCAATCCTAGAACCTTTTCGGGTCGTTTTGTGGCGGAGGCAATCTTGCTGATGCTTATTGACGAGGTGTTTGAGGCTAGTATCGTATTCTTGGGACAGACCCTGTCGAGAGTGGCAAAGACTTGTTCCTTTATTCGCGGGTCCTCGAATACTGCCTCCACTACTAGGTCAGCATTATGGCAGGCTTTTGCGAAGTCGATGCTTCCTTTGACATTAGAATGGATCTGAGAGGCCTGCTCCTTCTTGATATGCCCACGACTTAGGTTTCTGTTAACATAGTCGTCGACTCGATGCATTCCTTGGTCGAGGAGTTTTTGATCCTGCTCGACAACCGTCACTGCGTGTCCGGAAGCTGCGGAAGAGTAAGCTATGCCTGAGCCCATTGTGCCAGCGCCGATAACGACAATGTTCATCGGGTCTCGACCTACGCTAGTTCGATTGGCTCATAGGGTTTTCGACGGTGAAAGAAGGCAAGCTTAGGAAGGGAAGATTTTCGTCATAAGGGGTCACACTGTTTAGAAAGCTTGAGAGTTTCTCAATGGAGACGAGTGCAACGTCTTCTGAGAATTGGCTTGGCGGCTCAGAAAGTGTCAAAATTACAGGAAGTGCCTGCGGTTTCTTGTCTCTCGGAATTGACCGCCCTAGCGTGGCAAGGAGGTGCAGAGTAGCAGCTTTTTGGTGCTCCGCGGGGAGCCTAAATCTTGAAACATGTCCGGGGGTGTTCCAGTGTTTGCAGTCCATCGTCAGGACTAATTCGCCTCGGAACCCGACAAGGTCTATCTGCCAGGCTCGGTCGTTTGCTCTTATTCTCACATTCTTTTCGGTTTGAAAGCCAGCATCCTCAAGACATTCGCCGGCAAATTTCTCGAATTCCTGCCATGTGAGAACCTGTACAGAATCTCTCAACCGGCCAACGCGAGCGATGTCTAGGGCAAGTCTGATCCGTAGCTTCGAGCCAAGTGAAATCCGGCCATCGTTCAGCTCAATTGAGGCATCGGTGAGAGTCTTCCACGCGAAGGATTCAGATGTCCTCGCGCTAGATGCGATATCGACTATCTGAACCCTATTACCGCCCTTGGTTAGTCTAATGGTTTCGATCAAAACTCTGACGGTGCTTTCTCTGAAATGAGGATACATTGTGGTGCCTCTAGAAGGGAGAGTATGCGAAGGTGAGTACCAACATAACGAGAGCGAGGACGTAGAGTAGTTTTCTTGAGTTGCTAACCGGACTGATATCGTCAAGTGGCTCAACGCCAGCGAATCCTCGGCGTGAAAAGAACATGAAGGCCAAAACGAGCAGGCCGAACGGATAGTACCCGGCAATGAATAGGAGGGCCAATCCGATCACGCTGGCAACTCTGTGTCCGCCCGGACCGAAGACTGCCCTGGAAATATGGCCGCCGTCAAGCTGCCATGCTGGGATTATGTTGAGGAAGGTCAGCAGAGCTCCGATTTGTGCCGCGAAGAAAAGCTGGCTGTCAAGAAGCACACCAGGCCGAACCATACTCGTGATTTGAGAAACGATTATCAGAATAAGAGGTTGTCTTGCGATCAAGCCAAAGTCGATGTTAGAGAAGCAGCTTGAGACTCCGAGCTGCGCGGCGCATGTACTGTTCCACGTGTCTAGTTGGGTCGCTTGGCCGGCGTTTGGGAGCGTTCCTATGAAGACACTTAGCGCGGCAACAACTATTGTCACGATAAAGCCGATCACTGGCCCGCTTAGGCCAAGATCAAAGAGCTGATCCCGGTTGGCTGGAGGGGATTTGAGAGAGATGAGTGCACCAAAGGTCCCGATTGGAGGGGGGCCTGGGACAAAGTATGGAAGGGTCGCATCCATCTTGTGATGTCGAGCCGCAGCTTTGTGCCCAAATTCGTGAAGCCCTATTATTGAGAGTAGACCTCCGGTGAACAGCCCGCCCTTAAGATACGGGTTCGCCGTAGGATCGATTATCGCGATAAGTTGTTGTTGAAGGGCTTCGCTTCCAAATAGACCCGTGGTCCAAAGGTAGTATCCTGCGATGAAGACTGTGGTGACAGTCGCGAGGAAGAGCCCGAGGTTGATTGTCTTGAGAGACGGCTTAACTGGGGGTTTCTGGAAGACTTTGATCGTCAGCCCGTCTGTCATGCCTCTGATGGCGGCTATCAGCCCCTGTTGACGTAGTTGATCCAACAATCTCTGGAATTTCTCCTTAGCTGGTTCAGGCGTTACTTGAACTGTGGGAATTCCGTATGGATCCAAGAATGCGTCAGTGACATGGAACTCTGTGGCGACCATGGTCTTGATGGAATCAAGTGGGGGCCCAGCATAAACTGCGAAGGTAGTTTGAGTCGCCGGTAAAGGAGTCGGCGGTGGGGGCGCATCACTCACTCAAGAGTCGCCTGTCTTTCGCGGCTCGCTCCGTTCTGAGCGATTTAAACATGTTGTCAAACTGCTAGAAATTATCAAATTCGACGACAAGATATTATACATCAAGATTCCCAACTATCTTAGAAAGAGAGTTGCTCGAAGCACCCTACCTGTTGCGTCCATTCCGCCCGGACGATCTCTCATCGGTCATCGAGATCAACAGGGTCTGCCTTCCCGAGAATTATAGCCCGTACTTTTTCATGGAGGTCTACAAGAGCTGTCCCGAAGCGTTCATCATCGCGGAGAAAGAACGCAAGGTGGCGGGATATATTATGTGCAGGCTTGAGTTCGGTTTCTCAGATGTTCGCAGATTCAGAATGGTTCGAAAAGGACACGTGGTTTCAGTTGCGGTCATGCCAGATTATCGACGGCAAGGAATAGGAAAGGAACTGGTTCTCGCAGCGATGAAGGCCTTAGAACTGCACGGGGCTGAGGAGTGCTTCTTGGAGGTTAGGACTGCCAACGAGGACGCGGTTAGACTCTACAAGAATATGGGTTTTGACACCGCCAGAGTTGCTACACACTACTATCATGATGGCGCTGATGCTTACGTTATGAGCATCAAGTTGCCTCATAACCCGCCGATGAACTAGGCGGAGTTTCAGCCTTTCTCCTAGCTCTCGCCACAAGCGGCCCCAGAATCAAGACCGCTGTAGGCAAGTAAACGAACGAGATATTGAAACTAAGCGCGAAAGGGTTCACATTCAAGGCATAAGCAAGGCTCGCTACCGCAGACAATACTACCATCGATACAAGGGCGGCTCTCCACGAGAATCGCTCGTCAGCTGCGTTTACCCCTGTAAGGAGGACAGGTTCTTGAGACGGCTGAATTGTTACTCGTCTTCCTTCTTCGACTTAGCCTTCTTCTCTTCCCCCGCGGGATGGAGGAGCCATTTCAACGGGATGTTCTGGCTTGTGCCATCAGGCAGGGCTCGGCGTATACTGATTGGAAGAACGCCCTCTTCTAATTCCATCAGAGCCACATCAATAGGCGACAACAATCCTTGTTTCAAGTCGAGGAGAACCGGGGCTCCCATTGATATTTGGAGCGCCCTAGCCCCTACTACTCTCGCTTTCTCGAAGCGTGTGAGTTTTGGGGGTCCGATCTCGATGCTGTCGGGCTCTCTAGTAATCGCTACTTCCCTCGTCGTCACCCTCGTCCTTTCCCTTCGGTCCACCTTGACCACCGGGGCTGGACTTCGCAGCGGCGATCACATCATCGATCTTTAGAATCATTCCCGCGGCCTCAGAGGCCGATTTTATCACTTGTATTTTCACCCCTATTGGTTCGAGAATGCCTCTCTCTTTGAGGTCCGCCACCTTGGACTCGTTCACATCTACCCCTGCCCAGAGCTGTCCTTTCTCGTGGGCAACTCGAAGCTGGACGAGGATGTCGATCGGGTCGAGCCCCGCGTTTTCAGCAAGGGCTGTGGGCAGAGTCTCGAGGGCTTCGCCAAACGCTATGACTGCCAACTGCTCCTTCCCAGATAGTTTCTGCGCATGTTCTCTTAGGCGCCTTGCGACTTCCGCTTCAGGGGCCCCGCCACCTCCAACGACTCTTGGATCGAGAACAACGTCCCGAACAACGCACAGTGCATCGTGGATTGCTCTCTCGGCTTCGTCGACAAGTCTCTCGCTTCCTCCACGCACAAGGATTGTGACCGCCTTGGGGTTCTTGCTTCCTTCTACGAAGGTCATCTTGTCGTCTGCGACCTTGCGTTCTTCAACTAGCTTGGCGAATCCCAGGTCTTCCGGCCTTAGATCGTTTACGTTGCTGACGACTTTTCCGCCCGTTGCCTTGACAAGTTTCTCCATGTCAGACTGTTTTACTCGTCTGACTGCGAGTATTCCCTTTTTCGCTAGATAATGTTGCGCGACATCATCTATTCCTTTCTCGCAAAGGAGGACGTTTGCTCCGGAGTTCGAGATCTTGTCTGTCATGTCTTTGAGCATTTTTTCCTCTTCGTCTAGGAATGCTTTCATTTGTTCCGGATTTTCGATGTTGATCTTTGCGTCGAACTCGGTCTTCTCCACCTCTAATGGCGCATCGACTAGTGCGATCTTCGCATCTTCCACTCTTTTGGGCATGCCCGGATGAACGATTTCCTTGTCAAGGACTATCCCCTTGATGAGAGAGGTGTCGGTCAAGGATTCGCCTGGTTTCTTCTCAACTTTTACGTCGTCGATGTCGACCTTGTATCCGTCGGAGGTTTTTTCGGCAACTTGGAGAATCGCGTTTACGGCGAGTTCTGCCATTGCCTCTTTATCTTCGGCGAGTATTTTGCTCGCCAAGGATACCTCGGCAACCTTTCGAAGTAACGCCTTGTCATTCGGTTCTATCTTGATCGCGATTTGGTTAAGGACCTCTAGAGCTCTGTTTGAGGCTTCTCTGTAACCGTCAACTATTACTGTCGGGTGGATTCCTTGGTCGAGGAGTTCTTCCGCCTTTTTGAGTAGCTCACCGGCTACTACGACCGAAGTAGTTGTTCCGTCTCCAACTTCATCATCCTGGGTCTTTGCAACTTCTACCATCATCTTGGCGGCAGGATGTTGTACTTCCATTTCATCGAGTATAGTCGCTCCATCGTTGGTGATCGTAACGTCTCCAAATCCGTCCACTAGCATCTTGTCCATACCTTTTGGCCCCAGGGAGGATCTGACAGATTCTGCGATGATTTTTGCAGCCATGATGTTTGCTTTGAGTGCATCTTGGCCGCGGCTTCTCGAAGTTCCTTCTCTGAGAATAATTACTTGCTGACCAGCTAATTCTGATGACAATTTTTCTTTATCTCCAAGTCTCGAATGAGGCGAGACATTTCGCGTGCAATATAAAATTTATCAAGCGCTAGGGCTCCGAAACCGGAAGCAAAGATGGCCTGGGCGGGTTATGTGGCTCTAAATCCTTGTTATCGGCTCATTTCCGACGATTTGCTCCTTTCGACCATGCAAAATCTACGCAAGAGAGATCAAACTGTAGTCCGCTCGCGATCCCATCTGTTCAAGTGAGATTGTTTTTCTGATTTGCAACTTGAGCTTGAGAGAAATTGCTTTGAGATTTGTTTTGGGCCAACTCTTTTAGGCACCAGAGCGAAGATTGCTGAAAACCGGGGGACAAACAGAAAATTTGCGAGAATTGATCAGGATCAATCAACCGTTTCTTGGAAAGGAGGAGATCGATGCAGCCGTCGAAGTTCTTCGTAGCGGAATCCTGACCGATAAGAGTGGGATGGGGCCTCGTGTTTTGGAGTTTGAAAGGAGTTTTGCCAAGTTTGTTGGTGCAAAGCATGCCGTCGCGGTGGTGAACGGGACAGCGGCATTACACGCCTCGTTACTTGCTGCCGATGTTGGTCCAGGTGATGAAGTAATTCTTCCCTCTTTCACATTTGTTGGCGCGGCCAACGCCGTCGTACTAACTGGCGCAACTCCTGTTTTCGCTGATATCGATAAGGACACGTATTGTCTCAGGATTGAGAGTGTCGAGGAGTGTGTATCACGTAAGACGAAAGCTATCATTCCTACGGATCTCTACGGCCTCCCCTCCGATGTTTCTGGAGTAGCGAATTTGGCTCATGGAAAAGACATTGTTGTAATTGAAGACGCGGCTCAGGCTCACGGCGCCCAGCTCGATGGGAGAAAAATTGGCTCGATCGCCGACATGACTTGTTTCAGTTTCTACGCTGGCAAGAATATTACAACCGGCGAAGGAGGGATGGTTACGACAAACGATGATGGGTATGCTCAGGCCCTGAGAATGGTCCGTTCTCACGGAGAACAACGTCCATACTGGACCGTTAGGCCAGGTCACAATTATCACATGACGGAGATTGCAGCGGCGATCGGTTACGCGCAGCTGAGGAAGCTACCCTCTTTCCTTGAAAAGAGGCGGAAGAATGCTGAGTTGACCACTGAGAAGTTGAGCATGAGTGGAAAACTGTTCTTGCCTAAAGAGCCCAATGGTCGAAGACACAGCTGGTACTTGTATACCGTTCGCTTGAGAGGTGTGAACGCCGCTAAGCGGAATAAGATTGTGGATAAGCTGTGGAACAAGAACATTGAAGCGGGGGTCTACTATTCCTCTCCGGTACATTCTACGCCACTTTATCGAGACTCGAACATTGCTCGGAGGGGGCGATTGCCTGAGACTGAGAAGGCGTCGAGGCAGGTTTTTTCCCTCCCTGTTCATCCGAGGTTGGGGGAGACTGAGATAGAGTACGTAGCTGAGACGCTGCGGAAGACGATTGCTTAGCTATTTGCTAAGTTCTAGATTATCCCTTTGGAGTGCAGGACTTCTTTGATTCCTGGTTTGGTTTGTTCTTTCAGTTCATAGCCTACTCTAACAGTGGGCTTGGGGAACTTGATTATTCGCCTGATATCTGCGGGTGTCGCTATCATGATAGTATCGCAATCCGCGTTGGCAATTGTTGCTTCCATGTCCCTTATCTGCTGGTTCCCGTACCCGACCGTAGGAAGAACCTCGGTGACGTGAGGGTACTTCTTGAAAATTTCCTTCACGATGCCCACGGCATACTTGCGTGGGTCGACGATCTCTTTGGCGTGGAAGGATTTCGCTGCAACGTATCCGACTCCATAGGCCATGTCGCCGTGGGTAACGGTCGGGCCATCTTCTATGATAAGGACTCGCTTTTCTCTAACAAGCTCGGGCTTGTCTACTGTGACTTCTGATGCTGCCTTGATGACTGTAGCTGTTGGGTTCAGTGCTTTGAGATTTGATTCTACGAGTTGTATGTTTTTCGGTTCAGCGACGTTGACCTTGTTGATGATTCCGACATTAGCGAGCCGGACGTTGACTTCGCTTGGATAGTGTGTCAGCTCGTCTCCAGCACGTAATGGATCCAGGACGGCGAAATGGACGTTTGGCTGGATGAAAGGTATGTCGTTATTTCCACCATCCCAGAGTATTATGTCCGCTTCCTTCTCCGCAGATCGCAGAATCTGTTCATAATCTATGCCCGCGTAGACCACAAACCCGTGTTCGATATGAGGTTCGTACTCCTCCCTCTCTTCGATAGAGCAATCCGCTTTGTCCAGGTCTTCGAACGAAGCGAATCTCTGAACTCCCTCCCTAGTGAGGTCGCCGTAGGGCATAGGGTGTCGAATTACCACGACTTTCTTCCCAGCGTCTCTGAGAGTTAGCGAAATCTTTCTCGAGACCGTACTTTTGCCAGCTCCGGTCCGCACTGCGCCAACTGACACGACCGGCAATCTTGAGCGAAGCATCGTGTTCCTTGGTCCAAGTAACTGGAAGTCCGCTCCTGCTGCGAGTGCCGAGGATCCAATGTGCATCAGTTCTGCGTAGGACAGGTCACTATAGGACAGTATCGCTAGGTCGGCTTTCATTTCTTTGATTAGACGGGGAAGTTCTCTCTCCGCGAATATGGGGATCCCTTTCGGGTATCTCGGTCCAGCAAGCTCGGGCGGGTAAGTTCTTCCTTCTATTCCCGGGATCTGGGCGGCCGTGAATGCGACTACTTCATGATCGGACGAGTTCCGGAAGACCATGTTGAAGTTATGAAAATCCCTGCCCGCTGCCCCAACTATGATCACCCGTTTCATGTGAACTCGCTTTGCGGGCGCTCCGCCTTGAGCGAGCTATATAACTTGGTTCAGCAGACGGCTATGAGTCTTGTCACAACGACCAGCATCAGAGGTTTCCCGACCCAAAGTCTCGCTTGCGATCGACGGACTAGGGGAGGCTCAAGGAGAATTCTTCAGGTTCGCCGCCCCTCGAACATCTGACGCTCTTCTGCGCAATCTTCCCGTCAATGGTAGGGCCGTGAGATACGGGGAAGAGGTCTATTTCCAAGTCACAGTGAAGGCTCCAGGCGAGAAACCCCGTAGCAATATGGAAGTGGGATCAATGGGTTATTGGCCACAGGGCGATGCAGTTTGCGTCTTCTACGGGCCAACTAGGCCCTACAGTCCGGTGAATCTTTTGGGCCGAATAACCAACGGGCTTGAGCTGTTCAGACAGGTGAAGGAGGGTACGGTGATAACGATAAGGAAGGTTTAGGCGGCCGCTGGCTGGTATATTCTGATCCTGGCATTTCCGCCGACCAGTCTTACAAGCCTTTTCTTCTCGAGGTCTTCCAGCAAATCTTTGGCCACGCTAAGTCTGAGGTTGAACTGCGATGCCATTGAGAATGGTGTGATAGCTCCCATCTTCTGGACCTCGGCGAGGAACTTTGGGTCAGAGGTGTCGGGGCTCTGCAATCCTCTTGGTCTTTTCTCTACAACTGTCTTTGCCTTTCCCTTCTTCGAACCAGGTTCTTCTTTCTTGTCCGTCTGATCCTGGGTCCTTTCCATCTGTGCCATGCTTTTCTTTTTGGCGCCGCCCATGATTCGTCAACTCTTTGCTGGGTTTGTTGGATAAATAGGTTACCGGAAAAGTGGGGAAACCCTTATTCGCTTTACAGCTCAGCGGTGCCTTGCGTTGCTTTGAGGCTCGTAACCGTTAAGCTTCCTGAGAAGCTTGTAGACGATGTTGACCAGTTGGTCAAGGCTGGAATCTATCACAGCAGAAGCGATGCCATTAGGGCAGCGGTCCGCGATCTCCTGCGACGTGAGTTATGGCAACCGGGCCAAGCCTAGTCGTCTAGGACTATAGACGCCTCTGCAAATTCTGCCGCTGCCTTTCTGTGGTTCTGTGCTGTCGTGATTGATCTTCCGATTATGAAGTAGTCTGTTCCTGCTCTAAGAGACCGAGCTATTTCTCCTCCTTGGTTTCCAACTCCCGGTGAGAAGATTGGCACGCTCGTGCCGAGTATTTCCTTGGTCCTTCGAACGATGTTAGGCCTGGTTGCGCCAACGACTGCGCCATCGGCCTTCCACTCAAAGGCTTTCTCGGCGAATATTTCGAACTCGGGTCTGGTCTTTTTGGATCTGCCACTCAACACTTTCTGTCCGTATCCTTCAGAGGCTCCTGGATGGCTCATGTAGACGAGGGCTAGTAGTCCCATTCCACTTTCATGGGCGAGCTTGAAAGTGCTCTCTAAGCCTCCTTTCCATCCAGCGAATGGGTTGACCGTTATAGCGTCGAATCCGAGATTGAGATAGGTTCGTGTGATTGCAGCGTTTGTCTCGTCAATGTCGTTGAGCTTGTCGTCTATTATCGTCGTGAGTCTGTAACCGTGTATTGTTTTGAGCAAGCGAACAGTCTTCTCGGGACCAATGCTCAGAATCGTCTGGCGTCCAAACTTCACCGCGCATATTGACTGTTGGGTTTGTTCGACTAGGTCGATTGCGTGGTCAAGCAGCTCTACAGGTCTGGCATTGTGGACATCTATTGCAAGAACTATTCGGCTCTTGTTTGATCGTGAGGCTTGAAGGATTCGTTCCTTGAATTGTTCGTGGCTGTTCTGCCTCAATTCGGCCTTAGACCCTTCGGCATCCAGCCTAGTTCTTGGTTAAGGTTTTCTAGGTGTACGCGTTTCGGCGGAGCTTTGAACCCGTAGGACGAGACAGCGTTCAGTGCTCCGCTCTGTTCTCTTTCAGCAGCGAGCGTCACCATCCGTATGACGTCCGTGAGAATACCCGCGCATGCCGGTCCATCTTCGAGCGAGATGCGCATGTCGAGGGTGAAGTCTGTCCCGGCGAAGTATTCGCCTTTGATCCAAAAGTAGCTTGTCCGGCGGTTCTCCATGAAATCCACAAAATCGGACGACCCTGCAACTATTGGGAACTTGTAGGGCACTGCGGCGGCGACAGCCGCGGTTTTTATCCCCCGCTTGATCTCGTATCTTTTCTTGTCAAGGGCTAGTTGTGACTCCGTTCCACCGCCAATGTCAAGTTGGTATGTTTCCCCAATTTGGGTGCCCCTCTCGACTAGCAGGGATAGGAGATTCTTGTGCAGGATGGTTGAGCCGATCTGATCCATAATGTCATCGCCTACAACGATAGCCCTTTTCTTTTTGTACTTGGCTTGCCACACTTTGCTCGAGGCTATCTTTGCCGGCGTAGCATTGATGAACGCGCTGCCTGCTAGCAGCGCTGCCTGGGCATACATCTCGCTGGCCTTCGAGGCGCCTGTCGGTGTGAGGTTAACCAACACATCGGTCCTAGAGTCCTCTAGAACCTTGACGATGTTGGAGGGTTTCGCGCTGCTGGGTCGTATCTTGTCGCCGGCGATAGGCGATATTCCGTCCAAAGGCTGAGCCATCTGGACCTTGACTCCCATGGGGCGCACTTGAACAATTTTTCTCGTGTTGTTCGGTTCTGCGTAGACTGCTTCTGACAGATCTTTCCCAACCTTTCTGTCGTCAATGTCAAACGCGGCGACGAACCGGATATCTGATACCTTGAAAGGTCCAACTTTCTCGTTCATCAATCCAACTGTCTTTTGGGCAGCGCGGTAGAATTCTGTTCCTTGGACAAGGCTCGAGGCGCAGTTTCCAATTCCGGCGACGCCGACCCTGATTTCTCTTGGCAAGAGGATACCAGCGGCGTTAGGGAGAATGTTTACTGCTGAAAAAGTCTTTGGCCCGGGTTTATTTCGGAAAGAGCGGAAAGTCTATGACGTCAATGACCTTTGTGTAGAAGTATTTTGAATCTGTGGCGGCGTTCGTGAATTCCAGACTCTCTCCGTGTGGCTTTGCTGCCAGATATCTGAGAAACGGTCCTGGAGGTGGAGTCATGGTCGCGGTGTAGAAGAAGATTGGAAGGGCGTCGGAGTCATAATAGTGTTCGAATGGTATGCAGTTGCCCAGTATGTGTTTGTCTCCTCTGCGGAAATGCCACAGGGGAAAGATGTTGCCGTCTCGCATTGAGAGCGTGAGTAGAACCCTAGCTAGCGACTTTGTGTCTTGGAGCTCAGTCAAAACAGGGTCGGGAGCATCTGGAAATTCGCCTTCGATACTCTTTGCAAAGGCGTCTGGCAACCTTTTCACGTCGATAACTGAAGCGTACTTGAACCGAGTGTCATCGGCCTCGTCGCAAAATTGCCATTCCTCTCCTTTAGGAGAATCGCTCTTGTATGAAAGGAAGGGTTTGGCCCTGTCAAAATCCGCCTCTGTGTAAGCCAATATCGGAATATCTCCATCCCAGTACATGTACGCGGTGAAGAATGCTAGGATGTTGCTGGACTTGTGTTTGAAACTCCAGATCATTTGGGATCCTTCTGTCAGGCCCAATGCTAGCCTTGCGAAATTCTGAATGTCTCGAACATGCACGGGCATTGGAGGCTTGATTGGTTCCATTCCCAATTCGCCTTCGTTCTCTCAACCAGTTCTCGATGCCATTAAGACTTAGCCAACTATGGACCCAATCGCCTTCTTACCTGAAGAGATCCATTTCTTCTGGCCTCAGAAGCTCCTTACTCGTGCCTTTGCCTCGCTTGATCTTGTATCCCCTTACCAGGGCCGCTGGGACCTTGTCGGCCTTGTTCATTACCAGTTCTCCGGCGGAGGCAAGCTCGTCTGCGACGGCTATCTCCGTCACACGGAGTGTGTGCCGGTACATGTCCCGGGTTCCCCTGTAGTCAAGGATTGGCTTCATTCCAGAGATTCCTATGGCGAAGTTGACCTGGCCCATCCTCCATGCCCGACCGAAGGTGTCAGTTATGATGACGGGTATTGTTTTTCCAGTGAGTTTTCGGATTGTCTTACCTATGCGGTCAGCGGAGGCGTCAGGATTCAGCGGTAGAAGGGTAACGGTGTCTTTCCCTTTTGCGACGTTCGAAGCGTCAACACCAGCGTTCGCGCAGATGAATCCGTGCTTTGTTTCTGTGATCAAATGCCCATCCTTCATTCGGACGATCTTTCGAGTTTCTCGGAGGATAACCTCTACCTGGCGCGGGTCCTTGCCTGCCTCCTTTGCAACGAAGGATGCGAAAGGTGAGGGTGTTACCCTAGAGAGATTTACGACTCGGCCTTCTGCTTTTGATACAACTTTCTGAGAAACGACTGTGACATCTCCTTCTTGAAACGCCTCTCCCTGATCCTGCAGCTTGGCGACAATGATCTCGCCTAAATTGTCGCCCGACCCTATGATTGGGATTCCCTTCACGGGAATTATGCTAAGCAAAACGACGCTAAGCTCCGGAGAAGAAGGAGGTCAGCTTCTTCGCACCTGTGAGTTCTTCGTAATCCAGGCCCACTGCGTCTAGGACCTGTTCGAAGGTTGACCGGATGTATTCGTTGTATTTTTCCACGTCAATCTCGTGAATGCTTGCCAGTTGAACGGGCTTGACT
>WNGD01005441.1_pt1 | contig 13427 bp, 10 predicted proteins | sample 5400671 | NCBI WGS metagenome assembly WNGD01 (sample SAMN13153369, study PRJNA577476) | soil metagenome | isolation source: 40 cm soil or saprolite under grassland replicate 2 | place: USA:California | collected 2016-06-15
TCGGCGCGCCGTGAACGAATCTTCATCGAGCAGCGACTGTCAAATGTCAAGGCGGATTTAGAGGATGCTGAGCAGCAATTCAGCGCATTCGCAAGCAAGAACACCGTATTGGACATTAAGGAACAGACCAAAGCGATGGTCGAATCGGGCGCGCTGCTGCAAGGGCAACTGATTGCGGCACAGTCGGAACTTGAAGGCTGGGCGCAGATCTACACCCCCAATAACGTTCGAGTCCGTTCAACCCAGGCGCGAGTGAACGAACTGAAACGCCAGCTAGAGAAAATCGGCGGGAGCGACGCATCTCTAGCTGCAGACGCAACCCAATCCAACGAGCTGTACCCATCGATTCGAAAGCTGCCGCTGCTGGGCGTGCAATGGTCCGATCTCTACCGGCGGGTGAAGATTCAGGAGACGGTTTACGAACTGCTCAACCAGCAGTACGAATTGGCGCGCATCCAAGAGGCCAAGGAGATTCCCACCGTCAATGTGGTCGATCCGGCGGACCTGCCCGAAAAGAAGGCGTGGCCACCCAGGCTGCTGATTATTGCTCTGCTCACAGTTCTATCCCTGGCTGGCGCGGTGGTGAAGATCGTCGGGTCCGCGCGCTGGGAGCATGTGGATCCACAGGATCCACGCAAGGTGTTCGCGGAGAGCGTTTGGAAGACCACCTCAAATCGCGGAAGAGTACTGTTGCGCCGCTTAGCGATACAGCGCAGGCGTAACCAGCCCTCCGCAATTCCCGACCACCACAGACCGTGAACTCCACTGTTCATACAACTCCAAGATTGCTTGGCTTCGAGTTGACCGCCAACCGGGTCAGGACGTGGGGGATCAAGTCGGGTGTTTCTATAGTGGATCAAGGCCTCGTCTCGGGAGCAGGCTTTCTGTTGAGCTTTCTGCTTGCGCGGTGGTTGAGTAGCGAAGCCTACGGAGCGTTTGCGGTGGCCTTTGCCACACTGCTATTCCTTAGCGGCTTCCACAACGTCCTGCTGCTCGAACCAATGAGCGTGATGGGCCCCGCGCGTTACTCCAATCAGGCGTCAGCATATCTTGCAGCCCAATTGAAAATCCACAAACTGCTGGGATCCCTGCTTGCCGGTGCTCTGCTGCTTACGGCTCTACTCATGAAGTTGCTGGAAGCAAACCGTGAGCTGGCGATGGCCACGGCCGCAAGTGCCTTTGCTTTGCCCTTTTTTCTGATGCTTTGGCTGGTTCGCCGGATGGCTTACATGGTGCAGCGGCCCGCCATCGCAGGGTGGGCGAGCGCCGGTTATTTTCTATTGACTCTGTTCGGGCTGCTTGTGCTCCACACTCGGAATGTGCTTACACCGACAACCGCGTTCTTTGTCTTGGGGAGTGCTGGCCTACTGTCTGTTGCCTTGCCACTGAGGCAACTGGGAATGCTGGGCGCTAGGACAGTCGATCCATGCTCCTGGAGAGCAGTTGCGCAAGAGAACTGGAATTATGGCCGATGGCTGGTTTTGAGCACTGCCCTATTTTCCGTAGCAGCGCAGATTCAGACCTATCTGGTGGCTGGATTCTTGGGTCTTGGAGCAGCGGGTATTTTTCGCGCCATGCAAGTGCCCTCGCTGGTGATGACCCAGATTGTCATCGCAGTTGGTCTTTTGGTCCTGCCTTCCATGTCGTACGAATTCGGTTTGGGGCAACTCGCCCAGCTGCGAAAGAAGGCAGTTCTAGCGTCAGCCTTCGTGACGCTCCTTGCGCTCGGCTATGCCGCCTTCCTGGCTCTTTTTGCAGACTCTATCGAACACCTGCTGTACGGAGGAAAGTATTCTGGCTACGTTCGGTTAATACCCATCTTGGGATTGGTTCCCGTGTGCACAGGACTCGCCATTGGCTTTTCGATGGCCGTTCGAGCTTCACAGAAACCCCATTTTGATCTTGTGGCCAATGCCATTTCCGCGCCGGCGGGGCTGATTACGGCGGCTGTGTTCATTAAGCTCTGGGGCCTCAACGGCGCAGCGCTCAGTTTGGTAGCAGGCTTCGCAGCTTATGCGGCCGTTTTCTGCTGGTCATTCAAGAGGTCCACGCAAATAGATACCCTGACAGTCTAGTCCTACGGTATGAGCCCTTCAGAGTCTTCGGTAGACGCGTTCGCCGATCAAAAGGTGACAGAGGACACCTCCCCCGCGATCGGAGCATTCGCCGCTGGAGTCGTTATTATCAGCGGTCTTAACGATTTGGTAGGTAGGTGGGGCCTGGGTGCAATTGCAACGCTTGCCTGCGTGATCTGGTGTTGGTCGCCGCTGCGAACACGCCTGCGAGAGCTGCGCCGGCTTTGGCCTGTTCTGTATCCTTTTGTTATTTTTTTCGCTTGGGCTGTGCTCTCATTTGCCTGGCAGCGCCCGTTCATCTCTGGACTGCAGAATCTCGCAGTGCTCCTTATGTTTCTCGGGCTTATACTTCTCTGTTCAGAACCTGCGAATCCTAGAACGACTTGCAGGTTCTCTACGTCACTCAACATTGCAGTGTGGGGCGCGAGTGTCTTGTACGCAATTTCTTTGCTGGTGGACGGACCCGGATCTTCGTCTATCTTTGGAGCGAGAGTCTTCGGTTTGTTCGCCCTGGTCGGTATTTCCTGGTACGTAGCGCACTGGTCTTCTGGTGTCCCGAAAGGCTTGGGATACGCTGCAGTCCTTCTTCTTCTAGTAGCCCTCAGCCTTTCGCGGATGGCGTTTGCCATTGGTCTCTCGCTTTTTCCCTTGGCATCTTTTGTGGCTGCGATGAAGGGCAAGCGGCTGCGCCTCACCGCTGTTGCAGCCCTGGTCATGACTATTGGTTTGACAGCCATGTTGCGATTCAAACCGCTCACAGAACGCATTGAGGGTGAAAAGGGAACGATGTCATCTCTGGACGTGGGCGATGTGGAACTCGACACAAGCGGCCGTTTAGTTATGTGGGCGTTGGTATGGCAGTCTTATCTCGACTCACCGTGGATCGGAAAGGGCGTGGGCTCCGCTGCTGACCTTGTAGAAAGCGCTCTTTCGGGCATCAGCCACCCTCATTGCGATTACCTCATGCTGTTGCACGATTACGGAATCGTCGGCCTTATGTTGTTCCTCCTGGGGTTGACCAACTTAATCCGTTGGTTATGGAAGACTTGGCGAGCATCTCGAGACACCCAGGGTAGTGAGGCTACATTTCTTTTAGCCACTCTGTTTCTGCTAATTGCCATCATCGTGGCGATGTTTACCGACAATTGTCTAAGTTACACATACCTGATCGCTCCATTGGCTGTTATGATCGGTGTCTCGCTCCGGACAACACAAGCATGTCTGGTAGGTCTGAAACCAATTCCTTGAGCAAAGAGAATCTCGGCCTAGTGAGAACTTTCGCCGGAGGACAGAGTCAAAGGTCTGACGGTTAGAGTTGCATGGATCGCGCAGATGTCGAGTCGAACGGGGAGGGGTACTTGAGCATCAAGTTAACTGGAGGTACCAGACCTGGCCAAGGCTAAGGCAAACTCCGTCTCTGGACGGGATCACTACGCAGAGATCTATCAGTCCGAATTGGAGCTTGAGACTGAGTGGCTTCGTCATGGTGCCGTTGGTAAGGTGGATAGTGTCGAAGCGCTGCTAAACCGGCAGGGGGTGAAGCCGGTTACCGTTCTTGAATTGGGTTGTGGCACCGGAGCTGTTATTACTGAGTGCCAGCGCCGGGGGTTGGGGGTGGAATTCACGGCCGTTGACTACTCGAAACGGGCGATAGGGTATCTCGAATCTCACTCGGAAGGTATTCATTGCATGACAGCGGATATTACCGACCCGGCCTTCACGTTCAATGACTCCTTTGACGTCGTGATCTTGTGCCACGTTCTCGAACACCTCGAAGATCCGTTGAAGTTCCTGCAATCTATGACTGCCAAGATTTCCTTTCGCTACCTGGTAGCGGAAGTGCCACTAGAGGATTTGTTGGCTTCGCGAATAAAAAATCTTGTCCGAGACCGAAGACGCAATTTGTCGGGGCACGTGCAGTTCTTCACAGAAAAGACCTTCCGGCGGCTCGTTTCCTCTACCACTCTCAATCTAAAGGATTCCAGGCGGTACGTTCCGATTCTATCTCCTGAAGTCCTAGAGTTTGTGTGCAGAAAGGATGGCATGTCCGGGGTCCGAACAGTGATTAGGAAAGCCACAGGCTGCTATCTCCCGCGCATTCTCAAGCCGCTTTGGGAGAACACCTACTACGCTCACTGTGCAGTACTCTGCACGCCCCCGAGTGCCGATCCAGTCACTCGGGTTGTCAGTATGTAAAGACGGACAACCAATGCGCACTACGACGAGTCAGGTTCAACACGGACGCACGCCCAATTCAATGACGAAAGAAGACTGCGCGCAAATGGGGCTTTCCGCCGAGCACAACATAGAAGCTCTGCCTGCTAGAATTACATGGATCGCGAATTTTATTCCTCCTTACGCTGCTTGGATGTATCAAAATCTCGGTGAAAGACTACAGGACTTTCGGCTGTTACTCTCAACCGGTATGGAGAAGGGCCGGACGTGGGCGCCGGATTTGAGCTTGCCGAATACCCGCATCCAGCGGACTCTGAGCTGGACCTATCAATCGCGCCATCCCAATGGTTTCACCGAAACACTGCAATCTCACTTTCCGTATGACACAATCCCGCTTCTTTTGAAGGAGAAGCCCAAGGTTGTCATTTCAAGCGAGTTAGGGGCGCGCACTGTGCAGGCGCTCATCTACCGGCTCTTATGTCCTGCGACACGGTTGATCGTCAGAGCAACCGTGTCGGAAGTCAGCGAACAAGGGCGCGGTGGCGTGCGCAGATGGCTCCGTCGTGTCATGTTAAATCATGCCGACGCCATCCTTGTGAATGGTCAAAGTGGGGCCAGGTACATAAGGCGTTTCGGGGTACCTCTCGAAAAGCTTTTCACAGTTCCGTATACCACGGATACGACTGCACTCACGAGATTGCCCCTAGAGAAACCACCTGAAGCGGCTCTTCGGCTGCTTTTTGTCGGACAACTGATTGGACGCAAAGGATTGTTCCCCTTTCTTGAGATCTTACGTGAATGGGCCTTACGGCACGAAACTCGTACGGTGAACCTCTGGGTCGTCGGAACCGGATGTCTGGGAGACAGTTTGGAAAGATATACTTTTCCCAGCAATGTGACTGTTAGATTTTTGGGTGCAGTACCTTATGGCAATCTTCCAAACGTGTATGCGGAGTGCGGATTGCTGGTATTTCCCACACTCTCCGACGAATGGGGAATGGTGGTTAATGAAGCAATGGCGGCTGGGCTCCCCGTTCTGGGCAGCCTCTACAGTCAGGCCGTCGAAGAACTCGTCCGCGATGCGCAAAATGGCTGGTGTTTCCGGCCTGATTCTAAAAATGAAATGTATTCGGCACTGGACCGGGCCCTCAATACGTCGGAATCCAAGATGTCAGAGATGAGACGGGACGCACGGAAAACAGTTGCATACCTGACCCCATCCTATGCCGCCGAACGAGTCCTGGATGCTGTTCGTTTTGTGTCATCGCAAAGAGGAGCTAATGAGAGATTAGGTTCCAGCCTGAATGAAAACCTCGAGTTCAGGCGTTGCCGTCCGGCGAGTCGAGCGATGAATTGTCTTTTTTGCGGGCATTCAGCAGTGATGAGATTTCAAAGGAATGACTCTTTTATATGGGAGTGCACCGGGGAGGATTGCGGACTTGAATTCCTCCACCCTCAACCCACCGACGAGCAGCTAAGCACTGCATATGCCAGTCTCTACTACCCCGATCGTGGCCCTCAACGAAGAGTTCCTTTCGAGAATACCCCCGTTGAGGTCCTTGAACAGGCCCTTGACTGTCTGACTATACGGCTAGGAAACCTGAACGGACTTGAATTACTGGATTACGGATGTGGCCAAGGGCGCCTTTGCGCTTTAGCTGCTCGGCGCGGGATGACGGTAACCGGGATAGAGCCGAGTAATACCGCGAGGATGCAAGCACGAGGGTCTGGTATCGTCGTGTTCGGCAGCTTGGAGGAACTGATTCGCTCAGTTCCTGAAACCAGTTTTGACTTAATTACGCTTTGGGATGTTATCGAGCACTTGCGTGAGCCTTGGTACGACTTGCGTTCGCTTCAAAGAGTACTAAAACCGGGCGGTCGACTGCTGGTCTCAACGATGAACACGAGATCGCTCGGTGCGCGAATACAAGGCCCCAGATGGGAAAACTACTCAAATCCGACACACACATTTTTCTTCAACCGTCATTCGCTTGGGTCGATGATTGCACGAACTGGTTTTGTTGGGACCGAAGAATGGATCTTGCCGATCCGGTACCCCCAACATGGCTTTTTGAGACGGTCAGTCCATCGTTTCTTGATGGCAACTTCTCTAAATGCCGAGATAGTTTTTGTGGGTACGAACGACAGGACACCCGACGAGAACCCGTCTTCGGATTCCTTCCCCGTAGCTGCCAATTTTAACTCGAACTACAGAATCTGAAAGCTTAATTGAAGATTATCATTGCTCACAATTACTACCAGCAGTCTGGGGGGGAGGATGCAGTTGTCGAGCAGGAGAAGGCTCTACTTGAATCCAAAGGGCATCAGGTCCGGCTACTCGCGGCCAGCAATGATGCTATCGGCAATATCCGGTCACGAGCCAAAGCAGCTTTAGGCACGATCTACTCTCGGGGATCCAGGGTACAAGTAGAAAAGGAAATTAAGTCGTTCCATCCCGAGATCGTTCATATCCACAATTGTTTCCCTCTACTGTCACCGTCTGTGTACTACGCCTGCAAAGCAGCAGGCGTGCCGGTTGTACAGACCCTGCATAACTTTCGCTTGATCTGTCCAAATGCGCTGCTCTTTCGCGACGGCAAGCCTTGTGAGCTCTGCATCGGGAAGAAGATTCCATGGCCGGCAATTGTGCACGCGTGCTATCGGGAGAGTCGTGCCGGTTCGGCCGCGGTTGCTTCAATGCTTGCTGCGCATGGTCTAATCGGGACCTGGAATTCCGCCGTTAACGCTTATATTGCGCTAACAAGTTTTTCGCGCGAAAAGCTAATTGCTGGCGGGCTGTCGGCGGATCGTCTACTCGTCAAGCCTAATTTCCTGTACCCCGATCCTGGGCCAGGTAGATCAGCACAGGATTTTGCACTTATCGTTGGCCGGCTAGCTCCGGAGAAAGGTATCGCTACTTTGCTCTCTGCATGGGCGCGGCTGAAGCCCAATCGCAAACTGAAGATTGTCGGCGATGGCCCTCTGCAGTCCGCTGTACGAGCCGTGGTCAGGAATTCGCAAATCGAGTTGCTTGGCCGCCAGACGAAGGAGGCAGTCCTTAATGTGATGGAATCCGCCAGTTTCCTGGTGTTTCCTTCTGAATGCTATGAGGGCTTTCCGCGCGTTATTGTTGAATCATTCGCTAAGGGCTTACCCGTTGTAGCCAGCAGGCTTGGCTCGATGGCGGAACTCATTGATCATGGCCGCACAGGACTCTTATTCCAACCCGGTGATCCGCAAGCTCTGGCCGATACAGTTGAGTGGATGTTTACTCATCCGGTACAGCTTGAGCAAATGTCCCAGGCCGCACGCAACGAATTCGAAGCAAAATATACCGCCGACCGTAACTATGAACGGCTGATGGAAATTTATCTGTATGCCTCCGAGTCGTCGCGGCTGCGGTAGGTTGGTGCGCCACATGCCAATTCCGATCATCAGACCTCCATCAGTAGTTAAGTTCAGTCACGCCCATTTAGTACTTAATTAGAAAGGGGAACATGAGAATTGAGACGCGTGTGTTAGTCACCGGCGCAGGCGGTTTCATCGGGCATGCTCTCGTGAACCGGTTGAAAGCCGAAAGCTGCTTTGTTCGCGGTGTCGATATTAAGTACCCCGAATATGAGTCCACCAAGGCCGACGAGTTTGAAATTCTCGATCTTCGCCGCTGGGACAGCTGCTTGCAGGCCACGCGGGGTGGTATCGATCAGGTTTACAACCTGGCCGCCGATATGGGCGGCATCGGTTATATCACTGCTTTTCACGCCGACATCGCCCGCCACAACATCCTGATCAACGCGCATATGCTGGAAGCCAGCCGCTTGAACGGCGTCGGCAGGTTTCTGTTCTCGTCTTCCGCCTGCGTGTACGGTCAAAGTAAGCAAAGATGCGCGGACGTAACTCCACTGCGGGAAGAAGATGCCTATCCGGCGGAACCCGAGCCTGGATACGGTTGGGAAAAACTGTTTGCAGAAGAGCTCTGCCGTTATTACCAGCGAGACTACCGCTTTGAGACCCGCATAGTACGCTTTCACAATGTTTACGGCCCGCTAGGGGTTTTTGAAGGTGGCAAGGAAAAAGCCCCCGCGGCCATCTCCCGCAAGGTCGCGCTTGCAGCCGACGGAGACACCATCGAGGTTTGGGGCGATGGCGAGCAGACACGTTCGTTCATGTACATCGATGATTGCGTCGAGGGTCTGCTGCGGTTCATGGAGTCCGATTACGACCAGCCTCTGAATCTCGGTACCGACCGGCTTGTCACGATTAATCAATTGGTGGATATTGTTGCCGGCATTGCAGCGAAGCGGCTGGTCAAGCGGCACGACTTGAGCAAACCTCAAGGAGTACGCGGCCGCAACAGCGACAATACGCGGATCAAGAAGGTACTAGGTTGGGAACCCTCTATTCCTCTCGAGGAAGGTCTCGAAATTACTTACAAATGGATCGAAAGTGAGCTCCGCAAAGCTAGTCGAATATCTACCAGCAGAGCCCGTAGCGCAGCCGTCTAGTCCCCCGCGTGCCAATATTCTAGGGGTTGGCGTTCACGCTATCGACTTGCCGCAAGCAGCCGACGTGATCGAATCTGCGATCGTCGGAGGGCGCAAGGGTTACGTGTGCGTCACGGGTGTTCACGGCGTAATGGAGGCCCAGCGAAGTGAGGAGTTTCGTACCATCTTGAGCCGAGCGCTCCTGGTTACCCCCGACGGCATGCCAACGGTTTGGGTTGGCAGACTACAGGGCCACACCCATATGCGGCGGGTGTTCGGTCCAGATCTCATGCTGGAAGTATGCCGCCGATCAATCGCCGCCGGTCATACTCATTTCTTATACGGAGGAAAGCCCGGCGTCGCGGAGCACTTGCGCGCGGTTCTAACCGAACGGTTTCCAGCCATTGAAATCGTAGGAACTTACACTCCGCCTTTTCGGGACTTGTCCCGCGCAGAAGAGATCAACCTAATGCGACAAGTCTCGCTATCAGAGCCGGACATCATCTGGGTAGGCCTAAGTACGCCTCGGCAGGAGCGTTTCATGTCCAACTACCTTCACCGCCTGAAATCCAAGTTGATGATCGGGGTAGGAGCCGCGTTTGACATTCATACCGGCAAAATCAAGGACGCGCCCTCTTGGATGAAAAAATCAGGACTCCAATGGCTGCACCGGCTATATCAAGAGCCTTCGAGGCTGTGGAAGCGCTATCTGATCAACAACTGCGGCTTCGTCGGAAAGCTTGCACTCCAGCTCTTCCGGCTTAAGAACTATGAATTAGAACAAGCATTGGAATACGCAACCGAACTTCTTGACGCGAATCGTTAGCCTAGTGTCAGGTACCGCGGCAAGTTTGTCCTTCCTCAGATAGATAGCGAAGTTCCTCCCACCTATTGCTGCCTCCGCCTAACGTCCAGATTCATCAGGCGAACCTATCCTGACAGTTATCATTACTCACACGCGCTCGAGGACCTCTTTTCACTCGGCGGAAAAAGTAATCCAGTTGACCTCGAATGTCAGCCCAAATCGCTCAGTTTGATTTCTGGTGTCCCCTTGGTGCCAGCCAGGCCTCAGTCAGCTATGTTTTAATGCTCTTCGACGCTGCGTCCCAGTACACGGCACTTTTTCGGAAGTAGGATTCATTGGCCATGTGGCAGGCCAGCGCGGCGTTGTGACCGAAGACAGCGTCTTCCACCACCGGCTTGCGGCTGCGCACCGCCTGAAAGAAATTCCACAGATGCGGCTTTTCGTCGTCCCATGAATCGCTGCGGTACGTGACACCCTCCAAGGCTGGCTCTTTGCCGGGGACCGGGTCGTGCTCCTGATGCCATTTCTTGAAATACTCTTCGCGCATTGCGCGCGGGAAGCCGGAAGCGTAGTAGCTGGGCGCGGTGTCCAGTCCGGATTGAGGGTAAAACGTGAGGCTGAATTCGGTCAGTTCGAGGATTCCTTTTGAACCCTGGAAGCGATAAATTTCGGGACTCTCAGTGCCGAGGTTCAGCCGCATGTAAACGGGGATGTCTCCATACTGGAAGAGAGCCGCGTGAACGTCGGGCATGTTGCGGCCATCTTTCCAGCGCAGGATTCCGCCCATGGCCATGGTTCGCTTCGGCGGCTCGTTGATGCCAAGCACATACATCATGCCGCTGACGAGGTGGACGAGCAGATCGCCGGCTACGCCAGTGCCGTATTCCTTCCAGCACCGCCAGCGCGCGAACAGGAGTGGATCGAAAGCCCGCTTTGGAACGGCACCCTGCCACGTATCCCAGTCGAGCGTTTGAGGAGAAAGATCGAGCGGCGGTGGATACTCCCACGCGCCGGTAGGATCGTTGCGGCCGAGCGAGCCTTCCACCAGCATCAGATCGCCAAGAGCTCCTTTTGCGACCAGGTCTTTCGCCTTAGCGCAAATTACTGAACTCACACGTTGCGAGCCGATCTGCACGATCCGTCCCGTTTTCCTGGCTGCGTCGGCCATTTCAACACCTTCGGCTGCGGTGTGCGACATGGGCTTTTCGCAATAGATATCTTTGCCCGCGCTCACGGCATCAACGACGATTTGCTTGTGCCAGTGGTCTGGGACCGCTGCTATGAGGCAGTCGATACCTTTGTTGGCGAGCAGTTCCTGATAACGCCGAGTTGTGGGCAGGCTGGGATTGTTGACGATCTCTTTCGAGAGCGTGTGCCGGCCGTCGTAAAGATCGCACGCTGCCACGCATTCCACGCCAGGCAACTCAATCGAGTTCGCGAGCAAACCGGACCCCTGCATTCCGATCCCAATGATTCCGAAGCGCACGCGGTCGCTGGGCGCGACGGCCTGCGGCATCGCCCAGAGTGGGTCAGGATCAAGCCAAATGGTTTTTGTGGCAAGCGATCCAGCAGCAACAGCGCTGAGACCCAGAAATTTGCGTCGGGAGAAAATGTCATTGTTCACGCGTGGCTCCGTCGTTATTTCTTTAGCATCTTTACTGCGACTTCTTTGAAGAAAACTATGTCTTTGTCACTGTGATTCTGCAGGCCGAAATATCCCTCATTGGGCCTGGTCCCACGTTGGGGCTCGAAATCGAATTTCTTCGGAGGCACTGGATCGCCCTCGGTGTATTCGGTGACCTTCACGCCATTGAGTACGACGGTTGTCTTCGGGCCATCCAAGGTAATTTCCATGGTGTTCCACTCTGGACCGGGCTTGCCCGGTCGGGCCAGCGGCTTGGTCAACGAATACAAGGTCCCGGTCACGTGGTATTCGTCTTCTTTTGAATCTTCCGGTTGATTATCGATCTGGACTTCATATCCGTAGTGGACCGGCATCCATTCTTCACGCGGTTCGATAGGAATGCGGATAAACACGCCGGAGTTGTCGTTGTGATCGCGCATCTTGTATACCACCCGGATCGCGCAGTCGCCCAGCTTGCCGCCCGTCCAGTAGAGAAGGCCCATCCCGCCGTGCGTGCGAATCAACCCATCTTCAACGGTCATTTCCCCCGGCCCGACATGTTTCCACCCGACCAGATCTTTCCCATCGAACAATTGCTTCCAATCGCCAGACTGGGCGTTGGAGTTCGCCAACAGCCCGCTTACTACGAGACACAGCAAAGCCAGACGGATCAGCACGGGACCACCTTTCGCCGCAAAGAATATACAACAGAGGGCTGGGAATGCGCTCTTTGGGGCGTCCGAGCCTGGCATGGTTACTGAAGGGCTATTTTGCCGAACCAAACGGAAGCAGGCAGCATCAAACAAGCTATAATTAACTCAGTCTCCTGAGGAGGAGGCGAATTTCCTGCCGAGAAGGCCAATCGAGAAGATCAAATCCGATGTCAATGAAAACCAAGGCCGCAATTCTTGTTTCTTCGGCCGCCATTCTGCTGTTTATGGTAGTTGGCAGTTTGGACGGCGTCCGCGCCTCGAGTAATGATGGCGCTTACCGTCAGCTTCAGGTTTATAGCGAGGTGCTCTCGCGCGTGCGCAGCGAATACGTCGAAGAGCCGAACATCCCGCAGGTTACCGACGGGGCTTTGCACGGCTTGCTGGAATCGCTGGATGCGAATTCCAGCTATCTAAGCCCCGCAGAGTACAAGGAATACAAATCCCATCGCACTGAAGCCAAGGGTGAAATCGGCGCGGCTCTAAGCCCCGCAGAGTACAAGGAATACAAATCCCATCGCACTGAAGCCAAGGGTGAAATCGGCGCGGCGATCTCGAAGCGCTTCGGATATGCAGCCGCAGTTTCCGTTATACCCGGCGGGCCTGCCGATAAAGCTGGGCTTCAGGCGAGCGACATCATTGAAGCTATTGAAGGTAAGAGTACGCGCGAAATGTCGCTAGCGGAAGTCCACAACCTGCTCGAAGGCCAGCCCGGCTCAAACGTAAGCCTTGCAGTGGTGCGAGCCCGCCGCGCGGAGCCTCAAAAAATCGTCATCACTCGCGACGTTGTGAACGTCCCGCCGGTAAACGAAAAGATGGTCGAAGACCAGATTGGTTATATTCAGGTGGATGCCTTCAACAAGGGCAAGACATCTGAAATCGCTAATAAGATAAAGACTCTGCAGAAGTCAGGCGCGAAGAAACTGATTCTCGACCTCCGCAATTGCGCAGAAGGAGAGGAATCGGAAGGTATTTCAACCGCCAACTTGTTCCTTAATCACGGAACAATCACGTATCTACAAGGGCAGAAGTATCCGCGTGAGGCGTTCAACGCCGATCCGTCGAAGGCTATCACGGCGCTGCCGCTGGTCGTTCTGGTGAACAAAGGAACAGCGGGGGCGGCGGAGGTGGTGGCTGCTGCTGTTCTGGAAAATGCTCGCGGCGATGTTGTGGGCGATAAGACTTTTGGCGATGGCTCGGTGCAGAAGACAATCGAGCTGCCGGACGGGTCAGCGCTGATGCTGTCGATTGCCAAATATTACTCGCCTAGCGGCAAGGCAATTCAGGATAGCGCTGTGACGCCCAATATCCTTGCGGCGGATGGCGACGACGATGGTCCGCTTCCGGATGAAGACCAAACCACCGCTCCGCCGGAGGAGAATAACAAGAAACAGCCCCCGCAACAGGATGAGCAGTTGCACAAGGCGATTCAGGTACTGAAGAGCCGGACAAGCTAGTCTTTAGTTGCAGGCCGATAATCGTGGGCTTAATCGCGCGCCTTGCGGCGCGCGATTTGTTTTTGGGTTCAGAGAAGAAGAGATAGCTCATAGATCG
>WNGD01004688.1_pt1 | contig 13424 bp, 9 predicted proteins | sample 5400671 | NCBI WGS metagenome assembly WNGD01 (sample SAMN13153369, study PRJNA577476) | soil metagenome | isolation source: 40 cm soil or saprolite under grassland replicate 2 | place: USA:California | collected 2016-06-15
TAAGTAACGCGTAACTACCTTCATATTAAAGTCTAAAACTGACAGATACAGACCAAGAAGCGTCTGAGCAAGTATCTATAGATAAAGGTAAGAAATGCACATGTTAAAATCCTAAAAAATTTTCTTTTTCTAATATAGAACCTACTTTTAATATAGAATCCATTCCTAATCACATCAGGAAATTTTTTTATACGCAGATCTCCGGGTATCTACAGCTAAAAATCTTCGGGTATCTGCACCCCCTTCAAAGGTCTCCGCAGTATACAAATCTCCGAAGATTTCTGATAAACACAAAATCCTCGAAGATTTGTATACTGCGGAGACCTTTGAAGGGGGTGCAGATACCCGAAGAATATGTAGATCTGCATTCTCTGGACATCTGTGTCTGTGCAACCTTTTGAAGATTTCCGCAGTATACAAATCTCAAAGGACTTTGTTAAAATGGAATTTCCGGGGATTTGTATACTGCGGAGATCTTTGAAGGTGCAGATATCCGAAGAATGGGTGAGTATGTATTCTCCGGGTATTGGTGTTTGCGCAGACCTTTGAGAATGTAGAGATACCCAAAGAATTTGCACATATGCATTCTCCGGGTATCTGCTTTTTGCGCATAACCCGAAGAACTTACAAACGGAAAAGAAACTTATATTGTTTTTTTATTATATAAAATAGAACAAAGTTGTTTAAATTACGTTACAAAGAGTATAATAGAACTTTATTTCACATCAGAGGTATGTACAAACATAGCATATAATAGTAACCTATTTGAGAAAAAATAGACTTTTGATTGTCATTAGTCGTTAACTAGTCTGATCTTAAAAGTCAGGCATTACTGAAAAACTGATAATCTATCAATCGATACTATTCATTTTCTTGTGTTTGTGTTGCCGTCTCTGATTGGTTGTGGCGATCTATAAGCTGGAATAGTGTGTGAATCGCAAACATACTTATTGCGCCATGATCTGTGCAACTTGATACAGTAATAATTACGAGTGTGAATCATAGACGTACTTGCGAACTGAGCTTTGTAATCGCCTAATTATACCTCCACGCCTGCAACTTTATCTCTTTTCTTCAAACTTCCAGAATAATTAAGTGGGAGTGATGATAACCAACGCCAGGTTTGTTAGGATCGTGACACTGCCCAAATGGGTCAAGTGAGAGTGGGTGACAGCGCCAGGTTCTCGGAATCGTGAAGCTACCCCAATGCATCAAGTGCGAAGTGAGAGTGGGTGACAGCGCCAGGTTCTCGGAATCGTGAAGCTACCCCAATGCATCAAGTGCGAAGTGAGAGTGGTGCCAAAACCAGATTCACACAATCTTTACCAACCTGAATTTCCCAATTCTCCAACATGATGCGACTTGCCACCTCATGAAGTACGTTAAGATCAGTGCTCTCATTATGTGACTGCGAAATCTATGGTAACCACTGGCAATACCAACTCCTGTAACGTTAAACAGAAATTAATGCACAATTAGACCAGACAACCCCTGAGTTATGCAAACAAGGTCCGTACCTTTTCGCTCTGCTCCGCCTCACTTTTCTCAGCAATCGTCTCAAATATTCTTGTTCCCGAAACACTTGTGGCACCAAGAATCTTTTGAACCTTTTGTGGAGCCTCTGGTTCTTGCTCACACACTCTTTTCGAAGGAACTTTGGTAAAGAGAATAAATATGTGAACGGATAATGAGTGGATGATACAGAAAATGACGAAGAAACCATTCAATTATGTAATATTGGAACCACGTGAGGTCGCCACTACAGCAAACAGAATTTTTTGTCAAAAGGTGAGCAGAAGTAATACCAATTTCAGAGAATAACCTCTTTATTTCATTTATCACTTACCCTTTATTTTCAGTCCTCCTACAGTATAATTTCATGCGTTTTTTACGTAGAACGCATGTGGAGACCAGACGCGCCTCTGACATATGTATACTTCTGTTCCAGCAACCGGATAGCACCAAATTCTAACTGTCAGAAAGTTCCATCTCGTTGCCTTTGCATCAACCAGCACAATCCCAATGCATGTCGATGATTTTACCATTTTCGCGGGATGAGCATGTGACTCTATCCAGTCAAAATAGAGATACAAAAAGAGGGTCTCGTAAAACTTGAAGAGGGACGCAACAAAGTAGATGCTCACCAATACGCCATTAGTATGCATATATTGGTTTTTAAAGGTGCCGTTTTCTATGTAGGATGTCCATGATAGGGTCTCAAATGATACGTTCTTTCTTATAACACTTCCGAGAACAATAAAAATTGAGCCGAAGACTGGCGAACATATGCCGGTTTGATCTTTTAAAAATAATATCGGGAATGTGATTTGAAAGTAATTATGTCTGTTAGCAAGGTGATTCGATTTACCGGTATCGGGATGCTTACGTTCAGCAAGTTTTTCCTAAGGAAACGATTCAATTTGGATTAATTTTCTTTGACGAAACTCGGAGGCTAAAGTTCACGAGTCTAAGGAAATACCTGTATGAATAAACGGACATCTTGTTCAGTCACAGTCTTTCCTGATTCAGCGAATGGCTGCTGTTGTTCAAATGTACCTTCCGAGCAATTTCTAAACCAAATGTTTTTCGCTGTCAATCAGAACTTTTTTGTCTAAATTTCGGAGGGACTGAGGCTTCTTAGACTGTATTCCATATATGTGTCGCAAGGTGAAGATGAAAGCTAGTACAAAAGTGTTACTTTAGAAGGATTAAAATGCTTACTATGCGAACGGCTGTTTAGGAAATGCTTTCGTAATGGTAAAAAACAAAACATGTGATTTTATTTATTTATTAATAACATGTGATTTGCCACGTGATAATTTATTGGTCGATTGTGATTTGTTAATCTAGATGAAAAATCATTTGATTATTTATCAGGAAAAAAGGCCACTGTGATCTTCATCATCATTACTATCATTTTCCGAGACATTATCTTCCTCATATTGTTCCTCTAGGGAGAGATCACTGGGTATTGGTACCTGGTTAGCTTCAAGGCGGGACTGTTTGTAGTGAAAAGAAACAATGAAGAAAATTATTTGGTGAATATAAAGAATAATAGTAATACATACCATGAATAATCCAATCCGTTTTTTCAACGCTTCATCATTAAGTCTTATATTTTTCCCTTTGGGATCAAGAAGGGTTGTAGATACGGCAAGGGTGTACGCGACATAGTACGAGGTAAATGAGATCTCTTTTGGGAAGGCCTTGGCGAGTATTTGATTAATAGTTGATAACTTCTGCTTATCTTCAGATTTCCACAATAATTGGTAAGCGGCAGCAACCTCCGATGACCGCTTCCAATCTGCAATGTTTGACGCTGATGCATTGGTGTTAATTGGGGTAACTTTAAGGATTTCAAAAATGCTTTGACGAACTCGTTTGGAAAAATCCGACCTATACGAACGCATCTTCTCATAGCACTAAAAAAAAGTCTTTAGATCTCCAAGAGTCTAAAATACAGAATTTTTGAAACTTACCATCGTAATCAATTCTGAATAAAACTTTGTTTCCCACTGATGTTTCCCAATGTCTTGGATATAACAAGGGGACTTCTGGTCAAGATATTCCTCTAAACTTCTTTTAAACTCTTCTGGTGGCGGGTACATGGTTTCTTTTGCGAGGAGAGAACATATTTTGCGTGCAGCAATCTGTAAAGAAAAATACTTTAAAAATAGGCTAGTTAATGGCCAAAGTAATTTCAATATAATTACCTCCCAGAAGTTTTTTCCCAAGCTATCTTCTCTTATCATTTTCTTTTGGACGCCAGTAAGATTATCCAACTTTTTGTTGACTTTCAGGATAGCGTTCCAAATTGCTTTATTTTGTTCGATGATTCGCTCTAATACGTCTTTCTGCGGATTACCTATTAAATTGTAATAACATTTCCCATTCATTTCGCACACTCAACACCAACCCGAAAAAAATCTACTTCACTTACATTCTGTAAACTGGGCAATCTTTGGCGAAGATGGTGAAAAATTGATCATGGGATCCTCCAGAGGGATAGGTGCCTCTTCATTACCTTCCCAGTCGCTATCGCCTTGTACTTGGATTATCGACTTTTCACTTTTAAAATCGAGACTCTGCTCCCTAGTGGTTTTGCTGCTTCCAGCTGTATAGTATTGTGTAAGTTAAAGCATGGTATTTATAACCATAAATTTCAAGGTACCTGCGGAAACTTTTGTCTTTTTTGAGCTATCTTTTTTTTGACCTTAAAAGCATTCGATAAAAACTTTTTTAGGATATCATAAAAGCTTATAAGGATCCTCAAAAAGCGTGGATATTACCTTGGTTAATACGTTTTTTACCCTTTTCCATGATATTTAATGTTGTCTCATGAGATATGAGCCAGAGAAAGTGTACGTGCTGGGCGCTTTTAAATGATGATTTTGTATTACCTAATTAATTAGGCAAGTATCACGACAACCAGATATAAAATTCACACGATGATGTTAATAACCTCTTGTAATGACATGGCTAATAACGAATTGCAATTACAACATGACAATCGTAACAATCGTAACAATATCCGTTTCATTTGGAATATGGAATGTTCGTATGCAAAAAATTGGAACTTACCCAACATAAGATATCATTACCCAGAACGAGACGTATTCGAGAATGGAAGCCAAACTGCAGAGAACAATATAGATTATTAGTCTAAAGGATGTTAAACGAAGAGATGTTGGACTTACGATATTATAGAACTCTAAGTACGCTCATAGCGCAAGCCTTCAATTTTGAGGAAAGCATCGGAAAGATCAGGTGATAAAGACTCGGTCAATTCTGGTGAACAAGTTAAGATCACTTTTAATCTTTCAGAATGCCTTGGTTTACTCAATGGTTACATGAACCTGGAAATCCATGTTGCCAATGAACGTGAGAGAAATGCGAAAGTTTATGGACTCAATCGAAGCATTATTGCTGAATTTCAAAAAAATCACTCCTCGAATTTGAAGTCATGGCATATACTCCTTATTATCGACCAATAATCAAGGCGATCAAAATCTTGTTCAAGAAGCCAGGCATCACTGAATAACCTATTGAGATAGGAATGAAGATCAGTTGTAGAAATCAATCTTACTTAGAATGGAGAGAACTTACAATTAACAGAAGCTAGAATGAAAACTATATACCAAACCTTCAAATAGATCTCCAACCTAGTAGTCCCATAATCTGTTCGTGATGTTTATCAAAGATCACATTGCAATCTGTCCTGGGGCGAATTTCTATTAGGGGTAATATTCATAACATTTATCCTACAAGATCTTCGTATTTATGCTATGCGGTTACCTGTAACTTCAAATCAACTAGTTGTCACATTCAAGAGCAGCAATCAAGGAATTGAACCGACGGCTGGCGAACATGATAGCACCAATTTATTTGAAAAATGACACGCACCAAGCTACTAAACCATGTGTCGTAACGCGATAAATAGACGATTTGTAAAAAAACAATGACGTACACCATAAAAAAACACTTACTGAATCACCAATCAATAGATTGAGTACCTTTATCTGTTTTTTCGTTGGCTCATTTTATGGTTATGAGCAGAGTTTAGTGTTGCATTATTATGCGAATTGCCATGTTTGGAACGTTTCTTAGTAAGATTGTTGGTCGCAATTTAACCCCGTCAGCGAGGAAACCCAAAGGAAAATGACCACAATGAAGAATCAATTTAATTAAGTAATCGCCTAAGAATGACTACTTCTGGGTGATCCTATGGTAATTGCATGACAATTATGTAGTCTTTGACAATAGGATGAATCGGAATTTTCTTCTGATAGGCGTATTATTTTGATCAAAGCCTTTATTTGGTTGAAGACTTCGCGCTATATAGAAAAAAGATAAATAAATAAATAATAAATCAAAAATTAAAAATAAAAAAATATGTGGTACCTGTAAAAGGCCCCAAAGACTTTCGATTATTGGGAGAAGTGCCTCGTGATCGGATTTTTTGTATGGGAGAGGCAACGTACACCATCGTGTGACGGTGTGTATAGAGGGAAAGGGTCGAGATAAAACGAAAAGCTCGATTTGAGTTTCTAGTTGCAAGTAAATTTTAGTATTGGCTACAAATCGTTTGAATAGTCAATTACAAAAAAAAATACCGTATGATATTATCCCAAATGTTTTGATCTGACAGATCAGATCATAAATCTCTTCGTTAATCTTCCCGTTACTGCAGCTAATGATTTGTGCAATCAAGCAGTCCAGCATGTCTTTCATTATGCGGAACAGCTTGAACAAATCTTTCCTATATTTTTTTCGATCAGGTTCAAATGGTCTCCCACAAAACTCTCCAGCGACCATCTCCCAATTACGCTTTTCGTTATCTGTCCAATAAACAAGATAGTCGATTTTATGGGCGTGTCAGGAATTTTCTTGGGCAGAGAGCATACGGGTTTTTGAACTTTGTGAAGTGTGTTCAGCCCTAAAAACAAGTGGTGTATTAGGTATTTATAGATATGAGCTTATTTCTGACAAAAAGATTATTACCATGAAGTATGAATGTTCGGATACGAATCAAAAAGCCTTTTAAAACAGACCGACAACACTTCTATGGTCCACGCGTTTTCGTGAATTGAAATATTGGACGCAATTATATCATACCGATAAAGGCGACCACTAGGAAAAGAAAAGGGTTGTCATGGGACGAGTGTCAATAAACTGGCATGTATATAAAAAACTTGTAACATACAATTCAGAGACCATATAGTTGACATAATGATCGAATCCGGGTTCGTTCGAAAGTCTTGCGTCATTACCAATGCTTATGCCAATAATTATGTCTGGGATGTTTTCACTATTGGCTTGAGAAGACGTCTGGTCATCCTCATATTCGTTGATAAGTTGAATTGGAATTTGCAACTCTTCCTTGAGCTTTTGCTTGATCTGGTTCGCTTGGAGAAGCGAGAAACTGAAACGTGGCTTTGGAACCTGTAGAGATTTCCAATCTTCGGATGAGAAAAAATTTTCAAAGTTTTTATCATTCGTATATAGAATATTTGAACAGAGTGGATGTTGATATTCATATATTGTCTCGAGAAGGTTTAGTATTTTCTTCTGGAGAATTTCGCCGCTTGGCAGATAATGATAAAAGTTCTGTTCAAAAATACTGGTTAAAAAAATAAATAATCATTGCGTATCAATCAATATTTACCATGTTTTTTAAAGATCGACGGTTTTTTTTCTTTTCTTCAATGAGACGTTCTACATTTAAAGATAATAATGTTAATATTAATAACACTATTTAATAATCTGGTGTTCTTACGTAGATATGGTCTCGATTCTTCAGGGATTTTATGTGGATCGGCTCCGGCGTTTCTTGCGCACCAGCCTGCCCAATGCCTGTGAACTTCCTCCGAATTTTTGTCTGGATTCAAAATACAAAACTTGATGAGCGGACTAATGTGGTTAAAGGATAAAATAGTTTGCTGACTTTTTAGGGACTAGCAGACTAACTAATGTGGTTTAAGAAATAAAATCTTTTTAGGAACTGGCAGACTGGTATAGATTAAGGGATAAAATCGTTTGCTGACTTTTTAGGGACTAGCAAACTGGTAGAGATTAAGGAATAAAATCGTTTGCTGACTTTTTAGGGACTAGCAAACTACTGTGGTTTAAGGGATAAAATCGTTTGCTGACTTTTTAGGGACTAGCAAACTGGTATAGATTAAGGAATAAAATCGTTTGCTGACTTTTTAGGGACTAGCAAACTACTGTGGTTTAAGGGATAAAATCGTTTGCTGACTTTTTAGGGACTAGCAAACTGGTATATATTAAGGGATAAAATCGTTTGCTGACTTTTTAGGGACTAGCAAACTAATGTGCTTTTAAGAGATAAAATCGTTTGCTGACTTTTTAGGGACTAGCAAACTAATGTGATTTTAAGATAAAATCGTTTGCTGACTTTTTAGGGACTAGCAAACTTATGTGCTTTTAAGGGATAGAATCGTTTGCTGACTTTTTAGGGACTAGCAAACTGGTATAGATTAAGGCCTAAGAAATCTCTACATTGCACAGAAAAAATTTTTAGGAACTAGCAAATAAAGATGAAAGAAGCTTCGGTAGTTTAAAGGATAAATCAGTTTTCTGACTTTTAGAAACAAACTACAATGTAAAAAAAAATGAAAAAAAAACTTAATGAGAACTTAATAGGCCAAAAGTAGAAGACATTCTGTGAAATCACCTTGTTCAAATTCAAAGAGTAATCTTCGCTTCTCACTTTCATTATAGTGCGCCTCTATACTGGTTTGATAAACCTTATACTCATCTTTCCAACGGATACATCAGATATCTAGGTTACGTGGCTTTGACCTCTTTAAAAATTTTATTAGACACCAATCTTCTACACTTTGGTTAGTAAAGTATGTGCAGGTTTCTGTATTACTTAATACCGAAAGGGTGGAAGTAGACGAAGAGAGGGAAGTAGAGACAAGTTGGAATTCATAAGAGGTACGCCTTCTTTTGCCACCGCTACCCATAGTAGTGAAAGTAGATGAAAATTCTTTTTGCCCTGGTCAGACGACCTATGGCAGCAGCAAAAGCACGAGTTTCTGATCTTGTGGCTGACATTTATTAGCTAATATCTTAGGGGTGAGGGGGTTAGGCCAAAACTTTAGATTATACAAAATTTAGGAAGTTTTATTATAAAAAAAATCTTACCTGGGGGGGAGGGGGCAAGGGTCTTAATAAATAGATATTAGCTAATAAATGTCAGCGCCCTAATTAATGTGCGCGTTCATTGAAGTGAAGAAACCTCATTGAAGGAATCTCGCGAGCTCAAAAGATAATTTTTCACTTTAAAATATCCACATATTAATATTCTTATAGAAACCTTATCAAAAAATGTATTTATTAACCAAGTATTGATTTTCTTTATGGAATCTTGGAATAACATGAACTGATTCTACTACGGACTCTAGAGGCACTATGTTATATTCCTCCAACATTTTCACACGTGGGCAACCAAATATATCTAAAGGCTCTGGCTCCTTTCTCGTTGGCAGACAATAATCATACCATTTTACCATTACGAAAGAGAAACTCTCATTTTCCTGAGTACCATTCGCATACAACTCGCCTAGTAACACAGCCTTTACTTTCATTAGTAAGCTTTGATCAAAATAACAACTCAAAGAACATTAAGAATTAATTATTTACCTTGCCAAAGCACATTCCTTCATTAGACTTGTAGTTCTTGGCTTCTTCTACATCCATCATCACGGCTATATCGGAAAACCACGAGTTTTTATTAAATGAAGAATCTGCACGAACAATTTCCATGGTCTCCAAAGTAACACTTTTGTAAATTCGCACAAAAGATTCATCTTCACTTAGCGACACCTCTGGCGTGCAGCAGCTTAGAAAGATACCTAAAGAATCCAAGAGATTCTCTAAACCTCCAAGCTGCAAAGGATCAATCGAGTCCATTTTTCGAAAAGCTTTCAATTCCTCTTCATATGAAGAGAGACAGATATCCCAAAGACATGCTCCGAAATTCACAGATCTTCGCCTGGTTTTTTTCCTTCTGATTTCTGCCAATGCCTTTTGTCGAACCTAATAATTTAAAGCGTTAAGATTCCTTAAGATTTTCTGGGAAAGTATGTAGGTTGCTTACTCGATTCACAATCTGATTCATGACTTCTTTTTTGTTGCTTTTGCGATACGGATTTTTCACATAATATTTGTGTAGGGTTTCGTAGGTCTCCGTGCTAAATCCATTGATGGCACCAAATCGCTTGATCGCTGGGATAACGTGATACCGCCAAGAATGTAATTTCGGTAATTTCATTCCACTTGGACTAAATCTAGCAAAAATAGCGATGAACTCGATACTCCATGACTTAATTAATTCCTTAAAAGAGTTAACTTTGTAATTAGCCGTGAAAAATTCTTTGGATCAAATTAAGTACTCACCTCAAATTCAACAAGTTTTTCTTCAGAAAACTCTTCCTGACGACTCACGAGGTACATTTCAACAAATTTTTGGAAAACCGTAGTCAAACGTGTAATAGTAACAAAGTGAATTCCTCGAGAATCTCTGTTCTCATATAAGCCATCAATAACCGACACAATTACTTTCATCACATTACGGAAATCATCGGCGGTCTTTACATTCCCTATACCATTTTTAAAAATCCTCAATCCAGGAAACCGGGGTATGTTCGCTAGTCGTCGGTTCAATTCCTGAATTGCTGAACTACCACTTTGTTCTTGCAGAAGTTTCAATGTGTACTCTAGCATGTAACCAAAAAGGCCAAGGTCCAAGTGATGCATACGATCTGGAAAAATAGCCTCATATACATTTAGACGGCTGAGGATAATGAAAATAAAGGTATATTGTTAAACATCTTATATTGATCAGATAACTTCCAATTCGTTATACTCACGGGAATTCCCAAAAAAAATTGTTGCTGGGATGTATCGAATACTCATGTGCTTTACCCCTTTCAATCATAGATTGCATCTTCATTGGAGTTCTCAAGATGATTTCAGATCCGGCAAGTTCCATGTTCGAAAACATTTCAACTGGTAAAGTACAAGTCGGACATGGCCTTTTACAATTCGCTGATTTAAACGTGCAGGTAATCGCATTGGCCTCTAGCATATCAGCAATGAATACAGAAATTTTTGGGATAAAAGTTATGGAACTCCCTCTAATAGAAAATTCCATTTCTTTCAACTCAAGAATAGGTCGCAACATGATGCTCCAACATCGTTGGTATACATCACGACATATATTACGAAACTCTTGGGAATTTCTTGAAGATCTACTTCGAAGAACTGGCATATAACATAACAATTCTTTCGCCTCGGGCTTGTTTCGCTTCCACGCAGGAATATTACCTAAGGTAAGAAATACTGGGTGCTTTGAAGTTTTTCCAATATTGTCACATAGCGTCGCATCCGAGTACAGAATTATAGATAACACCCTCGTTCCCCAAACCAGTCTAGCTTCCGTTTCTCTTCACCAATCGCAATTGTAAAGCTCTCCGTAGATTCGTGATTGCCTACCGTTCTAAATAAGATTATACAATTGAATAAATGCTTGTTTCAGAAGCTCTTCAGATTTTACACTTACTTCTTTTATTATCACCTTTTCTTGGTAGTTTACTACGAATTCTTCAGTGATGTCTGGCTTCTTGAGCAAGTTTTTGATCGTCTTGATTATCGGCCGATAATAAAGAGTATATGTCTCATCTTCAAATTCGAGGAGTGATTTTTCTTTGAAATCAAGCAATGGTGCCTCAATTGAATTTATAAACTTTCGCATTTCTTTTGCGTTGGTTGGCAACAGAGATTTTTCAAAGTTTGTATAACAATTGAAGAATTGGATCAGAGCATCCGTTGTAGAGTCTGAAAGATCGAAAGTGACACAAATTCTTGCAAAATCTCGATAAGCTTCATTTGGCCATTGTAATTGCGGGTTTTCTAAACTTTCTTCGGCGCACTCTAAAAAACTTGCTCCTTTGAGATCATCAGAATCAATTGAATCTTTATCACTTGATCTTTCTGATGTCTTCCTCGAAATCGAAGGCTCACTATGAATGTACTCGGAAAGCTCTATGATATCAGGATCTAACATCATCGTCTCTTCATTCTCAGCAATCGAAATGTTCTCTTGGCTGAAGAATAAGTCATTGAAAATATTATCCACGTCGTTCTCTGCAGCTTGGTTTTCATCCTCAAATATGTCTCGTTCTGGATGGTGATATCTTATATGTTGGGTGAGTCCCGATTGTCTTGTGAAGGTTCTTTTGCAATTTGCATATGGACATTTCATATTTCAAATGAAATGGGATTTTCAATTCAAAAGATACTTCGCTATTGGCCAAGATGTTTACTAAACATCATCATGTGAATTTTAATTAGGTAAGACAAAACTATCGCACACACACAAAACATTAATCATAAAAAGAGTAAAAAACGTACTAAGCAAGGTAACGTTCACACTTTTTCAAGGATCCTCACAGGCTCTTTTGATATTCTAAAAGCTCTGTCAATTGTATAAATACTAGAGAAAAGAGTCACGGCTTTGAAAGTAAAAAGTCCCATAAGATAATTGAAGCAGACGCGTCCAAATCACTTGATGCTATTTCTGGATCTTCAGTGTGATGTGTGCAACCTGATGTAGTAATAAATCGCGCACTTGCGAACTAAGCTTTGTGTGTGGGGGGGGAGGAGAATTGATCAGATTTCAAAAATTAAGGCATGTTAATGAGAACGAATTAATTCATTATAGATACCATGACTCATAAACACTATGTGAGTATTCATAATTTATGCAGCCTAGTTACACCTTCGTCCCCCTTCTCTTCAAACTAGATACCATAGAGCACTGCCTATAGTACCCCGGGTATTATTCAAAACTCAGCAGTTAGAAAGTTGAATAGTACCCGGTACTATTCACGGTTCCAGTGATTTCATTGTGGAGAAGGGGGGGTACTTTACTCGGGGGATACTATATCAGGGGGATGCTATAGGCAGTGCTCTACGGTACTTGCCTAATTAATAAATTATCACTTATTTCTTAGGCGTTACTTTTAGATGACGCAAAATGCTAAATAAAGGTAAAAAAATGTACTAAGCAAGGTAACATCCACACTTTTTTAGGATCCTCATAGACTTTTTCGATATTTTTAAAGCTTTAACAGATACTTTATATAGATGACAAATACCATCAGAGAAAAGAGCCATGACTTTGAAAGTGAAAAGCCGATAATCCAAGTACAAGAGTTGATATTAGAATAAATTATCTAGCGATTTGAAGTGCTATCCCAAAAAATCAACAAAAGTTAGATAATCTTGTTAGTTTACAAGAGAATAATTGGAAAAAAGTTCTTCACTACCTCTTTTGTACTGGGGAATTTAACTAGCAGAAGTTATTAAACAAATAATATTCTGACGTGGACAAATACCCAGATATATGCACAATATAGATACCCAGAGATTTGCAATCACCGGGTATCCATATTGTGCATATATCCAGAGATTTTTATTGATACAAATCTCGAAAATTTTACAGTACAGGTACCCAGAGATTCCTATTAATGCGAATATCTGGGTAGCTATATTGTGCAGAGCTTTAGATATTTGCATTAATAAGAATCTTCGAATATCTGTATACCATAGATATCCAGAGAATTTATTAATGCAAATCATCGGGTATCTGCATGTGGAGAATTTCAGAGATTTGTATTAATAAATATCTCTGGATATCTATGTTGCGCAGATATTCGAAGGTGCAAAACTCTGCAAATCTGATGGTGCAGATATCCGGAGATTTGCATAAAACACAAGTTTCCAGAGATCTGCATTTAAAATAATGTCCTGATGTGGTTCGAAGCGGAAAACTGGCCTAGACACTTTACTTTAGAAGTCAGAAACCCTTTTGCCTCTGTTCAAGCCTTCCTCTT
>WNGD01007068.1_pt1 | contig 13423 bp, 24 predicted proteins | sample 5400671 | NCBI WGS metagenome assembly WNGD01 (sample SAMN13153369, study PRJNA577476) | soil metagenome | isolation source: 40 cm soil or saprolite under grassland replicate 2 | place: USA:California | collected 2016-06-15
CCATTGGCCAACTGGACTCGAAACATGGTGTTGGGCAGCAGCTCGACCACTGTGCCTTCTACTTCAATTGCGTCTTTGCGCGCCATGTCAGAATTTCTGGCTCGTCTTTTGTGATCAGGACTGTGTGCTCGAAGTGCGCCGAGGGCATGCCATCGGCAGTGCGCACCGTCCATCCATCGTCGAGCAGTCTTACGTCGGACGTGCCGATGTTAATCATCGGCTCGATTGCCAACGTCATGCCTGCTTTTAACTTCGGACCGCTGCCGCGTTTACCGTAATTCGGAATCTGTGGTTCCTCGTGCATTTTTCGTCCCACGCCGTGCCCGACAAATTCGCGCACGACCGAGAAACCAAAGCGGCGCGCTTCATCCTCGATCTCAGCGCAGATGTCGCCGACGCGCCGACCTTCTCGGGCAACCTGAATTGCACGCGCGAGCGCATTTTCGGTGACACGCAGAAGCTGATCCGTCCGTTCATCAACGATCCCAACCGGCACAGTCGTGGCATTATCGCCCACCCAGCCATCCTGAACTATGCCGATGTCCAGTTTCACAATGTCGCCGTATTGAATTCGCCGTTGGCTGCCGATGCCGTGAACCACTTCGTCGTTAAGCGAGATGCAGATGTTACCGGGAAAAACACGGTGCCCGAGTCGATAACCGAGAAATGCACTTTTCACATGGGCTTCGTTCATGAAGTCCGCTGCCGCTTCGTCGACTTCTTTGGTCGTAACGCCGGGGCGAACCAAATCGCGAATCCGGTCCAGAATATCGCTGGCTGTGCGGCAAGCCTGGCGCATCTTCTCAATTTCCTTGGCGTTCTTGATCGGAATCATGTCGCGCTTTTATCTTCAATCAATCGCGAGATGTCGCTAAATACTGCTTCGCGATCGCGGTTGCCGTCGATCCAATGCAACGTCGACATTTTTTGATAGAAGGCCGCTAGCGGTTCGGTCTTGGTATGGAACTCTTGCAACCGGGTTTGCAACACGCCAAGGTCATCGTCGTTGCGGCGCTCCAATCGCCCGTCGCAATAGGGGCATACGGGACGGTTGGCAAACTGCGCACTCGATGAACTCGTCGTAAAACCACATTCGCCGCATTGAAGCCGGCCCGCGATCCGGTCCCGGACAGTCTCCTCCGACACTTCGAGCCAGATCACCAAATCCAAGGCAGTACGTAACCTTGCCAACATGGAATTCAAACTTTCGGCCTGCGGCATTGTTCGAGGGAAACCGTCGAAGACGAACCCATGGCCACCATGCAAACGCAACCAGTCCTCGATCAGTCCAATGATAATTTTGTCAGAGACGAGCCCGCCGCTTTGAAGCACTTCAGCGGTCTCCTGCCCCAGAGGTGTCCCAAGATCTCGTTCACGGCGCAAGATAGCGCCCGGCGAAGTGACGGGAATACCGAAGTGGCGCGTAATCATTTCCGCCTGGGTTCCTTTCCCAGACCCGGGCGGGCCAAGAAGAACAAGCCGCCTTTTCACTGCCGTTCTATCGCCCGTAAAGAAAAATGGCGACCCCCGCAATCACGAGCACCGCAATTCCGACATACAGCCACATCAGCGTGCCGCCTGCTGCTGCCTCGCCGCGAGCATACGAAGCGCGATCAAATCACCGAGCGCGGCATCGGCAACGGGATTTCGCTCATCATTACCATTGGCATTGTAGCGCGCCTGCCGGCCGCGCTGGCGCAGGCATGGAAGACGTTCGTGCCTTCGGCGATCAAGAAAGTCGGCAGTCGGTTTTCCCGGCCGCACGCCAGGAATGTAACCGCCATATTTTTTTAGATCGTCGGCGATTTGAGTCGGTTGAAATTGTGTGGCAACCCAGAAGTAACTGAAGAAGAAAATCATTGCCGCGAGAGCGACGTAATGGGGCCAACCGGTCGAGAGGGCGCTGGCGATCCGCGCAGCTGTAGGGCTGTTTCTAAATCCGTACTGAACAATCGTCGCTGGAAAAAGAAGCAGTGCCCAGGCGAAGATGATCGGCATAACACCGGCGTAATTCACTTTCAACGGCATGTATTGCGTCTGGCCCCCGTACATTTTGCGGCCCACTACGCGCTTGGCATACTGCACAGTGATCTTCCGTACCCCTTGCGTAATCGCGATCACGGCTGCGATGACGACGATTAAGAACAATACGAGCAATACGAGGACCATCGGATTGACCTGACTCGAACCGGTTTGCGCCGAAGGCACGAACGTCTTCCATGCCTGCGCCAGCGCGGCCGGCAGGCGCGCTACAATGCCAATGGTAATGATGAGCGAAATCCCGTTGCCGATGCCGCGCTCGGTGATTTGATCGCCCATCCACATTAATAAAAGCGTGCCCGTCGTCAGGGAAATCACGGTGATGATTCGAAATTTCCAGCCAATATCATCCACCAGCGGAATTCCGAGATTCCTGATGGTGTCAGTAATCCCCGGCAGCATGGTGTGATACGATTCGGGGTGCTGAAACGACAGCGCCAGCAGATAACCTTGGAAAAGACACAGCCCCACTGTCGTGTAGCGCGTAAGCTGCATGATCTTTTGCCGCCCACCGTCTTCACGCGCCAGCCTGCCAAGCTGCGGAATGACCGCGGTCAGCAACTGCATCATGATCGATGCGCTGATGTACGGCATGATGCCCAGCGAGAAGATCGCGCAATTCTCAAGCGCGCCGCCACTGAACAAGTTAAATAGCGCCGCCAGACCGCCTCCGGTGCGCTGGGTCAGCGACATGCGAAACCATTCCTGCAACACAGCCTGGTTAACTCCCGGAGTCGTGATCGCAGCTCCCAGACGCACAACCACCACTATCGCCAACGTATACAAAATACGCCGGCGCAGTTCTGGTATTTTGACTGTGTTTAGAAACGCCGAGACCATCCGCTAAATCTGGAACATCGCGTGCCGAGAAGCTAGCTCTCCCGCGCCGTTTTCTTTTTTGCCCGCGACTTCGCCTTCGCCGACGGCTTCTTGGATGACTTTTTCTTCCCGCTCGCCTGCGAGGTAGGTTCAGCAGATGTTTCTCCCGCCGAGATTTCAGCCTCGCCGGTCGCATCGATCACACCTGATTTCAGTGCTCCTCCCTCGCGAAGCGTAATCGTTCCTCCGGCTTTCTCGATTTTCTCCCGCGCTGTCGCACTGACTTTATCGGCTTCGACCTTCAGGCCATGCTTCAATTCACCGTCCCCAAGGATTTTTATTCCTGCGAAATGGCCTCGGACGAGATTCGATTCACGCAGCAGTTGTTCGTTTATCACCGCTCCGGCCTCAAATGCATTAAGATCGCTGACATTCACAATTGCATAATGCTTATGAAAGGCCGCGTTATTGAATCCGCGCTTCGGCAATCGACGAATCAGCGGCATCTGCCCACCTTCGAACCCAAGCCGAATGCTCCCACCCGAACGCGCCTTTTGGCCTTTATGCCCTTTCCCGCTGGTTTTCCCGTGCCCCGAACTTTCACCGCAACCCAGACGCTTGACGCGATGTCGCGAGCCGGGACGCGGCCGCATATTATGAAGACGCATCATGTTGGTCGCCTTTTCCGTCGCCGAAGTGAATTCCGCGCACCTTAAAAATCTCGTCCCTCCGGCGAAGTGATCGCAGTGCAGCGATCGTCGCCTTTACTACGTTGGCGTGATTGCTTGATCCGAGTGATTTGGCCAGCACGTCGCGAATGCCGGCCGCTTCAGCCACGGCTCGTACACCTCCGCCCGCGATAACCCCGGTCCCAGGCGACGCCGGGCGCAACAGCACTCGCGCTCCATCGAATTCGCCAATCACTTCGTGAGGAATCGTGTTCTCGTTTAAGGAAACTTTTTCCATCGATTTGCGCGCTGCCTCGGAGGCTTTTCGAATAGCCTCTGAGACTTCTTTGGCCTTGCCAAATCCGCATCCCACTTTTCCATCGTGATCTCCAGCCACAATCAACGCGCTGAAGCTAAAACGTCGACCGCCCTTTACCACCTTGGCGCAGCGGTTAATGAACACGACTTTCTCCGTCGTATCGCCCTTTACCGTGGGAGCCTTGTCTGGCCTGCGGGAGTCTGGACGTCTGCCTGTACTTGTATAAGCCATGAATTAAAATTTTAAGCCGCCTGCACGCGCTGCGTCTGCTAATGCCTTCACTTTTCCGTGATAAAGAAACCCGCCGCGATCAAACACGACTTGCTCGAGTTTCTTCGCCAACAAACGTTCCGCGATTGCCTTGCCGATCAATTCTGCCGCAGCCTGGTTTGCGCCAATTTTATTTTTGTCGAGTAACGAGCTCTCTCTTGTTGACGCAGCGGCCAGTGTCCTCCCGGCATCATCATCGATCACTTGCGCGTAAACGTGTTTCCCAGAGAAATGAACTGCCAGTCGCGGTCGTTGCGCGGTACCGGCGACTTTTTTCCTGATCCTTCGACGAACACGCTGCCGCGCTGCTTTACGAGTCGTCGCCATACCTATTGAACGGTCTTGCCCACTTTGCGACGAATTTGCTCGCCCGCGTAGCGAACGCCTTTGCCCTTGTACGGTTCCGGAGGGTAAAAACGACGGATATCCGCCGCCACCTGCCCGACCAGTTTTTTATCGACGCCTTGGATCGTAATTTTCGTGTTGTCCGTAACTGTGATCTTAATGTCCGTAGGAATGGAAAATGGAACCGGATGCGAGAAGCCGAGGCTCAAGTTAAGGATCGATCCCTGCACGGCAGCCCTGAAACCGACGCCTTCGATCTCGAGTTGTTTGGTGAAACCTTCACTCACTCCCTGCACCATGTTGTGGACGAGGCTGCGCGAGAGGCCGTGTAACGCTTTCACGCTGCGCGTTTCTGCTTCGCGTACCAGGGATACCCGGTTGTCTTTCACGCTTGCCCTGATATCGCGCGGGAGCTTCCACTGAAGTTTTCCCCTGGGCCCTTCCACCGAAACCGCTCCGGCATCGTCAATGTTCACTTTGACCTTGTCGGGAATCTCGACCGCTTTATTTCCAATTCGTGACATAAATTTACCAGACGTAGGCGAGCAGTTCACCGCCCACTTTTTGCTTTTTCGCTTCGCGCCCCGACAAAATGCCGCGTGAAGTGGACAGAATCGCCAGGCCCATTCCACCAAGGACTCGCGGGATTTCATCCGCCCCGACGTATCGGCGCAACCCGGGGCGGCTCACCCGCCGCAACCCTGCGATGGCGCTCGATCGGTTCGCGATTTTGTTCGTGATCCTAATGCACGGGTGCGCAGCGCTCGTGTCAATCGAGTAGTCGGTGATGTAACCTTCATCTTTCAAGATGCGCGCAAGCTCGGCCTTGATTCTCGAGTACGGAACCAGCACCTCCGGCTTCTGCGCGCGCGTGCCGTTGCGGACACGCGCCAGAAAATCGGCAATGGGATCGGTAACAGTGCTCATGAAAATCAGGCGGGTTGCGCGGCGGGCTTCCTTGCCCGGTCGCTAAACGGCATTCCCATTTCGCTCAAGAGCGATTTGGCTTCCTCATCCGTTTGAGCCGTGGTGACGATTGTAACATCAAATCCGATGTTGCGCTTGATTTTGTCGAGCTCGACTTCAGGAAAAATCGATTGATCCGAAATTCCGAGAGTATAGTTGCCGTGGTTATCAAAACAACGCGGAGACACGCCGCGAAAGTCGCGAATGCGCGGGAGTGCAGCCTTGATGAACCGCTCGAGGAATTCGTACATGCGCTCTCCACGCAAAGTCACTTTGGCGCCAATCGCCTGATCTTTTCGTAATTTGAAATTGGAAATGCTTTTCTTAGCCAGCGTTTCCACCGCGCGCTGGCCCGTAATCAACGCGAGTTCCGCTTTAGCTTCTTCCAGCGCTTGCTTCACGTCCGATTGCGAGCCGATCGAGGTGTTAATGACAACTTTCTCGACCTTGGGAATCTGGTGAACGTTTTTGTAGCCGTGCAGTTTTTGCAGCGCTAGCATGACGTGCTCTTTGTAATAGCGATGAAATTCGTTTTCCATTTTCAACAGGCTCGCGCCTAACTTTTCTTTGTCTCTTTTTTCGCTTTGGCCTCTGCGCCTTTTACCGGTTTTCTCTCGCGCTCGATTAATTTCACGTTCGAAATATGAATGGGCCCTTCGCGTTCGGCGATTTTTCCGCTCGGATTATCCTGAGATTTCCGGAGGTGCTTCTTAATAATGCGCACACCTTCGACCAGAACCCGTTGCTTCCCCGGAAACACCGCCAGGATTCTCCCTGAAGAACCGCGGAAATTCCCGGACACGACCTCGACTTGGTCGCCTTTTCTAACGTGACACTTGGTTCGATTCATAGGACTTCCGGGGCGAGCGAGACAATTTTCATGAAGTTGCGCTCGCGCAATTCGCGGGCTACCGGCCCGAAAATGCGCGTGCCGCGTGGATTCAAATCTTTGTCGATAATCACGATTGCGTTGTTATCGAAGCGTAGCAGCGAACCGTCCTCGCGACGGATCGGCTGTTTCGTGCGGACGAGAACCGCACGCACCACTTCGCCTTTCTTTACGGTTCCGTTCGCGCTGGCTTCCTTCACGTTCGCAGTGATCACATCGCCGATCCCGGCGTAACGCGTGGATTTACCGATCACACTGATCATCGTGGCCATGCGCGCGCCGCTGTTGTCTGCCACATCCAATCTGGATCGAAGTTGTACCATAAGAGCGACGAGTTAACCGGAAGCCTGTTCAAAGTTACTTATGGACGACCTCCACCAGACGCCACCGCTTTAGCTTGCTCAGCGGCCGCGTCTCCATGATGCGAACGGTGTCGCCGGTTTTTGCCTGGTTCTGTTCATCGTGGGCATAAAATTTTTTCATCTGTTTGACAATCTTGCCAAACTTGGGGTGCGGCACACGCGTGACTGTTCGCACCACAATCGTCTTGTTCATGCTGCTGGAAATCACTTCGCCGGTTCGTGTCTTGCGTGAACCGCGGGTCACGGGCCCGACCTGCGGCAAAGTTGTTGATGGCAGTGGTTGATCTAGCTCAGCCATAACTCTACTTCTTAGCGGTCTGTTTCGCTCGGTGCAACAGCGTCGTTTCAATGCGGGCAATGTCGCGCCGCAGCAAGCGCAGCCTACTTGGCTGCTCCAGTTGGCCGCTCTGCTGTTGCAAACGCAGATGAAGACTTTCCTGGCGCAAGTCGCGTCTCTTGGTCAACAGCTCGTCCGTGCTCAGCTCAGTGATTTCTTTCATTTTCATGGTTCTTAAGCGGCCCTGACGTGATGACGCGTGAGAAATTTCGTGCGCACCGGCAACTTGTCCGCTGCAAGGCGCAAAGATTCGCGTGCGACCGATTCCGGCACGCCATCGAGCTCGAACAAAATGTTACCAGGCCGCACCGTCGCGACCCAGTACTCGGGTTGACCTTTGCCCTTTCCCATGCGCGTTTCGGGTGGACGCGCCGTCACAGATTTATCAGGGAAAATGCGGATCCACAGTTTGCCCTTGCGCTTCATATTGCGAGTGAGCGCGACACGTGCGGCTTCCAACTGCGTGTTGGTGATCCACGCACGTTCGAGTGTCTGCAAACCGAACTCGCCAAAATCGATTTTGAGATTGCGCGAAGCGGTTCCCTTTCGGCTTCCTCGCTGGGACTTTCGATACTTCACGCGCTTTGGCATCAATGGCATAAATTTTCTCCTTAGACTTCAGCGGGCTCGGGTGCCGAAGGTGGTGGCGGTGGTGGTGCAGCCGACTGAGGCGTTGCTTCTTCCTTTTTACAGATCCAACATTTCACCCCGATCTTGCCATAGACCGTGTTTGCTTCGGCGAACCCGTAATCGATGGGCGTGCGCAAGGTGTGCAGCGGAACCTTTCCCTCTCGATACCATTCCGAGCGCGAAATCTCGGCGCCATTAAGCCGGCCCGAAGATCGCAGCCGAATTCCTTCCGCGCCAAAATCCATCGCGGTCTGGACTGCTTTTTTCATCGCACGGCGATAGGCAATCCGCCGCTCGATCTGCAGCGCTACGTTTTCTGAGACGAGCTGAGCGTCAAGTTCCGGCGTTTTGATTTCCTGAATATCGATCTTGACCTGTTTGCCCTCGGCCATCTTCGAAATTTCTTCCGTCATTTTTTCGATCTCTGCGCCCTTTCGTCCGATCACAATCCCAGGACGGGCGGTGTGAATGGTTACCCGAATTGAATTCCACGCCCGCTCGATCACAATTTTCGATACCGCTGCGAACTGGAGCTTCTTCTTCACGTAATTGCGAATCTTCAGGTCGCTATGCAAAAATGAGGGGAATTCCTGCGGCGACGCATACCAGCGCGAGCGCCAGTCTCGATTCACGCTCAGGCGAAACCCTATTGGATTTACTTTTTGTCCCATAAAATTATTTCTCTGGCTTTCTGCTCCGCTTTGGTTTCGCGGCTTTTTTCTCGGGCGCCGCTCCCGCGCTTTCTGTAGCTTCGCTCTTCGTCTGCTTGTTTGCCGCTTTCTTTTCCTGTTCCTGTTTCGCTTTTCGCGTTTCTCGCGTCTCGATTGGGATTTCGTCCGACAGCACAATGCGAATGTGACTGGTGCGTTTCAAAATCCGGCTGGCGCTGCCGCGGGCGCGCGCCATGATCCGCTTTAGCGTTGGACCTTCATCCACAATCGCCTCTTTCACGACCAAGCCATCCGGTTTTAGATTGGCGTTGTTTTCCGCATTGGCGATTGCGCTCTTAAGCGTCTTGCCGACTAAAAAGGCAGCCTTCTTCGGTGTGAAAGCCAGCAGATCGAGTGCTGCCGAAACCGGCAGACCCTGGATCTCACGTGTAACTTCGCGCGCCTTAAACGGCGAAATCCGCGCGTACCTATATATCGATCTGACTTCCATTTATTTTAAACTTACATTGGGTTGCGCATCCACCTGGAGGCGATCCCCTACTCTTATTTTTTCCTTGTTTGAATCCATTTCCTGAATTACCGCACCGCAAATCTTTTGGCGCACATCGACTACGCGCAGGCTGGCGACGTTTCGATCGTCGCGCATCACTCGCATCGGCATTCCAATCTTTACCCCCTGTTTCTCGCCAAGGTTGCCGACTACAAACGACCACTCCTCCTTCACGCTGATCACGCTCCCATACATTAAACTCGGCTCGGGCTGGTCCGGCGCGCTGGTTGATTTTGTGATCAGCGTATTGATACTGCGCAGCTGCGCTTCCACGTCCATTCGCGCCTTTGCATTCCCGCTCTGCGCCGTTTGCAAATAACACAACACCGCTTCATTCAGGCGCAACATTTGGTCGCGATACTCGTCGCGCTCCTTCTGCGCCAGTTGAAGATCGCTCACTGCCGCCAATAAACGCTGCTCCAGTTTCGCACGGTCCTTGTTTGCGGAAGCCAGTCCCAGCGCTTCCATTCGCAATTCCAAGTCGGAATACTTCCGGCGAAGCTCTTCCGCCTGTGCATTGGATTCCGCCAGGCTGCTCGTTAAAGCCCTAAGCGATTCTTGCGCGATCGACAATTGCTTCTGCAGTTGTTCATTTTCCTGCAGCGATGCTTCAGCCGTCGCAGGGCGTGCCGCATTTTCAATCTTCGATTCTGACAAAGAACTATTTTCCGCGTCGCTGCCATAGCAGGCCAACGCGACACAAATTGCCAATTGCCAAATGCCAATTGCCAATTGGGTTCGGCAACCGCCGGGGCGCCTCAATTGGAAATTGTAAATTCGCAATTCGAAATTCTCTCTCTACTTGGTGACCTTCGCCGTATGCGAACCGTGTTTTTTAAACACGCGCGTAGGCGAAAATTCACCGAGCTTGTGACCGACCATGTTCTCGGTGACGAAAACGGAGTTAAAGCTCTTTCCGTTGTGTACCAAAAACGTGTGGCCAACAAAATCCGGCGTCACCATCGAGCGCCGCGACCACGTCTTAATCGGTTTCTTTACGCCCGAGCTATTCATCTTGTCGATCTTCTCAAGAAGATGCAGCTCGACGAAGGGTCCTTTCTTTAACGATCTAGCCATAAAAATCAAATGGTAATTGGAATTCGGAAGCCAGGAATCCACAAAGGATTTGAAATCCGGTTTTCTGCATTCCTGTTTTCCTGATTTAGCTTCTTCTTTAAAATTTTTCCTGGTTCCCTGGTTTCTAGATTAAGTCTTCTTCCTCGCGCGGCGCCTTTCCAAAATGAAGCGATCGCTCGGTTTATGTTTGCTGCGCGTTTTAAATCCTTTGGCCAGTTGTCCCCATGGACTGACTGGATGATGACGGCCGCCGCCTCCTTTTGATTTCCCCTGGCCGCCGCCCATCGGATGATCGATCGGGTTCATCACCATGCCGCGCACATGCGGCCGGCGCCCTTGCCAACGAGTCCGTCCCGCTTTGCCGCTCGACACATTCATGTGATCGATGTTTCCCACCTGGCCTATCGTAGCGAAGCAGTTTTCGTGAATCCGTCGAATCTCGCCCGAAGGCAGTTTCACCAAGGCGTAACCGGCCTCGATATTTGTTAACGTCGCCTGCTGCCCGGCGCTGCGCGCAACCTGACCACCGCGACCCGGACTCAATTCAATATTGTGAACGTTAGTGCCAAGGGGAATGGCGCGAAGCGGCAGCGCATTTCCCAACTCAGGTGCAACATCATCCCCGGCAGTGACCGTCGACCCGACGCGAAGGCCGTTCGGCGCGAGAATATAGCTCAGCTCGCCGTCCGCGTATTTGATAAGAGCAATGCGGGCGGAGCGGTTTGGATCGTATTCGATCCCGATAACCTCGGCAAGGACACCGCGCTTTCGCCGTTTAAAATCGACCTTGCGATATTTCTGTTTGTGACCGCCCCCGATGTGCCGTGACGTGAGCCGGCCGTAGCTGTTGCGGCCACCGGTTTTTTTCTTCGGCTCAACAAGGTTCCTTTCAGGTCGCCACTTCGTGATTTCATCGAAGCCAGGCAGCGACTTGAAACGGAGCGTTGGTGTTAATGGGCGAAATTCTTTTAAAGCCATATTTCAAATGGAGTGTTACGCATCTCCCTCATATCAAATCGATCTTCTCACCTTCCTTCAACGTCACGATGGCTTTCTTCCACCGCGGCCGTCGTCCCAGGGGCCCCCGTACACGTCTCTCCTTGCCAGCGTAATTACAGGTGTTCACGTCCACGACACTCTTCTGAAAGAGCCGTTCAACTGCATTCTTGATCTGAACCTTGTTTGCCTTCGGGCTGACGCGGAACACGTACTTGTTCTGCTTCTCGCTCATCAGGGTTGACTTTTCAGTCAACGAGGCGGTTTGAATGATCTCGTGCGGCTCATTCATTGCATCACTCCGTAGCCCCCTGACTACGCGGTGGGCGCGTCCGCTCTGCTAACTTTTCGAGTCCCTTCTGAGTGACGAGAATTTTCTGGAAGGCGAGCAGTTGTTGGGTATTTACATCGGAAGCGGTGGCAAGCGTCACCCGTTTGACGTTGCCCCCCGATTTCAGGGTTGTTTGATCAAATGCATCCGAAATTAACAAAACTTTGCGGGCGTCCGTCTGTTCTTTCAATAACGCCACAAACGACTTCGTCTTCAGCTCGGGCACGACGAACTTGTCGATCGCTAATACGTCCCCTGCTTTGATCCGTTCGCTCAAGGCTTTTTGAAACGCGAGGCGCCGCACTGATTTTGAAGTCTTTTTGGAATAATCGCGGGGCTTTGGCCCAAAAACGACACCACCGCCGCGCCAGATGGGCGACGATTTGTAACCGGCCCGGGCTCGGCCGGTTCCCTTCTGTCGCCACGGTTTTGCACCTGAAAGATCCACTTCCGCTTTAGTCTTGGTGTTAGCCGACCCTGAACGCCGCGCCGCGCGCATGGCAACGACTACGTCGTGGACCGCCTGTGTACCGCGACCATCTTCGATGAGGTCGATCTTCGCTTCCTTCGCTGCAGCTTTGGTCAAAACTTTTGCGCTCATTTTCTCTGCGCCATCTCAACCAACGTTTTCGGCTTCTTCGACTTCTCTTCTTCCTCGTGCTTTCGATGCTCAGCATGTAGCGCCACTAGGCGTTCCGGATGTTTAATGGCCGGCCGAACGATCACATAACTGCCGTTCGCTCCCGGCACGGCGCCGCTGATCAAAATAATCTTTTCCGCTTCGCGCACCTGCATCACCTGCAGATTCTGCACGGTGACGCGTTCGTCGCCCAAATGTCCTGGCATGCCTTGATTTTTCCAAATCGATTGCCAACTGCGCCGATGCGCCGGTGTGTTTTCGAACCGTGCGCCGCGCCCTGCCCGTGAAAATTGTGCTTCTTCATCACGCCTTGAAATCCTTTTCCTTTCGATCGGCCAATCACATCCACATAGTCGCCTGCCTGAAATTGCGTAACGCTTAAGTTAATCTCGCCTTCGGGGAGATCGCTTGTAAGGCGAAACTCGCGCACAAATTTCTGCGGTCCGACTCCGGCCTTTTTAAATTCCCCAAGCAAAGATTTCGTGACTCGCGATTCCTTCTGCACCCCGAAGCCAACCTGCACGGCCGAATAACCCTCGTTTTGTTCGGTCAAACGCCGGAGTAAAACATTATCGCCGGCCGCGATCACGGTCACGGGACGCAATCGACCTTTTGCGTCGTAAACGCTGGTCATACCGATTTTTTGTCCAAGAAGTCCGATGCTCATGACCGTGCGATTGCAAATCTTTCAGAAGCGTCTCCGCTTAAATCTTAATCGTAATGTCAACACCCGCAGGCAAATTCAGTTTCTTTAGTTCATCTACCGTCTTCGCCGTCGGCTCGATGATGTCCAGTAGCCGTTTGTGGGTGCGAATTTCAAATTGTTCCATCGATTTTTTATCGACGTGCGGGGAACGATTCACCGTGAACTTCTCGACCAATGTCGGCAGCGGAATTGGCCCGGCCACGCGCGCCCCGGTGCGTTTGGCAGTCTCCACGATCTCCACGGCGGATTGATCCAGCATACGGTGATCGAACGCCTTCAATCGAATTCGAATGCGCTGGCCATTGCTCATTTGGCCTCTTTCTGATCGAGAATGGCCGGAACCAGGTTGGAGGGCACGGGTTGGAAATGGGAGGGTTCCATCGAATAACTTGAGCGACCCTTCGAAAGGGAACGAATGGCAGTCGCGTAACCGAACAACTCGGCAAGCGGAACCTCGGCATGAATAATGGCGAGATTGCCGCGTGTCTCGATATTGTGGATGCTGCCACGGCGGCGGCTTAGATCGCCGCAGATATCTCCCTGGAACTCATCCGGCGTGATGTTTTCAACCTTCATGATTGGCTCGAGCAGAATCGGTTTGCCCTGTTTGAATCCATCTTTCATCGCGAAGATCGCTGCCATTTTGAATGCGAGTTCGCTGGAATCAACTTCGTGGAACGAACCGTAAACGATATCGACCTCAACATCGACAACAGGATAACCGCCCAGCACGCCGTTGAGCACCGCTTCTTGGATGCCTTTTTTGACGGCAGGAATGTATTCGCGCGGAATGATGCCGCCGACGAT
>WNGD01004690.1_pt1 | contig 13421 bp, 16 predicted proteins | sample 5400671 | NCBI WGS metagenome assembly WNGD01 (sample SAMN13153369, study PRJNA577476) | soil metagenome | isolation source: 40 cm soil or saprolite under grassland replicate 2 | place: USA:California | collected 2016-06-15
ACCTCGGCTGGTTCAAGCCCGACGGCGCCGAGATGGGCGACGACGACTGGGATGCGGGGTTCACCAGCTCGGTCGGCCTCTTCCTGAACGGCGAGGCGATCACCGATCGCGACCGCCGGGGCCAGCGGGTGACCGACGATTCCTTCCTGCTGCTGTTCAACGCCTACCACGAGCCGATCGACTGGACACTGCCCAAGCAGTGGGGCGAGTCGTGGGATGCGGTGCTCGACACGTCGGGTCCCGGCCGGGAAGGCGATGTCTTCGCCGGCAACGCGACGCTGCCTGTCTCCGGCCGCTCCATCGTCGTCCTGCAGCGCCGCCTGCTGCAATGACCGCCGCCGGGGTGCACGAACTCGGTGATCTCGCCTTCCGCGGCAGCCGACGCCGCGACTACCAGACCAGCTCGCGCCAGATCTGGGTCTAGCGGCCGCCGCCGGGCTCACTCGATGTCTTTTAGCACCTTCTCGATGGCGGTCAGCCGGTTGTTGATCCGCACCAGCTCGGCATGCACGGCGCCGAAACCGCTGCCTTTCCCGGTAAAGACCCTCCTGATCATCAGCATCAGGCCGTAGGCGATCAATCCGACGGCGGCGATGAAGATGAACAGGATGACAACAAGCCAGGGACTTAAGGTCAGCATCAGTCCGTTCCTTTCTCCGCCGATGAAGACGGTGAGGACAACTCGATGTACGCGGCGATTCGCTCGGGTGTCAGCCGGATATCGAACGGCCGCAGCTCGAAATGGCGCAGCGACTTCCTGTCGGCGGAGAACCGCAGGCTGCTGGTCACCAGCCCGGCCTCCTGCAGCTTGGCCAGGTGGACGTGCAGTACGGGCCGGCTGACTTCCAGGTCGCGGGCAAGCTGGCTGACATGCGTGCCGCGCTCCAGCAAAGTGGCCACGATGCGCCGCCGGGTCGGGTGATCCAGCGCCGTGATCACCGCGGCGAGCAGGCCGCCCGGTATCGCGTCGTCGGAGGGCATCGGCCACCAGGTGCTTTCGTAGTACTGACGTTGTCAAAGGTCGCCGAGGATGGCCGGACGGCTAGCTTCGGCCGGCCAGCAGGCGTCCTCGCGCGCACTGCCGTGGATTCGCCCGCCCGGCTAGCATGCGGGACATGAACGTCGTGTTCGTCGAGCCGTTCTTTCCCGCGAACCAGCGCCAGTTCGCCCGCGCGCTGGCCGAGGCGGGCGCGACGGTGATCGGAATTGGCGAGCGTCCCGCTGACGCCCTGGACGATCAGCTCAAGGGCTGGCTGCACCGCTACGAGCGGGTGTCGTCGGTCACCGACGTCGAGTCGATGACCCGCGCGGTCCGCCAGGTACAGAGCAAGGTCTGGATCGACCGGATCGAGGCGACGGTCGAGGCGCACACCCTGGCCACGGCACAGGTCCGGGAGGCCTGCACGATCCCTGGTACGTCGGTCCGGACGGCCTGGCTGTGCCGGGACAAGCCGTCGATGAAGCAGGCGCTGCGCGAGGCCGGGGTCCCGACGGCCGCCTCGGCCGCGGCGGACAGCGCCGCCGAGGTGCGTGCGTTCGCCGAGCAGGTCGGCTACCCGCTGATACTCAAGCCGCGTAGCGGCGCGGGCGCCGCCGATACGATGCGCTCCGACAACGCCGCTGAGCTGGAGCGCGCGCTGGAGATCTTCGGCTCCCACGGTGCCGAGTCGATCGCCGTGGAGGAGTTCGTCGAGGGCCACGAGGGCTTCTACGACACCATCACGGTCGACGGGAATGTCGCGCTTGACTTCGCTTCGCACTACTACCCGAACGTGCTGGAAGCGATGCGGACCAGGTGGATCTCGCCACAGTTCATCTCCACCAACCGGATCGACACCGCGCCGGAATACGCCGAGCTGCGCGAGATGGGCAGGCGGGTGAACGTAGCCCTCGGGATCGGGACGTCGGCGACCCACATGGAGTGGTTCTCCGGCCCGAAGGGGCTGAAGTTCTCCGAGATCGGCTGCCGCCCGCCGGGCGTGGGCGCCTGGGACCTCTACTCGGCAGGCAACGAGATCGACATCTACCGCGAATGGGCGGAGGCGATCGCGGGTGGCGGGACCCGCTCGGCGCCGTCCCGCCGGTATGCCAGCGGGATGGTCGCGCTGCGGCCCGACAATGACGGCCGGATCACCGGGTACACGGGGGTGCGCGAGCTGCAACAGCAGCACGGCGAGTGGGTGATCGACTCGAACCTGCCGCCTGCCGGGACGGCGACCCAGCCGGTGGAGGCCGGATACATGGCCAACGCGTACGTCCGGATGCGCCATCCCGACTACGACACGCTGCGCGTGATGCTCGACGCCGTCGGCCGCACGCTGCACGTCTACGCCTCGTGAGGGTGACGCTGCTGGGGCCGCAGCGCAGGCCGACGCTGGACACGGTGGTGGCGTCGCTGGGCCTGGCCGGGCCGTACGCCACGATCACCGCCGGCTGGCAGGAACGCGAGCAAGACGACCGCGAGCTGAGCAGCCGGCTCGGCCACCGCGATATCAATCTCTCGCTGCACCGGCGATGGCTCGACGTGCAGGAGCGGGATCCGGACTTCGCCGCGGCCGACCGGCGGCGCCGTGGCGTGCTCGGCGAGATGCAGGACATCTACCTGCTCCGGCTGGACTACGCGCTGCGGGCGGCCTACGCCGTGCAGCACCGCAACGGCGACGCTCTGCTCCGGGACGCCGCCACGGCCGAGGCCATCGCCGCTGTCCGCCAGCTCGACGCGGCGCACCTGCACAAAGTCAGCGAAGCCAGCGGTGAGTTCTACCAGGCATGGCAGCCGCACGGCAGGCCGGTGATCGCGGGGCACCGGGACGAGGTCTGCAGGCTGCTCGGCGACGCGGCAGCGCTCGTGCTGGCCGGCGGGCACGTTGGCGTGCTGGCCGAGGTGCTGCACCTGTTCAACGTGGCGGCGGCATTGCGCTCGCCGGTCATCGCCTGGTCGGCAGGCGCGATGGCGCTGACCGACCGGATCGTGCTCTTCCACGACCGGGCGCCGCAGGGGCCCGGTCATCCCGAGGTCTACGGCAGCGGCCTCAGCGTGATCCGCAACCTGGTGCTGCTGCCGCACGCCAGGGCCAGGATGCTGCTGGACGACACGGCCCGGATGGCCATCTTCGCCCGGAGGTTCGCGCCTGCCCGCTGTATCCTGCTGGAAACCGGCACGCGGATCGACACCGACGGCGATGGCAGCTGCCCGCCGAACGTCCGGGTGCTGGCCGAGGACGGCCGCGTGACCTCCCTGGAGGCAGCCTGAGCAGCGTGAGCGGCCCTGCGGTCAGCCGCAAGCTCGCCATCACCAGGCTCCGGGATCGCCGGCCGCAAGATCCGGCCATCATCGATCGGTTCCTTGCCCGCCGCGATGTGCCGATCGTCGAAGGCGCCCGCTGCACATTCCTCTACCGGGGCGAAGCCGATTCAGTCAGTCTCGTGCACCAGGTCGTCGGGTGGCCCGATCGCATCCCGCTGCGCCGGCTGCACCGGACCGACCTGTGGTATGCCGTCGTGGAACTGCCGGCCGGATCGCGGATCGAGTACCAGCTAGCGGTGGCGCACGGCGAGCATGTTGAGCGGATCAACGATCCGCTCAACCCCCGGATCGCGCACAGCCCGGTCGGCAGTTCCTCGGTCTGCTACGCCAGCGGGTACGAGGTTCCGGAATGGACCAGGCCGGATCCGGAGGCACGTCCCGGATCGCTGATCGACCTCAAGGTGCCGAGCCGGGCATTGCGCCGGGACTGCGCGGTAACCGTGTACAGGCCGGCCCGGGTCCTCCGTAATAGCCGGTATGCACTGCTTGTGGTGCACGACGGCAGCGACTATCTGGAGTACGCGTCGGCCCGCACGGTGCTGGACAACCTTATTCACCGGCTTGACGTGGCCGAGACCATCGTGGCGTTCACGTCACCGGGCGAACGGCTGACCGAGTATGCCAACTCAGCGGCGCACGCCCGGTATCTGACCGCTGAGCTGGTGCCATGGCTGGAGGCCGAGTTCCCGCTGGCGGGCACGCCGTCCGGCCGGTGCCTGATGGGGGCGAGCTTCGGCGCGGTGGCAGCGCTGTCGACCGCGTTCCGGTATCCGCGGTTCTACGGCTCGCTGCTGCTGCAGTCCGGGTCGTTCGTCTTCACCGACATCGGCCACGCCCACGGCGGCGGGCCGGCGTTCGAGCCGGTGGTGAAGTTCGTCAACCGGTACCGGGCGGCGCCGCGGAAGGTCTCGGACCGGGTATTCATCAGCTGCGGGGTCTACGAGCCGCTGATCGTGCCCAACCGGTCCATGGTGCCGACATTCGAGGCCGCCGGGATGGACGTCCGCTACGTCGAGGCCAGGGACGGGCACAGCTGGGAGAACTGGCGCGACCGGCTACGGGAGGGTTTGTCGTGGATCTTTCCCGGCCCGCAGAAGTTCTGGTACGAGTGATGCTGTGAAGACGGTTGAGCGGTGGTACTCCGAGCGGCTGCAGCGCGAGATCGGGGTAGTGCGGTGGGGGACGTCCGGTCGCCCGGTGCTGATCTTCCCGTCGGCCGGCGGCGACGCCGAGGAGATCGAGCGGTACGGCCTGGTGGATGCGTGCGGGCGGCTGCTTGCCGAGGGCCGGGTCAAGCTGTACTCGGCGGATAGCGTGGCCGGGCAGGCCATGGTCACCAAGGAGGGTCCGGCCGGGCACCGGATGTGGCTGCTCAACCAGTTCCACGAGTGCGTGCGGCGTGAGGTTGTGCCGGCCATCCACGCTGACCTAGGCGGCCAGGAGATGGACGTGATCGCCGGCGGGGCGTCGATCGGGGCGTTCAACGCGGTGGCGGTGCTATGCCGGTACCCCGACGTATTCGCCGCGGCGATCGGCATGAGCGGTAGCTACCGGATCGAGCGTTTCTACGACGAGGCGTCCAGCCAGGATCTGTACTTCTCGGCGCCACTGCAGTTCCTGCCAGGCCTGGACGGGCCGCAGCTTGACCTGCTCAGGGCGCGGTTCGCGATCCTCGCGTCCGGAGCGGGCCGGTGGGAGGACGTCGGCGAGTCATGGCAGATGGCATCGGCGCTTGGCGCGAAGGGCATCCCCAGCCGGGTGGACAACTGGGGCGCGGAGTGGGACCACGAGTGGACCACGTGGCGCGCGATGCTGCCGCAGTACCTGGCCGAGCTGACCTAATAGCGACCGGGAGACTGAAGTGGACAGTGAAGTCCGGCACCTCGTCGGCCTGCTGCTTGGCACCGAGGACGACTGGCCACGCGCGTTCGAGCACCTGCTGACCAGCCTGGGCCCGGTCCCTGACGACGCCGGGCGGCGGCATGTGTTCGGCACCGAGCGGCTGACTATCGAGCCGTTCTCGCTACGGGCGAAGCCGCGCACCGACCTGGTCGTGGACCGGCTGGCGTACTGGTATTACCACCCGCGGGAATGGCTCAAGAAGATCTCGCTGATGGACAACGTGTACCTGCTGAACTCGCCGTTCACGTTTCAGGCGATGGAGAAGCACGCGGCATACTGCGCCATGATGCGGCTGGGCATGAAGGTGCCAGAGACGGTGCTTGTGCCGTACAAGAACCCGCCCGGTCATGACAAGTACGCGTACACGGCGCAGCGCTACAACAAGCCGTTCGACCTGGACGCGATCGCCGACCGGATCGGGTACCCGCTGTACATGAAGCCGTACGACGGCGGCGGCTGGCGCGGGGTGTCCCGGATCCGGAATCCCGGCGAACTGCACCTGGCCTATAACGAGTCCGGCGAGATGCTGATGCACCTGCAGGCGTCGGTCGAGGGATACGACGTATTCGCCCGCGCGCTGTCCATCGGGGCCGAGACGATGGTGATGCGCTTCGATCCCGGTGCGCCGATGCACGCGCGGTACCGGGTGGAGCACTCGTTCCTGACGCCGGAGACGGGCGCCGAGGTGGTGTCGATCTCGAAGATCATCAACGCGTTCTTCCGGTGGGAATTCAATTCCTGCGAGGTGCTGGTCAAGGACGGCCAGGTCTATCCGATCGACTACGCGAACGCCTGCCCGGATGTGGCGGTGACGTCGCTGCATTACTACTTCCCGTGGGCGATGCAGGCACTGGTGAAGTGGGTCGTGTTCTGCCTGGTCACCGGTCGCAGGCAGCGTATTGATCTTGATACGCAGGCGTACTTCGAGATCGGCGACAGCGCGGATCTGGACTACGAGGAGAAGCTGGCGGGGTATCGGCGGCTGGCCGATGCGTACTTCTCGGTGGACGCCTACCGTGAGTTCTGCGATTCCCGGCTGCCGGACGTCGGTCAGCGGCTGCTCGACTGGGTGCGCGGGCCCTCCTTTGATGCGCTGCTGGTCGACACGGTCACCTCGACGTATCCGGCACACGAGCAGGACCGTTTCATCGCCCACTTCCGCGGCCTGGTCGACCTCTGGACCCAAGACCAGGCCGGGTGAGACGGGCTAACCGCCGGCGTGGTCGGTGTGCACGGGCGGCAGGTCCTGCACGTCTTGCTTGGTGATGCTGAGCTGGATGCCGTCTTCGACGTTGGTTACGGCGCTGATCGGGATGGCCACTTCCTTGCGGCCCCACAAATGCCCCTCCTGCAGGAGCACGTGGGTCACGTGCCGGTCGCGCGGGTCGATGACGAGTCCCTGGACCCGCCCGATGGCACCGTCGGTGGCGTGGACGTGCTCGCCGCGGCGTATCCCCACCTCGCCCAGGGGGATCTTGTCGTAGGTAACTGTCTGCGAGACGCCCGCCGTCTCGGCGCCAAGCCCGTCCGCCATGCCCGTCGCGCCGCCCAGGCCGTAGTAAGGCCAGGAGAGCACCTGCTCCGGGCCGTAGGCCGCGTAACCGCTGCTGCCGGGTATGAACTGGGTCTCCTCGGCGGAGTCGAGCTGCTCGAACGCCGCCATCGTGCAGCTAAGCCTGACCTCGCCCGCGGTGGCGTCGATGATGTCAAGCGGGACAAGCCGGCCGAGCCCTTGCCGGTGCTTGGGCTCGACCACGAGATGCGTGACCGCGCGCGCGACCGGGTCAACGACCACGCGGCTCACCTTCCCGCAGTCCCCGTCGCTGCAGCTGACTTCGGCCCCGATCGCGAATTCCATGGCGCCTCCTCATGTGCGCCTGGTTATGCCCACTGAGCAGCCAAATCATCACGCTGCGGCATTGCCTGTCACGGGCCGGCGGCCGGCCGGAGCGAGCCGCCCCGCGGCTGGCCAGTGGCACGGGCCTATACCGGGATGCTCAGCAGCCTGCGGCCGCGCACGACAATCACCGTGAGGCGAGACAGGTCTTTCTGCGCGATAGCGGTGCCGCCCTGGATCAGCAGGTGAGCCGGATGGCCGGGAACGCCGTCTCCTGCCGCCGGGACAATCCATCCCATCACCACGCGCCGCTGGCCCGTCTTGGAGACGGCCACAAGCTCACACTCCAGCGGCCCGCGGATTCTCGCCAGGTCCAGCGTGATCTTGGTGCCCCACGTCTTGGCCACCAGGCCGACCGTGCCGGTAATGCCGGTCCGGGGGTCGGTGGCGGAATGCCGCTGACCCACGACACCAGTCGGCGGGGCGGCTGGCTGCTGCGCCGCCGCGCGGCCGACGGCCACGCCACCGGCGATCAGCACCGCGCCCGCTGCCGCGCCCAGCACCGCCTGCCAGCGAGTGCGGCGACGCTGCGCCATGACGCGCCGGCGGATCAGATCGGTGACCTCGCTGTCGGCAGGACCGGTCTCGTCGGGCCGGCCGGACTCGGCAGGCTCGACGCCGGACAGCAGGCCCGCCATGGCGGAAAGCTCCGCCAGCTCCGTGGCGCAGGTCGGGCAATCCGCCAGGTGTGCCTCGAATACCTGCCGGTCCCGCTGCTCAAGCAGGCCGAGCGAGTACGCGCCGACGTCGGTGTGTTCGCTGCTGCTCATGCCGACACCCCGCGTTCGGTCAGGACCAGCCGCAGTGCCCGGAGCGCGTAGTAGACGCGCGATTTGACGGTGCCGACGGGAATGCCGAGGATTTCGGCGGCCTCGTTCACGGTGCGGTCGCGCAGGATGGTCTCGTTCAGCACTTCGCGATGCGCCGGCGAGAGTGCCTGCAGAGCGTCGGCCACCGTGACCCGGCGCAGCAGATCCTCCGTCTCATCGGCGACCCCTGCCCTTTCCACCATGCCGTCCCCTGTCTCCGCCGGCCGCGCGAGTTTCCGGCGTCGCTCGTCGATCACGATACGCCGGGCCACGGTGGCCAGCCAGGGCATGAGTGACTCCGCGCCGAGATCGAGGCGGCCGGCCTGCCGCCACGCCCGGACCATTGTCTCCTGAACGACATCCTCGGCATGCTGCCGATCTCCCGCGGTTAACCGCAGCACGAACGACAGCAACCGCTGGTGGTACTGGCGATACATCTCGGTCACGATCAGGTCGTCGCTAGCTGCCTGGCGAGACGTGACACTGCCCGGCCGAGCGCGACGTCCCCCGGTTCCGCGCGCAGAACGCGCAGGGATCATCGGAATGCTCCCGCCGTAGGACCTACTACATCGCCCGATCGCCGGAAATCCTACTGTGGCGCTCTGCCTCACGTCTTCCCCCCCGCGTCCGGACCTCCCGCGGAGTCATCGGGCCGGCCGGCTGTACCCGGCTGTACGCAGTGACCCGGGCCGGCGTTCAGCGCAGCCCCGGCCGGCGCGCACGGAAATTTCTCGCGAGCCGGTGAACCGCGCCCGCCCGAAGCCGCGTACCCCTGCCCGACATCACCCTGGCCGCGCAACCACAGCGCCAGGAAACGGCGCTGGCGGCGCAACGGATCGACCGCCAGCCAGAAACGGGAGGCACCAAGCAATGAGTCACACCAAGTCGCTCGCCCGGCGCGCGCTGACGTCAGCCACCGCGAAGCTGAGCATCACCGCCGCGGCCGGCACCATGGCCGTGGCCATGGGCGTCGCGGCGGCATCCGGCGCGAGCGCGGCGAGCAGCGGGTCGGAGTCGTTCTCGTTCGGGCTGCAGGCGTCGCCTGGTATCACGTCCTGCCTGCCGCATGCCCGCGGGCGGGTCACCATCACGCCCGGATCGCTCAACGACACCATGCGGGTCTCGGTGCATGGCCTGCCGGCCAGGACCGGGTTCGACCTGTTCGTGATCCAGACGCCGAACAAGCCGTTCGGCATCTCGTGGTACCAGTCGGACCTCAACACCGGGCGGCACGGCAATGGCAGCGCCACCGTCAGGGGCATCTTCGACCGGGAGACCTTCTCGGTGTCACCCGGCGGGACTACCACGTTCGCGCCCACTCACCAGTTCCACCTCGGCCTGTGGTTCAACAACCCCAACACCCCGTTCCGGCTGGGCTGCGAGCCTGGCGCCACCGCACCAGTGGTGACGCCCTTCAACGGCGAGCAGCATGCGGGCATCCAGGTGCTCAACACCGGCCAGTTCCCGGATAACGCAGGGCCGCTGTCGCACGTCCACCGCTGACCGGCAGCAAGCGCGGTCCCGGCCCGGGGGAGGTCCGTGGCCGGGGCCAGGGGCGCGGTCGGTGCCGCTCGGGGGCAGGCACCGATCGCGCCCGTCCATAACATCAAGTGACCCCAGGCCAGAGCATCTGGCCTGGGGTCACTTCATGCTGCGGGGCCACCGTCATAAGCATCTGCTTATATCCGGATTGCACGCCGGTGCCGCAGGCGCGACTATCGGTCGAGCCACGCCGTAGTCGCGCGTCCCGGCGCGCGGCCCCGGATGAGGGGAGGGTGCATGGAGGAACCAGCGCAGTTCGAGCACAGGGCATTTAGCGTTGATCATTCCGTCGCGCTTCTTTCCCGGCCGTATCCGCGGGCTAAGGAGCCGACCGGGGATCTGGGCCTGTTCGCGCTGATGACACTCCGGCTCGCCGGGCCGTTCGCACTGAGTGACTTAGCCGATCCCGCGGACCTGTCCTACGTCCGCATCGCCGGAGGCGAGCTGCGGATCGGGTCGCTGACCAGGCATGCCGACCTGCTTAGCTCGGCGGTGGCCGGCGAGCACTTCGCCATCCTGCGCGACGCCGGGCGGGTCATCGCTGACCGGGTCGTGCGCTGCAGCGAAACCATCGGCGGCATGCTGTGCCAAGCTGACCCGTCCGAGGACATTGCCACCGTGTTCGCCGCCGTGCGGGCGAGCATGGTGATCCGGGGCCGGGCCGGCACCAGGACCGTTTCCGCGCGCGACTTCCACCCGGGACCCTACGAGACCGTCGTCGAGCCAGGCGAGCTGCTGACCGAGATCAGGATCCCGATCAGGCCCGGCGGCAGTGCCTATGAGAACGTAACGCGGCGAGTCGGTGACTGCCCGGTGACGGGAGCTGCCGCCGTCATCTGGCTCGACGGCGACACGGTGACCGCAGCCGGGCTCGGGCTTACCCCCGCCGCGGCGCAGCACCGTGGCACGGCGCAGGCTGAGGAGTTCCTGGCCGGCGCGGATGCGATACCGGTGAACCTCGAACGCGCGGGCGAGATCGCAGCCGGACACTGCGCGTGCTCTTCGGACGTGCGGTATCCGGCCCGCGGCAAGCGATGCATGGCCGGCGATCTCACGACCCGGGCTCTTGGTCGTGCTCTGCTGCGGGCACGGGGACAGGACGCCCCGCTTGCAGAATCCGGTGAACTCCCGCGCCGCTGAGCCTTGCCGGGATTACCGGCGGCGCGGGTGGCGCCTTCCCGCGGCTACCGCCCGTCCGGCGCCGCGCCGGAGGCGCGGACAGGCGCTCCCGTCTCGATGCTGACCGCGATCTCATAGAGCGCGACATGGTCAGGGCCGAAGCCGGTGCCGCGGCTGCTCGGGTCATGGCCGAGCCGGCCGGCCATGACCCGTGCCCGACTCAGCTGCTCCTCGGCGGCTGCCCGGTCGCCGGCCCGGGCCGCGGTGAGGGCGTGCAGCAGGGTGAGCGCGCCGCGAAGTGATATTGCCGCCACGCTGCCGTCGGCGGCCGGCCGCCTCAGGGCATCCGCCGCTGCAGTGGCTATTGCCCGTGCCTGGTCATAGCGGCGGGTTTCGATCAGGATGCACACCAGCATGTAGGCGCTCGCGGCAGCCGCCTGCGGGTCTCCCGCCTGGTGCGCGGCGGTCAGGGCGCGATCGGCTGCGGTCAGGGCGCCGTCGTGCTCGCCGAGCTTGGCTAATGCTGCTGCGCACGCCTGGTAGCCGACGGCCATCAGCTCGTACAGCCCGGCGAGCTGATGGTCGGCGGCAGCGCGAACTGCGACCTCAAGCTCCGGCACCAGGTCACCAAGCAGCTCAGCCAGTTCCCGGTAGCGCCGGGCGCCGGTCAGCGCCCACACCTCGGCGGCGATCGCGCGCCGCGCCGCGGCCGAGCGCTCGCCGAGGACTCCGCACCCCTGGCGCCGCCGCTGGCAATCACCGGAAAGAACTAGTCGCAAGGCGCTTGCCTGCTCCGCGCTTTCGATGTCGGCACCCGGCGGACTGACCGGCTCCGCAGGTAACGCCGCGCTGGCGGCTGCTTCCGGCGCCGAGATCGGCCCGGCTTGCGCAAGGCCCCGCTCAAGCCGCGACAGCCACGCCACGGGGCGGCCGAGCATCCCGGCCAGCTCCGGCTGAGACCAGCCACGACTACGACGCAGCTCGGAGATACTCCGGCCGAGCACCAGCTGAGAGTTCAGCGCGCTCACCCGCTCCTGGCCGTGCCGGTCGTCGTGCCGGTCGTCGCGCCGGGCGCGCCGCCGGTGCCCACGCGCGGCGCATGCATGATGTACGTGCCGCGCGCAGGCAGGCGGGACATGATCTCTCCTGGTCACCGTGAGCCATCAGTTACATTCAGTCCGTCAGGTGACAGTTTCACAGCCGATTACACCGCTCGCAAGTGTCCTCTGCGGTTTCACGTCGGAAGCGGCCGTCATGCGTCTTTCTGCCTGAGATGACACCTTTCCTGCGCCTTCACGTGCTTGGCTCCACTTGATGCTTTACGGGTCGGCCTTCACTTGATCCTTGACACACCCTAGACTCTTGCCGCGGCCTTTCCCTAGCGATGGGCTCGGGCAACGATCCGAGACGCCGCCGGGCTTACTCGCTGGCCGGACGGGCTGGAGCGAGTTCGAGTGCCCGCTTGGTCAGGCGAGGGATGACGCCGACTTCCTGCCAGGCGGTTTCGACTGCGCCCGCGATTGATGGGTCTTCGACGTAGTCACGTCGGGCGACTGCCACCGTCAACCCAGCAAAGGACCGGAAGGTCACCGTCGGCGTAACCGCGTTACTGGAAAGAGCCCGATACCAGATCATGCCCGCCTTCTCCCACGCATATCCGCCCAGTCTGGTAGCTAGGAGGTAAAATGCGTGACTGGGAATTCCTGAGTTAAGAAACCTCCCGACACGGCGGGCGTCCTTCTTCACGTAATGTGACATGTGCGCGACCTGTGGGTCCTTGCCGAGTCGCTCGTTGTCATAGGCAGTGCCGGGCGCCCGTAGTGATCGTAGAGCCTGGCCTGGTATGCCCGGTGCAACTAGCCCTGCGCCAATAAGCCAGTCCGATTCATGGACGCTCTGGTGCAGCGTGTACTGCTTCACCAGCAACCCCGTGACGTCTCTGATCGACTGATTGAGTGCACCCGGCTGGTTCTCGAGACCTAGCCCCGCCTCCTGGGTGAGCACGTGCGCCAGTTCGTCCCCAAAGACTTCAGGACAGGCCGAGAACCTGCCGAAGATTCTACCGTCACCGTCCCCGACGATCACATGCTCACCGTCCCAGAACGCGTTAGCGAAATTGTTCCCGTAGTGCACGATGGCGACGACAGGTGCGCCTGTTTGAGCGAAGGAGTCCCGGCCGAGCACCTCTCGGAAGAACCGAATGGTCTGCAGTATCGCGGTGAGTGTCTCCTCCACGGTGGCGTCATCGCTCGGTGGGCCGTCCTCGGTCCGCACAAGCTTGAGGCGAGACGGCGAAGTCTCGTCTGACCCCGCGGCGTCGTACACACGCACCGCAGTTCGCAACGCTGCAGCCATCGACGTCACGGAGGCCTGCGCGGCCTGGACCTGCAGGACCGTCCCTGGCGTCTGGCCGACAGCCCGCAGCGTGTCCACGAGTCCAGGTAGCAGGGATAGTGGGAACGATGGGACGTTGTCGAGTCTTTGACCGACGAACGCTTGGGAGGTCGTGGAGACCGCGAGGCGGCCTACCGTATCGTCGAGCTGGTCGTCCGGGATTTGGGCCGCCTCGCCGAGGCAGCGCAACGCGGCACACAGCCGACCAACATTCTCCTCGGCCAGCCCAACGGTAACCTGCGTTGACAACGCCTCTGCCCGGGCTATGGAAGCGAGGTTCTCCAAGGCGGCGTATCCTCGACTGACTTTCTGGAATATGGCCGTCTGCCGGTGCCCGACCAGGCCCTCGCCGTCCCCGGTCACTTTCAGCGCGTGGTCCCAGCCCGTATCCTGCATGACGAAGAGCGCTCCTGCCTGAGAAATTGCAATGGTGTGGTTACCGCGTAATCTC
>WNGD01029731.1_pt1 | contig 13420 bp, 8 predicted proteins | sample 5400671 | NCBI WGS metagenome assembly WNGD01 (sample SAMN13153369, study PRJNA577476) | soil metagenome | isolation source: 40 cm soil or saprolite under grassland replicate 2 | place: USA:California | collected 2016-06-15
AAATCTCAGCGCACAATCCGCTGGTGCTCACTGCGACGGTTGCGATTCTCGGTGCGGCAGCGCTGCTCGCGTGTTTGCTTCCCGCGCGCCGCGCGGCGCTTGTGGATCCCATTCAAGCTTTGCGTACTGAGTGATGAATGATCTTCGGTTCGCTCTGCGACAACTCCGCAAATCGCCCGGATTCACTTTGACTGCGGTGATCGCGCTGGCTCTGAGCATCGGCGCGAACACGGCTATCTTTAGCGCGATCAACACACTCCTGCTGCGTCCGCTGCCGGTAGAGGATTTAGATCGGTTGGTTTTCAGCGTTGCGATGCGTGAAGGATTCGACCCGTTTGGCTCGTCGCTTCTGGAGTTTGCGGCCGACAAGCAGCGAAATCATTCCTTCTCGAGCATGGGCGCGGCGATGCAACGCTCCTTTAACTTGACCGGACGCGGCGAACCGGAGCGGGCACGGGGCGCGTCCATCATGGCTGATTATCTGACCACGCTTGGAGTTAAACCAATTCTCGGTCGCGGTTTTACCAACGCAGAAGACCGACCCGGCGGTCCTGCGGTCGCCTTGATCAGTTACGGACGTTGGCAAAAACATTTTGGAGGAGACCCAAGCATCATCGGCCAAACGCTTAACCTCGAAGGTCGCAGCCACACGATCATTGGCGTGATGCCGCCGGGATTTGATCTACCCGCGGCTGCCGAAATTTGGGTGCCGCTGCAAATTAACATCGACAGTTTGCCATTGGCCGATCGCGCAGCGCCTATGTATGAAGTGGTGGCGAAGCTCCGGCCTGGCATCAGCATTGAAAAGGCGGATGCGGAATCGAAATCGATCGCGCGCCAATTGGAACATGAGTATCCGCAATTGCGGCGCGGATGGACCGTCAAGTTGATTTGGCTACGGCAACAATTGCTCGGCGACCTGGCCGGCAAGGTTAGCAAAGCGCTTTTCGCGCTTATGGCTGGTGTGGTATTTCTCCTGCTCATTTGTTGCGCAAACGTGGCGAATCTTCAGCTTGCCCGCGGCATTACGCGCGCACGCGAATTCGCATTGCGGCGGGCGCTGGGCGCGAGCCGATGGCGATTAGTGCGGCAACTTCTCACCGAAAGCATGTTGCTGGCGGTGCTCGGCGGCGTGGGCGGTTTGCTGCTCGCGCATTGGGTCGTGCCGGTCCTCGCCGCGATGAATCCGATCCAGGGTATTTCGCTCGCCACCTTCTTTCACAATTTCAAGATTGACGGACGCGTATTGAGTTTTGCTCTCCTCGTAACGCTCGCAACCGGCGTGATCTTCGGATTGATTCCGGCGTTGAAAAGCGCCGGCGAACGCGACGTGATGCCGTGTCTTAAGCAGGGCGATCAAAGAATCGGCGTTAGCGCGCCCGGCCGCCGATGGCTTGATGTTCTCATCGTCGCGGAGATTGCGGTCGCGATGACTCTCCTGGTTGCGGGCGGATTGATGTTGCAGAGCTTCAACCGGCTTCAACATGTCGACCTTGGATTTAGGCCGGACCATCTCCTAACGATGAAGATGGTACTGCCGGCGTCGAAATATTCAGAGCACCGGCAGCGCGTGGCGTTCGCCGACCAAGTCCTTGAGCGCATCAAGAATTTGCCCGGCGTTATCTCCGCGGGCACAACGACGAACATTCCACTTGAGCGCGAAATTGCCTACGACTCGGTCTTCGACGTGGAAGGCCGGCCGCGCCCGAATCCAAACGACGTTCCCATTACGTCGCATCGTCTCGTGAGTCCGGATTATTTGAAAACAGTTGGTGTGACCCTGATTAAGGGCAGGCTGATCGATGATGGCGATCGCGCCGACCGTTTGCCCGTGGTTGTAATCAGCGAAGAGCTGGCGCGTCAAGCGTGGCCCGAAGAAGATCCGCTCGGCAAACGAATCAAGCGCGTTCGGGGCGATCAGAATTTTCCGTGGATGACTGTGATCGGCGTCATCAAAGATGTAAAAGAAGATCTCTTCAATTACCGGATTAACCGTCCGGTTTGGTACGTGCCGTACGCGCAATTGGAAAATAATTTTCCATTGAATCTGGTGGTGCGGACGAGCGGCGATCCAGCGAGCGCGACTGCAGCGGTACGCGAAGCGGTCCACGCGATCGATCCCGATCAGCCGATTTCGAACGTCATGACCATGAACGAGAATCTTAGCGGCGTTCTCGTGACCGAACGTTTCGGCGCGATCTTGATGAGCTTGCTGGCCGCGTCAGGTCTTTTGATCGCCGCGCTCGGGCTTTACGGGGTGATGGCGTATTCGGTCTCGCAACGAACGGCCGAGATCGGTCTGCGCGTCGCGATTGGAGCGCGGCCCAGGCACGTGCTCAAACTCATCCTCGGCCAGGGGCTGAAGCTCACATTGTTAGGCGTTGCGATCGGTCTAACCGCCGTTTGGGGTCTTACGCGGTTGCTCGCGAATTTGCTATTCGGCGTCAGCGCGACCGACCCGGCAACTATTGTCTTGATTTCATTGCTCTTTACGGGCGTTGCGCTGCTTGCTTGCCTCCTTCCGGCGCGGCGCGCTCTGGCTGTCGATCCCATTCAAGCATTGCGGACAGAGTAAAACATGAACGATCTCCACTTCGCCGTCCGACAGCTCTTGAAGAAGCCTGCGTTTACCGTCATCGCGACAATTACTCTCGGGCTAGGGATCGGCGCGAACACTGCCATCTTCAGCGTGGTCAATGCCGTTCTGCTTCGACCGCTGCCGTATCCGCACTCGGAAGAACTGGTGTTGCTGCGAGAAAGATTGGTCGGACCATCGGGTTTTGAATCGGGCTCGGTCAGCTACATGAATTATCTCGACTGGCGCGCAGCGCACCGCAGTTTCACAGATCTTGCACTCGTTAGGACCGAGGGCGTAAATGTTTCAGCCTCCGATTCCGCTTCACCGCCCGAACGAATCCGAGCGGCGCGGATCACGGCAAATTATTTGTCGGTCTTGCAAGTCGCGCCGCGCATTGGGCGCGATTTTGTCGAGAAGGACGATGTTCCCGGCGCGGGGAAAGTGGTGCTAATCAGCGAACGACTCTGGCGCAATCGATTTGGCGCGTTGCCGCTTGCGCTCGGCCAACGACTGAGTGTTGATGGCGTCCCGCGCGAAATCGTCGGCGTTGTTTCGGAGAAAGTTCGCTTTCCGCGCAACCCCGACATTTTTCTTCCACTGGCCGATCTGCGCAGCGATCACGATTTTCTTTCGCGCGGCAATCACGAAGCTTTTTCGTGTCTCGGTCGATTGAAACCAGATGTGACCTTGAAACAGGCGATCGCGGAGCTGGATACGATCGCAGCAGATCTTGCGCGGCGTTTCGCTGATTCAAATACCGGACGCCAGGTTTCTGCAAAACCGTTGCTCGAATTTTCCGTCGGCGAGTATAGGCATCTTCTTTATTTGTTGCTGGCCGCGGTTGGTTGCGTGCTTTTGATCGCGTGTGCAAATGTGGCGAATCTGCAATTGGCGCGTGGAATCGCGCGCCGTCAGGAATTCGCGGTGCGCGCCGCGCTCGGGGCGGGCCGATGGCGATTGGCACGGCAAGTCTTGGTCGAAACGGGAGTGATCGCGCTATTCGGCGGATGTTGCGCAGCGCTCATCGCACTCTGGAGTCTCGATACCATTCGCGTGATCTCGCCCGCAAATGTGTCTCGCTTTCAGGAAACTACCATCGATCCAGTGGTTCTTCTTTTCACCACCGGCATCATTATCGTCTCCGCATTCCTCGTCGGCATCTGGCCGGCGTTGCGCATTTCAAATAGCATCTCGATGGCGAACGACCTTCACGACAGCGGCGCGCGCGGCAGCGATAGCGCGCAACGGCAGCGGGCGCGCTCAATTCTCGTTGTCGCGCAGGTGGCACTCGCCATCGTTCTGCTCGCGGCCGCCGGATTAACCTTGAAAAGTTTCTGGCGTTCGCAGCAAGTGCCACTTGGATTCGATCCGCGCGGAGTTTTGACAATGACCATCGCGGTGCCGTCGTCGCGCTACGATTCGCCGGAAAAGATTTCTCGCTTTTACGATCAACTGCTCGAGAAGGTGAAACAGCTGCCGGGTACGAGTGCGGCGGCGATTTGCAATAACGCGCCGTTCGATCACGACGAATGGGACAGCTCGTTTCACATGACGGGCACGCCGCCCGATCCCCCCGGCCAGGAACCGATCAGTGAAATGGCCATCATTTCGCCGGACTACTTTCGCGTGCTCGGTATGCCGATCTTGCGCGGACGAAGTCTTAATGCGCAAGATGCGCAAGACACCGCAGGATCCCCTGGCGTCGTCGTTATTGATGAACTCGCGGCGCAGAAGTTTTTTCACGGCGTCGATCCGATCGGAAAACAGATCGACGATCCGGTGACAATCGGCGACAGCAATCAGAACGGCGTTCCGATCACGATCGTTGGGATTGTGCCGCACACGCGCAACAATGCGCCTGGCGACAAAGGTGACGCGCGCAATTTGCCGATGATGTACTTCAGCGCGTCGCAGTTTGCCAAAGGCGGGCAGAATCTGATGGTGCGCGCGCAGGCTCGGTACAATCCACATTCACTCGTTAGTCCGATCAAGGAGCAAATCGCATCACTCGACTCGGAATTCGCCTGGCGCTTGGCGCGGCGCGCTGGGAGATTTTCCGTTTGGTGCTGGGTCAAGGCATGATCCTGGTTTCGCTCGGGATTGGTCTGGGATTGATTGGTGCGATCGCGGCAAGCCGCGCCTTAAGCAGTTTGCTCTACAGCGTCGGTGCGCTCGATGTTCCGGCTCTTGCCATCGCAATTGCGTCGCTCGCATTTGTCTCTCTGCTCACGTGTTGGTTGCCGGCTCGCCGCGCCACACTGGTCGATCCTATTCAGGCATTGCGGACGGAATGAAAAAATGACAAAGCTCGAATGACGAATGACGAAATAATGACGAAGCCCGAAGCACAAAAAATGGCGCGCTGTATTCGACGTTCGACCTTCCTCATTCCGAAATCAGCAATCAGAAATCAACAATCAGAAATCCCATGAACGCCTGCCTTGAATTCGCAGCGGTGGAGGCGAATCCGGAAGACTACCACGCCGAGAAGGCCGCCCATTCATGAAGGACCTGCTGCTGGACATTCGTTATGCGCTGCGCGGGCTGCGGAAGTCTCCCGCGTTCACGCTCGTAGCCACCCTCACTCTCATGGTGGGGATCGGGGCGAACGTCGTTGTCTTCGGAGTAGTCAATGCGGTGCTGCTGCGCCCGCTGGATGTGAGCGAGCCCCAGAATCTCTACGAGCTTCGTCTTAAGCCGTGGACGAACTGGAAACTACTGACGACGTCGTATCCTGCGTTTGAAGACTACCAGCAGCGAAACACCACCTTCAGCGGCCTGGCCGGCTATGATGGATATTCCGGGGGGAGATTGCGCTGGGGCGACACGATGAAAACTGTCTCCGGCTATTCGGCTACCGGCAACTATTTCGATCTGCTGGGAGTGCAGCCCGCGGTGGGACGGTTCTTCCACGAGGCGGACGTGCACGGTCCGAATTCGGCGCCCTATATGGTGCTGAGCGATAGTCTCTGGCGAAGCGCATTTAACGCCGATCCCGGCGTAATCGGGACCACTGTGCGGCTCGGCAAAGATGCGTTCACGGTGATAGGCGTGGCCCCGTCGCGGTTTCACGGCACGGAGCGATTTGTCTGGCCGGACTACTGGATACCGGTTGTGAACCATTTCGGCGCGGATCACCTGCGGGATCGGACGGGACATCCTTTGACGGTGCTTGGCCGGCTCAAGCCGGGCGTGACGCCGCAGCAGGCTGCGGATAATCTGAGTGCGATCGCGGCGCAGCTGGCGAAGGAGTATCCGAACACCGACACGGGAGTGGGGCTGCGGCTGATCCGTCCGGGACTCTACGCCGACGAAGGTGACCTCGTCCGCGGATTTCTTTACAGCGTGACCGCGCTCGCCCTGCTAGTGCTACTCGCGGCGTGCGCGAATCTGGCCAGCCTGTTTGCGGCGCGCGCGGCCGATCGGAGCCGGGAACTGGCGCTCCGTGTCGCTCTCGGAGCGAGCTGGTGGCGGTTGGTCCGGCAACTACTTACTGAGGCGATGGTGTTGTCGATGCTGGGCGGTGCAGCGGGAATGGCAATCGCAGGTCTGCTGCTGGGTGCGCTGAATCGATGGGGATTGCCAGGTTACGGGATGCATTCCGCCTACAGCGATCTGACAGTGGATGTCGATGTCCGTGTCTACCTGGCGGCGCTGATCCTGGCACTCGTAAGCGGGCTGCTGTTCGGGATGATTCCGGCGAAAAACGTCTGGCAGAGCAGTCCGTTGCAAGCGATGAAGATCGGACCGGTGGATTCAACGCCCCGGCGCCGGTTGGCCCTGCGGGACCTGTTGTTAGGCGCACAAATTGTAATCTGCATGCTACTGGTCACGGCCTCACTCGTCGCTGTGCGGGGCATGGTCCGTCTGCTGCACGCCCCGCTGGGCTTCCAGGCGCAGGGCGCAATGGTGGCCGAGATGGACCCGAGCGAGATGCAAGGCGACGTGCCGGTTGAGAAAACGAAAGCGATGATCGACGCCCTGCGAAGCCTTCCCGGGGTAACGGCGGCGGGAACGCTGAGCAAAGTGCCCTTTACCGGCGGGATCCGGGGTATTCCGGTTTTCCCGCCAGGGACGACAGAGTTCACGCTGAACAATTCTGTGCTGGCGCCGTACCGGTTTACGATATCGCCGGGCTATCTCGAGACTGCCCGCACCCGGCTCCTGCGTGGCCGGGATGTCTCATGGCGTGACACCAAAAAGACGCCGTATGTCGCGATCGTGAACGAGACCTTCGCACGGAAGATGTGGGGCGACACGCCCGCAATTGGACAACGCTTTATTTTTTTGGACCACTTGAGGGAAGTGGTGGGCGTGGCGGAGGACGGCAAGTACCACGCGATTGAAGATTCGCCGCAGCCTGTGGTCTATCTGCCGTTGTCGCAAAGCGAGCAGTGGTTCGGGACTTTCGTCGTGCGGTCGGACCGGGCCCAGAACGAGATGGCGGCGGCGATCGAACGCACCCTGAGCGGCCTTGAGCCAAATGCGATCATCACGGTGCAGAGCTGGCCCGATGCGATGGAGGGTGCGCTTTTCCCGGCCCGGGCAGCGGCAGCGGCCCTGGGCGTCATGGGCATGCTTGCGGCGATGGTGGCGGTGACCGGCATCTTCGGCATGGCGAGCTACAACGTGAGTCGGCGAATGAAGGAGCTGGGCATCCGCGTGGCCTTGGGCGCGCGCACGAAGCACGTGATGAGCGCAGCGGTGGGGCGGCCCATCGTGCTGCTTGGGATTGGATCAGTGGCGGGGCTGCTGTTAGGCATCTCCGCCAGCCGATTATTGGCGCATGTTGTATATCAGGCGAATCCGCAGGACCCCGTCGTCGTGGTCGGCGCGCTGCTAATGATGGCGCTGCTTGGCATTGCAGCGTCCGCCATTCCGGCCCTGCGAGCGCTTGCCGTCGATCCATCCAAACTCCTGCGGGAAGAGTGACGCAGGTGAATACGCATAACCTCAGCGCCTTTCCGCACCCTCACTCGGCGGCCATTGGAACCTATGGCGTCTTGAGTTATGCCGTGGCGCAACGCCGGTGCGAGATCGGCATTCGCATGGCGCTTGGCGCGCAGACGCGCCAGATCGGGACGCAATTCCTCTCGTTAGGCCTGCGACTTCTCGCCGCCGGAACCATCCTCGGTTTGATCGGCGCGTGGCTGGCAGGAAGAGCGATGCGGAGCGTTCTCTTCGACGTGCCAACGCTGCACATCGCCACTCTTCTCGGCACTGCGCTTGTCATGACCGCGGTGTCACTCGTTGCCTGCCTCATCCCAACGCGACGCGCCACGCCGGTCGATCTGATAATCGCGCTCCGTTACGAATAATTATGAACTATCTTCGTTTTGCTTTTCGGCAGTTGATAAAAAATCCGGCATTCTCTTTGGTTGCGGTCTTCACGCTCGCGCTCGGGATCGGCGCCAACACTGCCATCTTCAGCATTGTGAATGCGGTTCTGCTCCGGCCGCTGCCTTATCCGGATGCCGACCGGATCATGGTGTTGAACGAATCGTCTGGTCCGAAGCAGGATTTCTCGGTCGCGCTGCCTGATTACTTCGATTGGCGAAACGACAGCACAACGTTCGAACATCTCGCCGCCACTCACCCGAAATCGGACGCACCTTTAGCGAAGACGAAGACAAAGTCGGCGCCCCACCGGTGGTCGTGATCAGCGACCGTCTCTGGCAGCGCGCGTTCAATCGCGACCCCGCTGTGATTGGTCGCTCGATAAACTTACACGATCAAAATTTCACCATCATCGGCGTGATGCCGCCGCAGATGACATCGCCTCAGGACAGCGACGCGTGGTTTTCGATCATGCGGCGCAGCAACAACCCGGCCTGGATGGATCGCTCGCATCACCCGATGATTTTCGTCTGGGGCAAGCTCAAAGCGGGCATAACTGTCGATCAAGCGCGCACTGAGATGAAAGGCATCGCCGCGCGTTTGGAGAAAACGTACCCGGACACAAACGGGAAAGTCTACGCGGTCGTTACACCGCTGCTCGAAAATCTCGTTGGCAAATACCGAACCAATCTCGCTCTGCTCCTTGGCGCAGTTGGATTGGTGTTGCTCATCGCGTGCGCGAACCTCGCCAATTTGTTTGCCGCGCGAGGCGCCGCGCGGGCGAGAGAGTTCGCCATTCACGCTGCGGTGGGCGCTACCCGCGGGCAAATTATTCGCAAGCTTCTACTCGAGAGTTTTCTGGTTGCCCTCCTAGGCGGAGCGCTCGGATTTTTCATCGCCGTTTGGTTGCGCGATGTCTTGATTGCGTTGGGTCCCGAAGGCGTTTCTCGATTCCAGCAAATTTCCTTCGATCTGCCGGTCCTCGGTTTCACATTTCTGATTGCATCGCTGACCACGATGATTTTCGGGTTGTGGCCGGCCTGGCAAACTTCACGCACTGACGTTCAGCTCGCGTTAAAGACAGGCTCGGCCGGAGGCGGTGACCCACCTTCGGCCAAACGCGCGCGTGATTGGTTCGTCATCAGCGAGATCGCCGTCACTTTGACTTTGCTCGTCGCGGCCGGCCTTGTTCTGAAAAGCTTTTCGAAAATGCAGGCGCTCCAGCTTGGCTACGAACCGCGCGGTCTTTTCACAGCTCGGCTCGAGTTACCATGGAAAACTTATTCCGGGCGCGAGAAGATCGGCACCTTTACTAAAGCTCTGCTCGATCGAGTGCGTGCGCTTCCCGGGATTCAAAGTGTCGGCATCGGCTCCAATTCTCCTTTGATGGGCGGCTGGCAAACAGGGTTTGTCCGCGAAGGTGTGCTGGCGCCGTCGCCCAGTAATTTACCCTCGGCCGACCTCGAAGTGATCACCGGCGATTATTTTGCGACGTTTAAGGCGCCACTTCTTCGCGGCCGCACTTTTAACGAACGCGACACAAAAGATTCACCGCGCGTGATCATCATCGATCAGGCAATGGCGGAACAATTTTTCCCGGGTGAGGACCCGATCGGTAAACGTCTCTCGGTCGACGCTGGAAACGACGAAGAAGGCTACGTCATGTCGGAGATTGTCGGCGTCGTGGTGCGCATGCGATTTCACGCCATCGACGAAATGGCGCCGCTGCCGGTCATTTATTGTTCGATGGCCCAGGCGCAACGGACCAGTCTTGGTCTTTTTGTTCGTTCGAACCTCAGCTCGGCGTCGCTCAACAAATCGATCCGCGACATCGTCAGCTCGATCGATCCATCGCAGCCCGTGTTCGACGCGCGGCCAATGATCGATCGTGTTCACGAAACCTGGGGCAGCCAGCGTCTCCTCAGTTTTCTTTTCTCGATCTTCGCCGGTCTCGCGCTTCTGCTCGCCACTGTCGGATTGTACGGCCTCCTCGCTTACACCACGCTCAAGCGTGTCCGCGAAATCGGTATCCGGCTCGCGCTCGGCGCGCGCCCGGCCCAGATCCGCGTGCTCGTCCTTTCGCATGGCATGCACTTGCTTTTGGTCGGGTCGGTGATTGGTCTGCTCAGCGCTTTTGCGCTGTCGCGCGCATTGCAAAGCGTGCTCTTCGAAGTCAAAGGGGTCGATCCGAAAATTTATCTCGGAGTCGGCTTTCTTCTTTTCGGCGCAACGCTTTTCGCCTCCTGGATTCCGGCGCGCCGCGCCTCGCGGGTCGATCCAATAATCGCTCTTCGATCTGAGTAGCTTATGCAAAACCTTCGTTATGCATTTCGTGTTCTCGGCAAGCAGCCGCTCTTCACGGCAATTGTCATTCTGACTTTTGCCCTTGGCATCGGCGCGAACACCGCCGTCTTCAGCGTGCTCAACGCGGTGCTGCTACGCCCGCTTCCGTTTCGCGAACCGCAAAATCTGGTCGCCTTGGGCGAATACGACGTCCGCGAGAGGACCGCTCCCGGAACAGAAATCAATAGCATCTCCTATCTCGATTACGTCGATTGGCGCGCGCAAAATCAGGTTTTCGAGCGGGTTGCTGTTTACACGAATCAAAGCGTCAGCACGCTCACCGACGGAAGTGAGGCCACGCACATCCAGGGTGAAGCTGTTTCGGCCGATTTATTTGCGCTCCTTGGTATTCAACCGATTCTGGGCCGCGCATTTTTGCCTCGCGAAGATGAACCTGGAAATCACATTGTGATTTTGAGCCACGGGTTATGGCAACGGCGATTCGGAGCTGATCGGAGCGTCATCGGAAAATCAGTGACACTCGATGGCCAACCGTTCCAGGTGATCGGCGTCATGCCGCCGCGATTCACCTTCCCGATCAGCTCGGTCTCGCCCGAACTTTGGACCACAATGTCGATCTTGCGCGAATCGAAAAACGGCGCGCAGCCGATGACCGAGCAACGCGACAACGATTTTTTCCAATGCATCGCGCGATTGAAACCGAACGTCTCGATCCAACAGGCGGCAAATGTCGGAGCGAAAGTTTTACCGGAACTGAATGCAATGATCGGTAGCGCCCATTCTGCGTTGCTGATGTTGTGTGCGATGGCGAGCTGCGTTCTGCTCGTCGCCTGCGTCAACGTAGCGAATCTGCTCCTGGCCCGTTCGCTCTCGCGCAACAAAGAAATCAGCATCCGCGCCGCGCTCGGCGCCAGCCGCTGGCGCATCGTGAAACAACTCCTCGCCGAAAGCGCGTTGTTAGGCGTATTCGGCGGCCTCGCCGGATTGCTGATCGCGATCTGGGGTATCGATTCGTTGAAATCGTTTCTGCCGTCGAGCATTCCGCGCATCGATGAAATTTCTCCGGATATTCGTGTTCTCGCGTTCACTGCGTGCGTTAGTCTCGGTGTCGGAATTCTCGCCGGTCTGCTGCCGGCGTGGCGCGCATCCCATCCGAATCTTGCCGGCTCGTTAAACGAAAGCTCGCGCGGCTCGAGTGAAAGGGTGAGAGGCCGCCGCACTCGCGCGGCGCTCGTGGTCGTCGAGATCGTGCTCGCTCTCGTTTTGCTCGCAAGCGCGGGATTGCTAGTCGAGAGTTTTCTTCGCCTGCAAAAAGTTCGGCCCGGCTTCGATCCGACAAATGTAATAACGGCGCGTGTTGCGCTTCCGAATGCGAATTATGGCAAGCCGCAGCAAGCAGGTGAGTTTTACAAAAAGCTGCTCGCCCGCGTTTCGATTCTGCCTGGTGTCAATTCCGCCGCGGCGGCGTGGTGGATTCCGTTGAGCGGCAGCGAGATTACTTTCAATTTCGACGTCGAAGAACGTCCGATCCCAAAGGGCCAGCAGCCGCTTGCGCAGCTCAACGTTGTCACGGCTGACTATTTCAAGGCGATGCGCGTTCCACTGCTGCGCGGTCGCGCTTTCACCGATCGCGACGACAGAAGCGCGCCGTCCGTCGCCATCGTGTCCGAGAGTTTCGCCAAACAATTCTTTCCAGGTGAGAATCCGATTGGCAAACGCATCACGCCCAATGGATCGGTTGATCCCGGGGATGCGCCCGTGCGCGAGATCGTCGGCGTGGTTGCCGATACGCACTTGATCAGCCTGCGCCTGCTGCCGAAGCCGCAGATTTACCTTCCACATCAACAGTTCGCGATTCAGTCGATGTCGATCTTCGTGCGCACTGACAACAATCCGCAATTGCTCACCGCCGCACTGCGTAGCGCGGTTAGCGAGATTGACAAAGACGTTCCAGTTTATCGAACGCGCACACTCGCCGATTACGCTGCGCGATCGATCGCGCAACCGCGGTTGAACGCGATACTCGTCGCATTATTCGCGCTCATCGCTCTGCTGCTCGCCGCCGCCGGAATTTTTGGAGTGATGACTTATTCTGTCGCGCAACGGACGCAGGAGATCGGGATTCGTCTTGCTCTCGGTGCGCAACGCGGCGACGTGCTGCGGCTGGTCGTTAGGCAGGGAATGCAGTTGGTCGCCATGGGCGTTGGTTTGGGCTTTGTCGGCGTTTTCGCTTTCACGCGTTTGCTGCAAAGTCTGCTCTTCGGCATCGGCGCGACCGATGTGCCGACGATGCTCGGCGTCGCGCTTTTGCTCGGCGGAATCGCGTTCCTCGCCTGTTTGCTGCCGGCGCGCCGCGCCGCGCGTGTCGATCCCATTCAAGCATTGCGTACCGAATAACGTGAACGATTTCCGTTTCGCCATCCGACAGCTTATCAAGAAGCCGGCATTTACCGCCATTGCGGTTATCACCCTCGCGCTCGGCATTGGCGCGAACAGCGCCGTGTTCGGTTTGATTAACGCGCTCCTCGTTAAGTCACTGCCGTATCACGATCCTTCGAAGTTGGTCTTGCTGTGGGAACAATTCCCAGCACAAGGCCTGGAGCGGATTCCTGTTTCAGTGCCCGAATACATCGATCTTGAAAAAGGATTACGCAGCTTTACGCAGATCGCGACGTTCAATTACTCCACGTTCAATCTGGCCGGCGGCAATGTTCCAGAGCGAATCTCGGGCGCGGTCGTTTCGCCAGCTCTCTTCCCAATGTTGGGCATCGAGCCGATTGCTGGCCGCACCTTCGCACAAGAAGAACAAGGGGAAGGACACGATGACCTTATTGTCATCAGTGAGCGGCTTTGGAAACGGCGTTTCAGTTCCGATCCGTCGCTCGTCGGTAAAACTCTGCTCTTAAACGGCCGGAATTACGTCGTGATCGGCATCATGCCGGCGAAGTTTGAATTTCCAATTCCGCTCTTCAATCTCCAAGGCGGCCAATTTGCCGAGCGGGTCGATATTTGGAAGCCGGTCGCGTTTTCCCAAGGCGAACTGAAATCGCGGGGTAACCGTTCTTACGGCGTCATCGCGCGGCTGCGTCCGGATGTGACCCCGGCAAAAGCGCAGGCCGAGATCGACACGGTTGTTGCGAACTGGCTGAAATCATTCCCTGATAACTATTCCGCCAGCAGCAGATTCGGCGCGAAGATTTA
>WNGD01015832.1_pt1 | contig 13419 bp, 12 predicted proteins | sample 5400671 | NCBI WGS metagenome assembly WNGD01 (sample SAMN13153369, study PRJNA577476) | soil metagenome | isolation source: 40 cm soil or saprolite under grassland replicate 2 | place: USA:California | collected 2016-06-15
GCTCGGCGATTTCTTCGTCTCGGCCGACGCGACGCTCGGCGCGCTCGCCGAGATCTACGGCCTCGCGCTCGATCCGGCGCAGGCCGGGACTTCGCTCGCCGATCATTTCGCGCGCGAGCTCGGGCGCCCGACGCGGCAGAGCGATGTGCTCCGGCTCGGCGACGTGCTCCTGATCGCCCATAAGGTCGTGGCCGGACGCCTGACGCAAGTGGGGCTGCAGCTCGCCGAACCCGATACGCCGGCGAAGAGGCCCGCAAAGCCGGCCGGACGGCTGAGATCCGCGCTGCGGCGGGGCGTCGCTTTCGTGATCGGCCGGTGAGCGCGCCCGATGTGCGCGCCGGCAAGTCCGTTCATGTCCGGGGGCGGGGACCGGTTGTCGCGCTCCATTCCTCGATGATGCCGACGAGCGCATCGAGCCCGTCGGTCAGGGCCGCCGGTCCGGGCTGCAGGATCAGCGTCGACTTGATCTCGCGCAGAAAGCCGGACCGCACCGCCGGGATCTCGCAGAACCCCGGGCGCCGAACGACTTTCGCCGGAGCGAACTTCTTGCCGCACCACGAGCCGATGATGATGTCGGGCGCGGCCGCAATGACTTCTTCGGGCGCGGCAATGCGGTCCTTGGCGCTCTTGTTGGCGGCGCGGTCCGCGAAGATGTCGAGCCCGCCCGCCGCCGCGATCAGCTCGGAGACCCAGCCGATGCCGCTGATCATCGGCTCGTCCCATTCCTCGAAATAGATGCGCGGCTGGCGCTCGCGCCGCTCGGCCGCGGCGCGCACGGATCGCAGCCGCGCCCCGAGATCCGCGCACAGGCGCTCGGCCTTCTCGCCCGCGCCGACGAGGGCGCCGAGCGTGCGGATCATGGCGAAAATGCCGGCAAGGTCGCGCTGATTGAATGCATGGACCGCGACGCCGCGTCGGATCAGCTCGGCGACGATGTCGGCCTGCAGGTCGGAGAAGGTCAGGACGAGATCGGGATGAAGCGCCAGGATCTTGTCGATGTCAGCGGAAATGAACGCGGCGACCCGCGGCTTTTCCCGGCGCACCTGCGCCGGCCGCACCGCATAACCGGACACGCCGACGATGCGGGCGTCTTCGCCGAGGAGATAGAGCGTCTCCACGGTCTCTTCGGTCAGGCAGACGATGCGCTCGGGCGGAAACATGCGGGATGATAACCCGAAATGGGTCGTAGCTGGGGCGCGTAAATCGAGCTTGATTGGTCCGGCTTAGTCGATGTCCGCTTTGCTCCAATAGCGACCAAATTCCACAGCGCAGCGAAATGACGCGATGTGCCAACAGCCGAAGTCAAGTCGGACGTTACTCCGATTGGATCGCGTGGTCTCTATTCACGGGGCTCAACTGACATACTCCTCCGGACGCTCCTTCCGCAACCGAACGATCTCTTCGGACCGTTTGCGAACGCTCTGGACGCGTTCATTAGGTCTGAATCCCTGTATCGCCCATCTGGCGGCCAAAGCGCACAACAGAAGCGCGACGGGAGGTCCGAAAAGAATCACCGCTCTCGCGAGAAGATCCTCTCGCGTTACCAACGCGTGGGCAATGGCAGAGAGTATCGAGTAGACCCCCCAGGCCAGGATCCACGCCGCCGAGATGACTAACCAGAGTCGCAATAGCCCACGACGCCAGTTGAGCGGGGCCGAGTTGCTGATTGATTCACGTCTGCGGAACATGTGTCCTCGCTTCTAATCTCGACGGACAATGAAATCGGTTGGAGGCGCATCGTAAAGCAAACTGGGCCTCGGAGCTAGAAATCCGACGGCTAGCGCTGGATTGGCGTGGATAACCTCGCCGGAGAACCTTATCCGTGGAGAACCTTATCCGTATTGTGACCGATGCCAGATCGAGCCCGCTGCAGCTTTATTCACATCCCACGCCTTCCAGGCACGGTTCTCGCGTGTTAGCGTTGTTCGGCGAAAAGGGACAAGGGACGGGGGTTTAAAGGCCAATGCCATGGAGTTTCGGCCGTCGCAGAGCTGTTGAGAAGAAAAGTCGCGTTATCGCGCTCACTGGCCTTTCCTTCGAGGCTCGCATCGCGGGCGGCGAGGCTATCATCAGTGATGGCCTACAGACGTCGGCCATTTTGAAATCGGCAGTCGGCCAGCACAGCCGTGGGATCATTAGCTTTGGCGTTTGTGGTGGTCTGGCGCCAGACTTGCAACCGGGGCAATGGATCGTGGCGTCCTCTATTCTATTTCGTGACGAGATCCACGATACAGATCGTCGTTGGTCTGAGAGGCTTCTACAGCTCCTCCCGGGTGCCAGGTACGCCCGAATCGCGTCGGTGGACTGCCCGCTACCTCACGGCGAACCAAGAGCTCTCTTTTACGCGAGCACGGGCGCTGCGGTTTCTGATATGGAATCTCACTTTGGCGCCCGAGTTGCCGCCGCCAGCCGGCTACCATTTGTAGCCTGCCGGGTAGTTTTGAACCCGGCGCATCGGAAGCTGCCGGCTGCTGCGCTGCTCAAATTGAAGCAGGGTAGCCCGGATTTGCGAGCCATCTTGCGTTACGTCCTAGCGGAGCCAGGCCAGGTCCGAGATCTCATGCGGCTCGCATTCGATGCGGCGATCGCAAAGGCCTGCTTGCGCCAAGCGAAACTATTGCTGGGACCGAATCTCGGATTCCCCGAGCCGGACGAAAGCTTTGCCGGCGTTCCCTCGCGATCGGTTGGTCAGTTTGCTTATGCAACGTGTGAATACCTTCGGCCAACGCCCGGGCAGCGCTAATGAGCTGAAAGCGAGCTGGGTTGGGCTTTGCCGAACGGCCCTGATAGATCTTCATGCTTCCAAAATCAGCCCCAAACAACATTTGGCCCCGCCTCCGGCCGGATGATAAAACTCGCGGCTGTCTGCTGCGTTCTCGACGTGACGGGCGGAATAATAGGACTCCTCGCGCCAGGGGTTTCGCGCCAAAGTGGGTCATCTTGGGATTCGTACCAATAGGACACGTTGCGAGGCATCCGTGAACGACAACCCACGGCAAGAGGCTAAAGTAGATCTTGAGACTGTTGACCGACGTATGATGGCTCGCTGCATCGAGCTCTCAAAAATCGGTTCAGCCGCTGGCGAGCTTCCATTCGGAAGCTTGATTGCTCGTCACGGCGAGACGATCGCCGAGGCGACCAACGAGATTGTGAAGCTTGTTGACGAATCTCGGCACGCTGAGATCCTCGCGATCGCACGGTCTCGTCAGTTGATCGGTGATCAGGCCTTAGTGAACTGCACCCTGTACGCCACCGTCGAACCTTGCCCAATGTGCTCATTTTGTATTCGGGCGGCTGGGATCGGCCGAGTCGTGTTCGCCCTCAGTTCACCCAAAATAGGTGGGCTATCTCAATGGAATATTCTCGGTCATGACCACTTTTCGCTACTTTTCGGTGCAGCGCCTGAATTGGTGCCGGGAATCCTGGCGGAGGATGCCTATAAGGTCTGGACGGAACTGAACCCTGTGATCGGCCGCGCGGTCCTATGGCTCGGGTATCTCAGCAAGCCAACAACCCACGGAGCGATAAATACACCAAGGTCGCGCCATCGCTATTCACTGCACCGTTTCATTTCTTTTTTGCAGCAAAGGAAGTGAAAACGGTCCTTTGCACGAAGCCCGCGGTGTTCGAAACGAATGATCATCACCCAGCTTATCCGAGGTAGGCAAAGAGGTCCGGAGTTTTTCGGCGACTGTCTCCAATTCTTGCCGAGCTGCAGGTAAAGCACTGGTCGGTCCCAAAAGTCTCACGCCGGCAACCGCAGAAACGCCATTTCGCGGGCGGAGTCACCTTGACCGCTTCACCCAATGAACGGACATATCCGGCCGTGATCGGCTCGTCTGAGTCGTGCCAGACTCGAACATGATCTTCCATCCCTAAAGTGCTTTTGGCGTAATAGGAGATTGTCCGATGGTCCTCACTCTGTCCGAGGCCGACGTTGCCAAAGTCTTGAAGTACGAGCAACTCATACCTGCGATGGAGAAAGCGCTGTCGGCCTTCTCTGCCGGGCGGGTGATCCAACCGGTACGCAACATGCTCACCATCGAGGAGGGGAAGCGATTTCTGGGCATCATGCCTGCAGTGGCCGAGGACGGGATGGGCGCAAAGCTCGTATGCTTCTTCCCGAAGAATGCCGGTTCCCAGGTGCCGACACATCTGGCAATGATCATGCTCTTTGAGCCGGAAACGGGGAAGCCATTAGCGTTCTTGGATGGGCGTCTCATCACTGAGATGCGAACCGCCGCCGTTTCAGCAGCGATGACGAAATACTTGGCACCCAACAACAGCAGGGTGCTGGCGTTGTTGGGGAGTGGAGTTCAGGCGCAGGCACATTTGCAGGCTCTTCGCCATGTGTGCCAATTCGACGAAGTGAGGGTATGGAGCCGAACACCGGATCGCGCGAAGCGCTTTGCCGCGCTGCATGGTGCAAAGGCCATGGAGCTCGAGGCCGCCGCGCGGGGCGCGGACGTGATCGTGACGGCGACAAATTCTTTGGAGCCGTTCTTAAAGGGCGAGTGGCTAAAACAGGGTGCCCACGTCAATGCGGTCGGCTCCCCCCGCCCAACATGGCGGGAACTCGACGACGTCACCATGCACACCACTCTGATCGTCGACTCTCGCGAAGCCGTCCTCAAGGAAGCAGGTGACGTGATTTTGTCCAAGGCCCCGATCTTTGCCGAGGCAGGAGAAGTGTTTGCTGGACTGAAGGTCCCTCAACGTTCCGCGACTACGGTGTTCAAGTCTGTCGGGATTGCGGTGGAGGACATCGCCACGGCACGGCTGGTCTACGATGCTACATTAACTCGCTGAGCGGAATGGACACCAAATCATCGCGGCCAGGCCGCCCACCCCGGGTTCTGACTTCGTCTTAGGGTCAAACCCGGCTGTCGAAGCGCCGGCGCGACCACGTCCGCTTAGCTGCCGTAAGCGGCCTTCATTTAGGCGTCGCCATAGGTCGCAGATGGTAGAGTCGAGGATGGGCGCGGTAGCTTGGGCCGCTCGGCAACACTCCGTTTCCCATCCCCGCTCATCGAACCGGAGGTGCCCAATTAAGGCATCCGGCTCTCCGATTGGCTTCACCGAGAGACACACGGGGAGTGAACCGACCGCGCGAGGAGGTCTGCACGGTGAGTAACTCTCCTTCGTCCCTCGGCACAGCAACCTCCACCTCCATTCCCGGCTTGAGATAGTATGCGCAGCGAGTGACGATATCCTTGTAATCGCAGAAGACAACGCCATTTCCATAAGGATTATCCGCCGAAGTTTCTGAGACAACAAAACGCTTGTTATTCAAAAGATACGCTACGCGCAGTTGTTCGAGCTGCAACGTCTCGGATTGGTGGATGTTCAACTGGATCTTTGCGCGCGCGATGCAGGCATCGCGAACAGATCCGTATACCCCGAACAGCAGCGCGGTCTTAAACCCGCAGCGTCGCAACTCCCCCAAGATCTGCTGACGGCGAGGGGTGATAGCCCCAAAAAAATAGAATATCGATATCGTGTTCAACGGGATCGATGATCCGATCGAGGCGAGGTGAATAGCCGACGGGGATATAGCGCACGTTGGTCACGCCGAGCTGAGCGAGATATCGCGTGTTCTGCGGCGAGTATTCCCAGACCTGCTTCGCGCCACGCAGGAATTCGTAATAGGCCGGATGGCTCGACGAAAATCCCTGCTCGCTGTTCAGCCCCTCCAATTGGAATACGATATAGTCGTGCGTAACGTTGCGGATTTCTGTAAAACTATTCGGCGAAAGAAACATCGTGTGCCCGACAATTATGTTAAGCTGGTCGGGATATACTTGGTTTGTTGTGCGGCTGACCTGAACCCCCTTGCTCCGCAGGGAGTCGATGATCAGCTCAATCAATTCATAGAAGATTTGTTCGTTGATGACGGCGTGAACGATGTTCACGTTTCTGATTGGCATTGAGCGATCCCTGTACCAATTGCTTCGATCCTAGCCTAGAAGAGGACGCAAATGCCACGGTTTACAGCCGGCAACGGAACGTCTGAATGCGGAGTGGCGCAAGCGCAAGGTTTCCGGGACGGTCGCTGGACCGTAATGGCGGTTTGGACTTTGACACTAGCTCCTATCGAAGAGGCCGGATACATTGATGCAAGACCGCACATCCGCCAGATCGGCAAAACCTCTTGCGACGCACGGCGGACCATACATCCGGGTCATTCGCGACCTGGTCGAGCCAGCCGCAAGCCCGGCCAAGTCCGCTATGCCCCGAAAGCGCAAGTTGCGAGGTGACACACATCGCCTTTACTTCGGGCACCTCGCGGGCTGTTTTAACCCGTCGAAACATCAGGCGGGGGAGATCGCAGGGCAGGCCCGGGATTCACCGCGCCGCATCCGCATCCGGGCTGTCCAGCAGCTCCAGGCCGCCGATCGCTTTGACTTGGCCGGCTTCGACGCGCACCACCGAGGCGGCGATGCGGCGGATATCCGCGGCCTGATGGCTGACGTAGATCATCGGCACGCCCTCCTCGCGCAGCCGCTCGAGGTACGGCATGATTTCCGCCTTGCGGGCGCCGTCGAGCGAAGCCAGCGGCTCGTCGAGCAGGAGGAGTTGCGGCCGCATCAACAGCGCCCGGCCGACGCCGCCCGAAAGCTGACCGGGGCGTCGCTCCAACAGGTGGCCGATATCGAGCATCTTGACGACGCGCCGCATCTCGGCGCCGTCGGCCTTGAGCCGGCGCATGCGCCGGCCGAAATCGAGATTGCGCGCCACGGTGAGATGCGGAAACAGCCGCCCGTCCTGGAACACGTAGCCGAACCCGCGCCGATGCGTGGGCAGGTTCACGCCGCCGTCGGCATCGAACAGCAGCCGGCCGCGGTAGAGCAGACGGCCGCGATCCGGCACGGCAAGGCCGGCGATGATGTTGACGATCGTGGTCTTGCCCGATCCGGACGGGCCGAACAGCGCGGTCGCGGCGCTCACCGTCTCGAATTTGGCGCGGAGCACGAAATCGCCGAGCCGCTTTTCCACGTCGAGGGCGAGCATGCTCAGATCCCGTGCAGGCGCGCATTGGCGCGGCGTGCCAGCCATTCGGAGAGGACCAGCGCAACGAGCGAGATCACGACGGCAACCGCGGCGAGCCGCAGCGCCGGCGCGTCGGCGCCGGGCACTTGCAGGAAGCTGTAGATCGCCGCGGAAATCGTCTGGGTCTCGCCGGGAATGTTCGACACGAACGTGATGGTGGCGCCGAACTCGCCGAGCGCGCGTGCAAACGCCAGCACACCTCCGGCGATGATCCCCGGCATGGCGAGCGGCAGCGTGATGGTCAGGAACGTGCGCGCGGGACCCGCGCCGAGCGTTGCGGCGGCGGCTTCCAGGCGGCGGTCGACGGCCTCGAACGACAGCCGGATCGCGCGCACCATCAGCGGAAACGCCATGATGCCGCAGGACAGCACCGCACCCGTCCAGCGGAACGCGAGCACGACGCCGAACTGGGCCAGCGGGGCTCCGAGCGCGCCGTTGCGGCCGAACAGGATCAAGAGAAAGTACCCGGTCACGACCGGGGGCAGCACGAGCGGCAGCAGGACGAGGCCGTCGAGCAGCGCCTTGCCCCAGAACGATTTGCGCGCGAGCACGTAGGCGAGCGCGATGCCGATCGGCAGCGACAGCACCGTCGCCCAGAATGCGACTTTGAGCGACAGCGCGACCGCAGTCCATTCCTCGGGGCTCAGAACGGGCACGCGAAATCCTGCGTCAGGCCAAAGCGCCGGTCGGCCACAGCGTGGGGTGAAAGGGAGCGGGACCGCCGTCCCGGGTTTTGGCGGCGCGCGGGCGGCGCGACGACCGTCCGCGAGACTAGCCAGTGCGGCCGCGAGTGTCACCCATGCGGCCGTCGTTCCGGGGCGCCGCGAAGCGGCGAGCCCGGCCCCCATGAACACCGCTCGGACCCCGGGACGACGGGCTCTCGCATTGCCAATTCCGCCGAGCAATCCCACACTGGTACTCGTCGGCAGACGAGGATGAACATGGCGCAGCCAACAACGATCGGCGAGTACGACTATATCGTCGTCGGGGCCGGCTCGGCGGGCTGCGTTCTTGCCAACCGGCTGTCCGCGGACCCGCGCAACAAGGTGCTGGTGCTGGAGGCGGGCGGCCGCGACAATTGGATCTGGTTTCACATTCCATGCGGCTATCTGTTCGCGATCGGCAATCCGCGAGCCGATTGGTGCTTTCGCACCGAGCCGGAGCCGGGGCTCAACGGCCGCAGCCTCGCCTATCCGCGCGGCAAGGTGATCGGCGGCTCATCCGCCATCAACGCCATGATCTACATGCGCGGCCAGGCGGCCGATTACGACCATTGGCGCCAGCTTGGGCTTGCCGGCTGGGGCTGGGACGACGTGCTGAGATATTTCAAGCGGCACGAGGATCATTTTCTAGGCGATGGCCCGGCCCATGCCGCGGGCGGCGAATGGCGGATCGAGCCGCCGCGCGTGCGCTGGGACATCACCGACGCGTTCCGCGAGGCGGCGGCCGAAAGCGGCGTTCCAACGATCGACGATTTCAACACCGGCGACAACGAGGGCTGCTGTTATTTCCACGTCAACCAGAAGCGCGGCCGGCGCTGGTCGGCGGCGCGCGGGTTTCTGAAGCACGCGTTGCGGCGGCCCAACCTGCGGCTCGAGACCCATTGCCTGGTGGACAACGTGCGGTTCGAGGGCGAGCGCGCGGCGGGCGTGCGCTGGCGCCGCGACGGCGAGGCGCTCGAAGCCTCGTGCCGCGGCGAGATCATTCTCGCCTCGGGCTCGATCGGCTCGGTGCAGATCCTGCTGCGCTCGGGCGTCGGTCCCGCCGCACACTTGCGCGATCTCGGCGTTGCGATCGTGCTCGACAAGCCGGGCGTGGGCGAGAATCTGCAGGACCATCTGCAGCTGCGGCTGATCTACAAGGTGCACGGCGTCAAGACGCTGAACGAGATCTATCGCTCGCCGTTGGGCCGCATCGGGATGGGGCTGGAATACGCGGTGTTCCGCCGCGGCCCGCTGACGATGGCGCCTTCTCAGCTCGGACTGTTCACTCGTTCCGATTCGCGCCGCGCGCGGCCCAATCTGCAATTCCACGTCCAGCCGCTCTCGCTCGACAAATTCGGCGATCCGCTGCACCCGTTTCCGGCCTTCACCGCGAGCGTGTGCAACCTGCAGCCGACGAGCCGCGGCTTCGTCCGGTTGCGCTCCGCCGATCCGGGCGACGACCCGAGGATCCAGCCGAATTACTTGTCGACCGAGGAGGATCGCCGCGTTGCGGCGGATTCGATCCGCGTCGCGCGGCGGATCATCTCGGCGCCGGCGCTGCGGCGCTTCCGGCCCATCGAATATCTGCCGGGCGATGCCGTGCCCGACGATGATGCGGCGCTGGCCAAGGCCGCGGGCGACATCGGCACCACCATTTTTCATCCCGTCGGTACCGCCAAGATGGGGCGGGACACCGATCCGAACGCGGTGGTCGACGAGCGGCTGCGCGTGATCGGGCTTGCCGGGCTGCGCGTGGTCGACGCTTCGGTGATGCCCAATATCACCTCGGGCAACACCAACTCGCCGACCATGATGATCGCCGAGAAAGGCGCCGATATGATCCGCCAGGATCAAAAGCGTTGACGCCCGCCCACGGCGCGTGACTTTGGCCGCGGGCGGCGAAACAATCCCGATCCGGGCATGGCCGGCCGAGCGGCAGCCCGAGGGCGGCAGAGGAGAGGGCGACATGGACCTCATCGAGCGCGTCAAGGCGATCCTGGTGGCGCCGAAAACCGAATGGCCGGTGATCGCACGCGAGCCGGGCGACATGGCACCGCTGTTTGCGAATTACGTCGCTCCGCTCGCTGCAATTCCCGCGATCTGCGGATTGATCGGCTGGGTCCTGGTCGGGCTGCCGCTCGGCACCGGCATGTTGATCACCCTGGTGCGTTACGTGCTCAGCTTCGTGGCCGTCTATCTGGTGGCGCTGATGATCGACGCGCTGGCGCCGACCTTCGATGGCACCAAGAATTTCGACAATGCGCTCAAACTCTCGGTCTATTCCGCGACCCCGTTCTGGTTGGCCGGCGTGTTCCTGCTCATCCCCGGACTGGGCTTTCTGCGCATCCTGGGGCTTTACGGGGTTTATCTGCTCTGGCTCGGGGTGCCGCCGCTGATGGGCGCGCCGGAGCAGAAATCCCTGGCGTACACCGGGGCGCTCGCCGGCTGCATCATTGTCGTCGCCGTGATCTTTGTCGTGGCGGCCGGGCTGCTCGGCATGCGCCGCCCGTTTTGATCACTCTGCCGCCTGCCGCACACGCGCTTCACCTCTCCCCGCAAGCGCGGATAGGGAACGCGCCGCCGCAGCCTCACGGCAGCGCGCGCAAATGCCGGATCGGCCGGCCCGGCACCACCGCCTGCGCGGCCGCCACGATCGCGTTGGCGTCGATGCCGTAATGCCGGTAGAGGTCGGCGATCGACCCGGTCTGGCCGAAATGCTCGACCCCGAGCGGGCGCACGCGATGGCCCGCGACCCCGCCGAGCCAAGCGAGCGTCGCCGGATGGCCGTCGACCACGGTGACGATGCCGCAATGCGCGGGCACGTCGGCGAGCAGCCGCTCGATGTGCGAGCGCGCATGCACGAGGCCGCGCTCGCGTGCCCGCTGCGCCGCGGTCCAGCCGGCGTTGAGGCGATCGGCGGAGGTCACGGCCAGAAGCCCCACGTCGCGGCGGTCCTCGGCGATCAGGCCGACGGCGTGAATCGCCTCCGGCGCCACTGCGCCCGTATAGGCGATGACCGCCTGGCAATTCGGCCCCGGGCGGCGCAGCCAATATCCGCCGTCGATGATTGCTTGCCGCAGCTCCGCGTTCATCTCGCGCTTGGGCTGCTCGATCGCGCGGGTCGAGAGCCGCAGGTAGACCGATCCGCCGGTCTCGTCCCGCAGCCAGCTGCGTTCCGACGGCGCCGCGTCGCCGTCTTTCTGCATATAGGCGAGCGCCCAGGCGAAGATGACCGCAAGCTCGTCGACGAACGCCGGCTCGAACGCGGCAAGCCCGTCCTGGGCCAACCCGATCAGCGGCGTTGCGATCGACTGATGCGCGCCGCCTTCGGGCGCCAGCGTGATCCCCGAAGGTGTTGCCGCCAGGATGAAGCGCGCATCCTGATAGCAGGCGTAATTGAGCGCATCGAGCCCGCGCTCGATGAATGGATCGTACAGCGTTCCGATCGGCAGCAGCCGTTCGCCGAAGATCGTGTGGGAGAGCCCGAGCGCGGAGAGCAGCAGGAACAAATTCATCTCGGCGATGCCGAGCTCGATGTGCTGGCCCTTTCCGGAGAACTCCCAATGGAACGTCGAGGGGATGCGCTCGTCCTTGAAGGTGTCGGCCATGGCTTCGCGGGCGAACAGGCCGCGGCGGTTCACCCAGGGTCCGAGGTTGGTCGACACCGTGACGTCCGGAGAAGCGGTAACGATGCGCTCCGTCAACGCCACGCGCTGACGGCCGAGTTCGTTGAGGATCGCGCCGAAGCCGGTCTGGGTCGCCATCGCGGGCTGGATCGTGACCGGCAGCGCCTCGGGAACCGCGAGCGGCGGCGCCTTGAGCCGGCGCGGGCCGCCGGCGGCGAACCGCACGCGTTTTAGAAACGCCTCGATCGTTTTCGGCGGCAGCGTCAGGCCTTCGAACTTGTCCCATTCGTGGCCGGGCCGCACCGCCATCGCGGCGCGGAATTTCTCCATCTGGGCCGGCGTCATCAGGCCCGCGTGATTGTCCTTGTGGCCCGCGAACGGCAGGCCCACGCCCTTGATCGTGTAGCAGATGAAGCAAACCGGCCGGTCGTGATCGACGGCCTCGAACGCCTCGATCAGCGAGGGCAGGTCGTGGCCGGCCAGATTGTTCACGCCAGGCGGCGCCGCCCTGGAACACCAGCGCGGAATACAGCGAGTTCGGGCAGCGATCGATCCACTCGCGCAGCCGCTCGCCGCCGGGCTCGCCGAACGCCCGGCGCATGAGAGAGCCGTATTTGAGGATGACCACGTCCCATCCGAATGCGCGGAACAGCTCCTCGTAGCGCGCCCACAGGTCCTCGCGCACCACCGCGTCGAGGCTCTGCCGGTTGTAGTCGATGATCCACCAGCAGTTCCGCAGGCCCTGCTTCCAGCCTTCGAGCAGGGCTTCGAACACGTTGCCTTCGTCGAGCTCGGCGTCGCCGACCAGCGCGATCATGCGGCCCTCGGGCCGCTCGAGGCCCCAGCCGTGGGCGCGCACGTAGTCCTGCACCAGCGAGGCGAACAGCGTTTGCGCCACGCCGAGGCCCACCGAGCCGGTCGAGAAATCGACGTCGTCGATGTCCTTGGTGCGCGAGGGATAGCTCTGGGCGCCGCCGTAGGCGCGGAATGCTTCGAGCTTCTCGCGGGTCTGGGCGCCGAGCAGATATTGGATCGCGTGGAACACCGGGCTCGCGTGCGGTTTTACCGCGACGCGATCCTCCGGCTTGAGCACGTGGAAATACAGCGCCGTCATGATGGCGGCGAGCGAGGCCGAGGAAGCCTGGTGCCCGCCGACTTTCAGCCCGTCGGAATTCTCGCGCAGATGATTGGCGTGATGGATCGTCCAGCTCGCGAGCCAAAGCACCTTCTTCTCGAGCTCGCGCAGGATCTCGAGCTCCTCGCCCGCGGGAGCGGACATTTGTCGATCTTGCCGGAGTGCGCTCATGAGCTGCCGAGCAGGTTCACGGCGAGATATGGGCCGGATCGTTCGCAAAGACAATCCGGAAACCTGGCCGTGAACCGGCTTGCGATTTCACCGCAAGCCCGTCGGAAAGCGATAGAATGCGTCCGTCGCCGGATTTTTCGCCATGCTGCCCAGCTTCGAAACGCAGCGCCTCGTCGTGCGCCCGCGCCGCATTGGCGATCTCAATTCCTGCCTCGCCATGGATCGCGACCCGGCGGTGCTGCGCTACATCGATACTCCGTGGAGCAGCCCGCAAGAGCATCGCCAGTTCGTCGTGAACCGCATCACGCGCGCCTATCCGGCCGGGCTCGGCTATTGGTCCGTGGTCCTCAAGCTCGTTCCGGCCGCCTTCGTCGGCTGGGTGCTGCTCATTCCGTATGACGCGGTCGGGCCCGAGATCGAGATTGGCTGGCGGTTTTTGCGCTCGGCCTTGGGGAAGGGCTTTGCGACCGAAGCGAGCCTCCCCGTGCTCGGGCACGGCTTCGAAACACTTGGGCTCGATCGCGTCGTCGCCGACATTCACCCGGATAACGCCGGCTCGCTGCGCGTTGCCGAAAAGCTGGGGCTGCGTTTCGCCGGCGAGCGCATGATCAAAGGCAAGATGCTGAAATCCTATGCGCTGACACGGGAGGAATATCTCGCGGCATCATTCCAGCCGAGCGCGCAGCGCGAGAGCCCGAACCCATGACCACCGGTGGTCCGCATCTCCATTCCG
>WNGD01006031.1_pt1 | contig 13418 bp, 9 predicted proteins | sample 5400671 | NCBI WGS metagenome assembly WNGD01 (sample SAMN13153369, study PRJNA577476) | soil metagenome | isolation source: 40 cm soil or saprolite under grassland replicate 2 | place: USA:California | collected 2016-06-15
CCGCTTCAGCACGCCCGAGACTTGCACGAAAGCGCCCGCGTCCTGGGTGGCCTCCACGAGGTTTTGCGCCGTGACCAACTTGATCCCGGTGATCTCAGCGAGCCGGTGGCAGACCAGCGCGGCATATTCCGGATGCGCGGTAATGCCGGTTCCGATCGCCGTCGCTCCCAGGTTGATCTCGTGGATGAGCGATGCGGCCTCCTTCAGCCGTTCCTCGTCTTCGCCCACCATCACCGCGTAAGCGCTGAACTCCTGGCCAAGAGTCATCGGCACCGCGTCCTGCAGCTGGGTGCGTCCCATCTTGAGGATGTCGGCAAACTCCTCCGCCTTCGCCGCGAACGCGCGCCGCAACTCGACCATGGCCTCGACGAGGCGGGCGATGGCAAAATGCAGCGCCACTTTTACGGCGGTCGGATACACATCATTGGTGCTCTGGCTCACATTTACGTGCTCGTTCGGGTGCAAGTGCTGGTATTCGCCGCGTTGGTGACCGAGGATTTCCAGAGCACGGTTGGCGATGACCTCATTGGCGTTCATGTTGGTTGAGGTGCCCGCGCCGCCCTGAATGACGTCGACGACGAACTGATCGTGAAGCCGGCCCGCGCGGATCTCTTCACAGGCTTTGACGATGGCAGCCACCCTTGACGCGTCGAGCAATCCCAGCTCCTGGTTCGCCTGCGCGGCCGCCTGCTTGACGCAGGCAAGCGCTTGGATCAGGTCGGGATAGATCGATATCTTCGTATCGCTAATCAGAAAGTTCTCCACGGCGCGCAGCGTGTGGATACCGTAATAAGCCTCGGCCGGAACCCCGAGATCTCCGATGAGATCGTGCTCTGTTCGTATCCTGGCATCAGACATTGGTTTTTCCCATTCTCGCGGTTTTCGGCGATGGTTCCTCGCCTCGACATCTAAACTCGACATCGAAAGTCGGCCCGCTCGGCTCAATGGGGGTACGCGCGCGTCACTCGATTCAATCGCTGACGCCGAGCACCTTGAAAATCTCTTCGAGCTGGGCGCTCATCGGTAGATCGATGTGTTCACCAGTCGGCGTTTTCCGGATGAACCACTTGTGATAATACTCAAGCAGATCCCGATTTTCGGCCAGGTGTTGGAAAGTGGCCAGCACCACGTCGTTGAGCTCGGCGTCGTCTTTGCGAAACATGATGCCGTAGGGCTCGTAGGACAGGAAGTCGCCGACGACAATGAGCTCGCGCTGCGTTTTGTGGCGGGCAATCAGGCCGTAGAGCAGCACGTCGTCCGTTGCAAAAGCGTCGGCCCTGCCTTCGGCGACGAGGCTGTAGGACTCCTCGTGGTCACGCGCGGAGATCACGTTCATCCCGAGCTGGAGCTTCTCGTTCAACCGCCGCATCACCTGCTCGTTTGTCGTGCCGGCAGTGACCACGACGACCTTGCCTCGGAGGTCCCTGTAGGACCTGATGCCTGACCGGCGCTTGACCATGAACTTGGTGCCGGTCACGAATATGATGGGAGAGAAGGCCACCTGCTTTTGTCGCTCGACGTTATTGGTGGTCGATCCACATTCGAGGTCGATTTTGCCGGACAGCAGCGCAGCAATCCGCGTCTCCGGCGTCACGGCCACGAATTCAATGCGCATCTGCGGCTTGTCGATCTCCCGAGCGATTTCATCGACGATCGCCCTACACAAATCGATCGAATAGCCGACCGGCTGCCGATCGACACCGAGATATGAGAACGGGAACGATGCCTCACGATAGCCGAGCGTGATCCTTCGGTCGCGGTAGACCTTCTGCAGCGTGCCGGTTAAGGGTTTGACCGGCTGCTCCTGCTCCTGCGCCACGCCCCCACTCGCCAACATCGCGGCCATGCAAGTCATGGCCAACAACGCTGCGCCGCGCGTCATGATACTCTCCCGCTCAAGTGCCGCGCGCTCCCGCGCCCGATGCTCTGCTTCACGTCGACTGCACTACGGCCGGCGTCACCTCCTCCTCGAGCGGCTCGTGAACGCCGGGACTGTACTCGCCCTCCCACTTGGCGACCACGCAGGTCGCGATCGAATTTCCGATGACGTTGGTGGCGCTGCGCCCCATATCGAGAAACTGGTCGATCCCCATAATCAGCAGCAGCCCGGCTTCCGGAATATTGAAAGTCGAGAGCGTGGCCGCGATGACCACGAGCGATGCCCGGGGGACGCCGGCCATACCCTTCGAGGTCAGCATCAGCAGCAGCAGCATGGTGATCTGCGTGCCGACTGAAAGTTCGATGCCATAGGCCTGGGCGATGAACATGACGGCGAACGTCGTATACATCATTGTGCCGTCGAGATTGAACGAATAACCGAGCGGCAGAACGAAGCTTACGATGCGGTTCGATGCACCGAACCGCTCCAATTGCTCCACCGTTTTTGGGTATGCCGCTTCCGAGCTTGCGGTCGAGAATGCGAGCAGGAACGGCTCACGAATGAATTGCATCAGGGTTATTACCCTAGGCCCGAGAAAGATGAAGCCGCCCAGGATCAGGATGCCCCATAGAATTGCCAGGCAGAAATAGAACTCGCCCATGAACTTGCCGTAAGAGACCAGAATGCCAAGCCCTTGTGTGGTCACTGTCGCTGCAACCGCAGCAAACACCGCCAGCGGCGCCACCAGCATCACATAGTTGGTGATCTTCAGCATCATGTGCGCAACCTCATCGGCGATGGCGATGAGCTGCCTGCCCCGCTCTCCGATCGCCGTCACGGCTATGCCGGCGAGGATCGAGAACACAACGATCTGCAGGATCTCGTTGTTCGCCATGGCCTCGATGATCGAGCGCGGGACCACGTGGGTGATGAATTCCTTGAGCGTCAACGCCGAGACTTTGAGGTTGGTGGACGCACCCGCTTCCGGAAGAGGCAGACCGAGATTGTCGCCGGGTCTGAGCAGATTGACCATGACCAGCCCAAGGGTCAGCGAGACAATCGAGGCGATGATGAACCAAGCCATCGCCTTGAGGCCGATGCGCCCGATCGATTCGGTGTCGCCCATGTGGGCGATCCCGACCACGAGCATCGAGAACACCAGCGGCGCGATAATCATCTTGATCAAACGCAGGAAGAGGTCGGTGACGATGGAGAAATAACCCGCGACGATGGCACCCGTCTTGGGATCTGGGATCGTGACATGCAGAATATACCCGATCACGGCTCCGAGGATCATTCCCCCGAGGATCCAATAGGTGAAGCGCTTCGGCATGACATGCTCCTGTTCCTGCCTGTCATCGACCTTCGCGACTGATGTCTGGCCATCCGATCACGATCGGTCGGGACTCAACCGGTCGATTGCACCGGTTCCGATGCCGGCGACCGTATTCCACTCTCATGCTCGTCGGTCCGCTCGCGCGCATTCAGCGGGCCGTGAATCGTTTGCGAGCCGCATCGCGCACGAAGGAGGAGCTCTTGCTCTCCCGCGCAACCTCGGCGACTGTTGGCGAGTTCGGGTCCGGATCAATTGCATTGGCGCTCGCATCGAACCCGACGATTCGCGTGCCGTCCGCGAACGAGCGACAATCCTGCGACCATCGCGCACTCGGCCAAATGAGCTCGGCCCCGGCGACGGACGGTCGATAGACGGCGGTGTAGAGGGTGCCGTATCCGCGTCCATACGCGGTCTGATAGACCGGCGGCCGCAGGAACGCGCGCACCACTTCGTCGATGCTCGATGCGCGGCACACGGCCTGCTCCAGCGTCGAGGCCCGCTCGACGGAGAGCGTGGCCAGGGCGTGGCGCGGCCATTCGACCCTGCGCTGGTGATTGGTGCTGACGAAGCGTCTCACCACCTCGGCGCGCCGGTCGGGACCGACATACACGGTCGCGTACCTTCGGCGGCGATCGACCAGGGCGATCGTGTAGGCCATGTGCACGGGGACGCGCTTGAGGATGGCAATGGCCTCGCGAATCGATGTCGCGAGCTCAAGAACGTAGCGAAGCACCAAAGGGATTCCGAAGCCATGCCCCACTACGGTGCGGCCGCCGAACGATAATGAGACAGCGAGCCCGGCCTCGTTGATGCCGTCGAGTACACCCCAGAGGCAATCGATCATGGCGACGACGCGCTGACCGAGCAGACGGGTGGCGAGCCACGTGCCTTCGAGAAGATGCGGGCTGTAGTCGTAATTTCTGACGAGCCACGGCTCGTCAGCGATAAAAACCGCTTGCGAGCAACCGCCGACATAGACCGGCGGACACCACATCGAAAGAAATCGGGCTTCGACATCACCACCGCCGGCAATCTCGACGAGCTGCTCATAGGCGGGGAGGAGTTCCGGCATGTGCATTTTCACGGCACGAACGCTTGCCAAATACGTCGGCCGCGCACGATCGCCGTCACGTAGAAACCATCGGCTGTAGGGGTGCCAATGATGGTCGAACGCGGCCCGCCATTTGTGAGACGGTACGTCCTCGGAAATGGAGCGGAAGACGATCTGCATGTCGGGACCCCGCGTCAGAGGATCTTGAATGATCCCGGCGCTGGCGCCTCCCTCAATTGCACCGACGTTAGCGGTCTGGCCGCGTAGTACTGCTTGATGCCGCGAATCCAGTCTTGGGCCCGCTCGTTGAGGTCGAATTCTGGGGTCATCACCCGCCCGCGTGTGATCAGGATGCCGAGATCGGCCCCTTTGTACCAGTAGTCGCCGGGCCCAGTGATGCGCAGGAAGAACGCCTCCTGCTCTGATTCGATCGCTTGCCTGTTGCAGTCGAATCTTTGGTACGACACCGATCCGTCGCGCGCCATTCGGTAGATGCCTGACGGAGGAGCGTGGGTGACGACGTCGACGTTGTCGCTGGTGTACTTGATAACCAGCTGACCCCACGAATCGATGAAATCCTTGTCCGCCCACCGCGTGTTCAGGGCCTCGACATCGAGATCGTATTTGGTGCCGCTGAACTCCAGCACGTGGAACAGGAAAAGCGGCGCATCGGCATAGGCGAAGGCGGCATGGTTGGTAAGCGAGCTCGCTCCGCAGATGCGCGGATTGAGTTCTCCGAGGTAGACGGCGCCGTCATCTTGATCGATGAGAAAATCGACATCGAAATAACCGCGATAGCCTTCTTTGACGAGCTGGTTGCCGAACTTGAACGCCATGTCACGTGCCTTGCTCCGGACCGCTTCGGAGAAGGCGCCCGGGAACACTTCGTTGCCGCACCAGCCGCCTTTGTAAGGAGTGAGCTCCTTGCGACCGACCACTTCGGTCAGCAACGAGCCGACGAGGGTGCCCGATCTTGTCGCACAGGCCTCCATCGTGGCGCCGCGACAATTGATCCGTTTCATGATCTTCACTTCGTGCTGGCCGACAACCTCGTCGAAGTGCTTGGCGAAGTCCTGCTCACTGGCAATGAAGAAGGTGGTGTGACCCGAATCGCCGAACGCAGTCTGGATCACGAGATCGCGCCCGAGCTTGTGGCTCTCCGCTATCTTCATCAGCTGCTCGTAGCCAGTAACCTTCTCGAGCGCGTTGGGAACCGAGCGCACGCCTGCCTTTTCGCCGATGCGCACCGTCTCCATCTTATTGTCGCAGCGATTGCGCAGCTTGGCCTTGGGAAACCAAATGTCGATCCCAAGTTCCCTGCAAAGGCCCTCGGTTTCCTCGTCGAACATCAAAAACGTCGCGGCTGGACGATTACCACGGCCGTTGATGTAGTCAATCACTTCCTTGTGCTGAAGAAGGTAATTATTGATATGCTCGATCGACTCGAATTCCTCGTGAGGCAATTTCGACGGCACGAAGACGTTTGGATGGCGTCCGTCGTAGCAGTCGATGTAACAAATGTACTTGAAGTGCTGAATCCATTGGTCGATGCCAATCAGATTGAAATTCGTCGCCGAGATGAAATAGATCGGACGCTCGTTGCGATGCATCAGCACGCGCAGGTCCGACACGTCTCGCACGATCTTCATCGCCCGTTTCCCTGTTCCCTCGCGGCTGGGCGTACCTCCCACCGCACCGATCAGGACGCCACCTGGGTTTGGCGCATCGGCACGGCGATCTCGGTGGCCGGCTGCTGTTCGGCTGTCATGCGCTGCGCCATCTTGTCCAACGCTCTGTTGGTAAACACGCGCAATCCAAGTTCGGGCCGATATCCATGGATCTCCTTCACGTCGAGCGCCTGCATGAACTTGACGATGTCCTCGCTGATCACCTGGCCGGGCACCAGGATCGGGAATCCCGGCGGATAGGGAATGACAAACATCGAGGAGACGATCTCGTGTCCGGAATGCACCCGGGCATGCAGCTGATTGAGCGTGAAGTACTCGCACTCGGCCTCGTCATAGGCGAGAAAGAACGCGCGTCGCACATTGCCTTCCGGCGTGTCGATAGCGCCGCAATGGCGAAATGCACGATGGAACTCGCTGAAGTCCGGCAGTGGGGGCAGGTCGGTCGTCAGCGAGGCGACGCGAACCTCGTGGATGCGCCGCTCCATGGGGCTCATGTCTTCGGAATGGTCCTCGATGTCCTGGGCGATCTTGACCAGTATCTCGATGAGATAGGCGATAGACGATCGCGTCGTGCCGATGTTCGTCATGAACAAGACCGTGTTGCGTGACGTCTTGTTAATCTGGATGCCGTACTTGTCCATCAGGTGCTTGTTTTTGAACGTGTCTCCGTCGATGCCGGACGCTCCGATCGAGAGGGTCAGCCGAGTTGGATCCAACACGAATTCGTCGGTGCGCCACGCCTCCTCCATGCGCGACCAGCCCTTATCCAGGCTGTAATAGGACTCGACCCCGGACGGACGATATTCCTTCGGGATGATGTCGCTCATGGTCAGGAACCGGAAATATTTCTGAATCAGCGGATGTGTCTTGACGCGCTCGCGCAATTCCATGGCCAAGTCGATCTGGCGCTGCACGAGCTCGTAACCCTCGAGCTCGACCTGCCGCCGCCCGACATCGAGCGAAGCAAGGATTTGATAATTTGGCGAGGTCGAGGTATGGGTCATATAAGCTTCGTGGAAGGCCTCCTCGGCCTTGTCCTTGAAGTCCTGATCGTAGATGTGAATCATTGATCCTTGCCGCAGCGCGGTCAGTGTCTTGTGCGTCGATTGGGTAGCGTAGACGCGCACTCGGGCCCTATCGGGATCCGCCATAAGCCGCGTGGATAGTACTTTCTTGTTGTCATCCCTGTCGGCGTCCGTGAAGTTTTCCGCAAACTTCGCATAAGCAGCGCGATAGGCTTCCGACCGGAACTTTTCGCGTAGCCGCGCCGCCGCAGACATCGCCGTGCGCCGGCGATAGGTCGGATGGAACCTCGCAAAAGCGAACCACGCCTCATCCCACAGAAAGATGAGATCCGGCTTAATGGCGAGCAGTTCCTCCATCACCCGTTCAACATCGTAGACGACGCCGTCGAAAGTACAGTTGGTCAGGAGAATCATCTTCACGCGGTCGAGCTTACCGGCCTTCTTGAAGTCAAGCAGCGTGCTCTTCAGCGCCGATAGCGGCACCGCGCCGTACATCGAGTAGTCGCTGAGCGGATAGGAGTCGAGGTAACAGACATGGGCACCCAACAGCACCATGCCGTAGTGGTGCGACTTGTGACAGTTGCGGTCGACGATCACGATATCCTCGGGTTTGATCAGCGCTTGAACCACGATCTTGTTGGCGGTCGAGGTGCCATTGGTGACAAAGAATGTCCGCTTGGCGCCGAAGGCGCGCGCGGCGTATTCTTGTGCGAGCTTGATTGGCCCCACCGGATCGAGCAGCGAGTCGAGCCCGCCCGACGTTGCCGAAGTCTCCGCGAGGAAGATTCCAAGCCCGTAAAACTGAGCCATGTCCTGGATCCAGTTCGATTGCAGGATCGACTTGCCCCGAGAGACGGGCAGCGCATGGAAAACGCCGGTCGGCTGTTTCGCATAGGCCTTGAGCGCCGTGAAGAACGGGGTCGCGTAGCGCTCCTCCACCCCGCGCATGACCGCCATGTACAGCTCGGTGTCGTCCTCCTCGCGGAAGAACACCCGCCTAAAGACGCAGCCGCTTTTTGCCGCAACCTCCTCGGCAGACAAATTGGTGACGAGATAAAGATCGAGCTCTGGGCGTAGTTCGGCGATTTTCTGGCCAAGCAGAGGCCCACGCTCGCTTTCTAGCAAGCCTTGAATGCCTTCCTCCTCGATACCCTCGAGAAAGCCGCGCAGCAGGTCGAGCGAGTATTCGGACTTGAAGGGAAAGCCGTGGCGAATGATGCAGGCCTGTAGATTGAAATTGAACAAAGCCGCGATCAACGCGTCTTCGAAGCTCGGCGCGACCACGATGTCGTAGATGAAGTGGTCGTCGGACCGCCGCATCTCACAGATGCGATGGCGTAACGCGGCTTCCTCGCTCTGTGTCATCTCATCGACGATCAGCACCTCGAAATAGGGCTGCCGGATCTGAGCAAGATGCTCGACCGTATGCTCGACCTCACGATTGGGTTCGGTCTCGTCGGTGACGTCGACTTGTTGGTGACGGTAGGTGTGTTCGGCGAGCGCACGATTGATGCGGCGCACGGAGGCATGCAACCGGGAGATATCGTTGGCTTCAAAGAGGGCAAGCAGATGATCGAACAGGTGCCGGCCCGGAAATGCCCAATAACTCTCGATCGGCTCCAGTCGATGGAGAATTTCGCCGGCGCGCGCATGGCGGCGCTTGTACTCTGCGGAGCTCGGGTCGAGCTGAACTAGACGACCAAGGTCGTCGTTGAGCTGGATCCAGCTATCCGCGCGAATCTCCCAGATGCTGCGGTACCAGTTCAGCGAAACGTTGGTTCTCTTCTTTTTGCGCTTAGCCTCCAGCATCGTCTCGTACGACATACGCTTCCTCCCGATTGACTGCGGTCGAGCTACCGCTGCCATCGATTGGAGCCCGCGGCTTGACCAATGGGCCCAGGGTTTCGAGATAGTGCGCAGCAAGTCGCGACCGATCATAGACAGTAAATTCAACGCGACGGTCGCGAAAACTCTTCAAGGGCTGACCAAGCCCGCGCAGCCCGGTCTCCCGCTCGCTACGGACCCGGTCGAGATCGACCAGAATTGGAATGATTTCCTGACCGTGCCCGCCTTCGTGCAGAAGGTAGCCCGACGGATCGACCACGACCGAGCGGCCGACGCCGCCGTCACCGACGCCGTTGATATCGAAGAAGTAACACTGGTTGGTGGCCGCCGAGGCGCGCGCGATCGACAGCTCGATGTCGCGGTCGATCGTGTCGGTCATGGTCGGATGGAGGATCACTTCCGCGCCCATTGCCACCAACGTGCGCGTCGTTTCCGGGAACCACATGTCGTAGCAAATCGACACCCCGATCCGTACGACCGCCGGGATGTCGAACACCACAAAGGCGGCGCCCGCCTCGACACCAGGCTCATAGGGCCGAAATGGAAACATCTTGCGATATCGCGCGGCAACTGTTCCATTCGGCGCGATCACCGGCGCCGTGTTGAAGATCACGGCGTTTTCGCGCTCGAAGATCGATCCCGGAATCAACCAAACCCCATGGTGCCGGGCAATGTCCGCCAATCGTTCCTCCGCTTCGCCTGGTAGCGGTTGTGCGCGGCTCGGATCGGAACCGAAGACGGCGAGTTCAGGAAACAATACCACTTCGACCCATGGAAAGCGATGCTTGGTGTGGGCGACGAGACGGGCCATGCGCGGGATATTGTCGTCTCCGCAGGCGACTTGCATCTGTACGCCGGCAATGCCGATTCGGCGCGGCGCACTTGCGCCGACCGGCATGGAAGTAGATGGCGCGACGGCCATTTGCGTCATTCTGCTGGTCGCCATCGAAAACAGGCCAACGATCCTATCACGAAAGCCACGCCCGCGGATCACGACCGTCGGCGGGTCGGAGTGGGTCCTTGTGCGCGGCGCCTGGAGCGGGGGTGACCTCCAGCCCGACCTGCGCGGGCGCTTGCCAACCGATAGCGGCGTGGGTCTCTGCCATCTTCATTTACGCCGCTATCCGCATGGCCTGCTCGAGGATATCGAGCCCTTCCTCGACATTCGGGTCGGTTGCGGTTAGTGGTACGAGAATGCGGATGACGTTGCCGTGGACGCCGCAAGAGAGCACCACCAGTCCCCGCTCGAGGGCCTTTGCGGTCACGCTTTTCGTGGTCTCCGCATCGGGATCGTATCGGCCGCGTTCCTTGACGATGTCGAAGGCGACCATTCCTCCGAGGCCGCGGATGGCCGCGATTGGCACCAGATCGTTGGCCCGGGCCATGGTGTGCAGGCGGCTCTTGATCCTCTCGCCGAGTACGTTGGCGCGATTAAGCAATCCTTCGCTTTCGATCACCTCGATCACGGCCAGCGCCGCTGCACACGCAACGGGGTTCCCGGCATAGGTGCCACCTAGTCCGCCCGGCTCGACGATATCCATGATTGTCGCGCGGCCGATGACGCCTGATAGCGGTAAGCCACCGGCGATCGACTTGGCAATCGCCACGAGATCGGGCTCGACGGCGTAATGCTCCATGGCAAACAACGTGCCGGTGCGGCCGAAGCCCGTCTGCACTTCGTCGGCGATGAGCAGGCTTCCGTTCTGGTCGCAGATCTTGCGCAACTCGACCATGAGTTCTGGCGGGGCGACGTGAAATCCACCCTCGCCCTGAACCGGTTCGATGAGAAAAGCGGCGACGCGCGCCGGCTCGATATCGGCCTTGAACAGGAATTGCAGCGCCTGCAGCGACTGCTCGACGTTGATGCCGTGGTGCGGAACCGGGAACGGCACGTGGTAGATGTCGGGTGGAAACGGACCGAAGCGAGCTTTGTAGGGCGCGACCTTGCCGGTCACTGCCATCGTCAGCATTGTTCGGCCGTGAAACCCGCCGGTGAAGGCAACGACGCCGGGACGGCCGGTGGCCGCGCGCGCAATCTTGATCGCGTTCTCGACGGCCTCGGCCCCCGTTGAAAACAGGATGGTCTTGGCCGGGCCTTTGAATGGAGCCCTCGCATTGAGCTCTTCGCAAAGGGCCACATACGGCTCGTAGGGCACGACTTGGAACGCCGTATGGAGATAGTTGTCGAGTTGCTCGCGGATCGCCGCCACAACTTTGGGATGCCGATGCCCCGTGTTCATGACGGCTATGCCGCCCGCGAAATCGACGTAGCGCCTGCCTTCGACATCCCACACTTCGGCATTTTCCGCCTTTGCCGCAAAGATCGATGTGGCGTGCGCGACACCGCGCGGCACCGCGGCCTGCCGCCGGGCAAGGAGTGCGGTGTTGGTGGCCATGACCTGCTCCACTGGTTGGTCGATCTCCCGACAGCATGTCGGCATCGGGGGCGGAGCAAAAGTGCATTTGCTCGTGCATCTGGTGCACTGAGTGCACCAGAGCCTTCGAGCGCGAAGGGCCTAGCCCGGGACGCGAACCTTGCTAGCGGTTTTCGTAGGCGCTTTTGGTGTGGAGGTCGCCCCATCGAAATTTTGCACCAGCCAGCGACGGAACCGGGCGATATGCGGCTGGTTCCAGCGGTCGGCTCGCGTCGCGAAGACATAGGGCTCCAGCGCGACTGCAGTCCGCATCACTTCGACGAGTTCGCCGGCGGCAAGCTCCTCGCGCACGATGAGCTCGTTGGCGAGCGCAATACCTTGGCCGCGGGTTGCAGCCTCGATGGCAAGTGGCGCGTGCCAGAGCCGAGGGCCCGCGAGGCGCGCCGGGCTGGCCACCGGAAAGACTCGCGGGCGTGCCAGCTCCACGAAACGAACGCCGCGCGAGCTTGGCTTGCCGTATTGGATCTCCACGTCAGCTTCGAAGGCCGCAAGATCCGGATGTAATTCGGTGGAGCGCAGCGCAGCAAGCCTACGGCGCGACCTTCACGGCGCTGTTCCGCCCGCTGCCGCCCGAGCAGTGCGCGATGGACGCCAGCACGAGGGCGGCGTTTGAGGAGTTGGATACGCAGACCGGAGCGGCGCTGGATCCGATTCTGTTCGAGCATCGGGACATGATGTACGCGGAGTATTTGGAGTTGCCGCTTTCGCTTTGAGTATCGCCGGGTGTTAGCGATGAAGCTTCGTTGCACGTCGGTGCTTCGCATACAGCCCCCAGCCGTCGAACAAAGCTGCTACGCGGTCGTGCCCGTGGGTTGCGTCTTAATCCGGAAGTCGTAGAGTGCCGGCGCGCTGTCGCGCAGAGTGCGCCCGTGATTCCTGAAAAGGGCGCCGGGCGGCTCTGGGCGTGTTCCCTGAAAGCGCCAATACCCACCGGCCGTCGTCTTGGTCATATCTCAACGAATACCCGCTTTGGGGTCATGAACTGCCCTCGGCGCCGCAACATCCCGAGCGGTTTTCCATCCAGCCCCCGACACAGCGATCCGCCGAGCATCCAATGCTCCGCCACCTCAGCCCCGGCCGGAACCCCGTCCCGCTACGGGCGTTAGCCGAGGCCTTTCCGGTCGGGAGTGCTTTCGATGAACAGGACGCTACGCATCGCAACGTTGGCTTTAGCCTGCGCGCTCGTGCCATCCCTAGGTATTTTACTCCTGACAAATGCTGCGTCGGCGCAGTCTTATTGTGCACAGATACGGCAAGCCGTAGCGACCTACGGATATTCCGCCGCCAGACGGCATGCGATGGCTCACTACGGCATCAAGGCCGTTAGACAGGGCGACAAATGTCTGAAGAGAAGGCACAGAAGGTAATTGGCTGGTACCCTTTAGATCACTGGGTCTATCAAAGTCCCGCCCGCCACTATAGCTCTCGTTCGTGGTGCCGATCCGGTATACCGCATCCGCTCGTCGCTGACACGCTTCTTCTTGCAGGACCGCCAGAGCCGCATGTCCGATTAGGGTCAAACTCGGCACTGGGCGCGTCCCGCCGGCACGGCAGCTTTAGCCTCAACAGCAGACGTGCGGACCGACCCACAGCACTGCCGTTCAGTGCCAAATTCCGGACTCATGCACCGCAGCAAACGACGTGCGTAGGATTGCAGTGATTTTACTCGATCTGCACTCCATCTCCTCCGTAAGCGATCGAGTTCGCGCAACGCTGGTGCAGAGGTGTACGCAACTACGTTGAGCTCGATTCCAAAGTGCTCGGAATCGAACCTGCCGCCCATGCGCGAAGATCGTTCAACTCTACCAATCGAGAACCAATCGTTCGTCAGCAGCGGCGACGGCGTTTTTATCCCTGCATTTTCTTTTCGAGGATTTGACTCAATACCAGGAGTGATACTGGCCAAACACCGACCCAAATTCCCAACCGCTCTGCGTGGGCTTCTTGCAAAGCCGCTCTTAAAGCAGGATCGCTAATACTGCCAAGGACTGGCCTCAGGACTTCAAGCTGTGGCCCAAAGTACCATACCAGCCATGCGAACGGGATAGAAATTAGTCCCAACCAAAACAAGACTTGAGGTAACATTTTCATTTTTTCCTCCTTTGGACGTGTTGCAGAGTCTAGAACCTATCTCAAAATTGCTGACTGCGATCGATCCG
>WNGD01004693.1_pt1 | contig 13415 bp, 18 predicted proteins | sample 5400671 | NCBI WGS metagenome assembly WNGD01 (sample SAMN13153369, study PRJNA577476) | soil metagenome | isolation source: 40 cm soil or saprolite under grassland replicate 2 | place: USA:California | collected 2016-06-15
CAATCGGCCGTGGTGTGAGCGATGCCGCGCCGGCGGAAGAGTGCCCCGAGCGCGGGCTTCAGGCCTGCGGCGCCGGCACGATGCGCGCTCGGCGCCGCTCCTTGCCGAGCCGCTCGTAGAGCACGGTGCCGTCGCAGAGCGCGAAGAGCGTGAAGTCGCGCCCCATGCCGACGTTCGGCCCCGGGTGCACGTGCGTGCCGCACTGCCGGACGAGGATGTTACCGGCCTGCACGCGCTGGCCGGCGAAGATCTTGACCCCGCGCCGCTGCCCCGCGCTGTCGCGCCCGTTGCGGGTGCTGCCCTGACCCTTCTTGTGCGCCATTAGGCGATCTCCATCACGCGCACGGTGGTGATCGACTGCCGGTGCCCGCGGCGCCGGCGGTAGTTCTTCCGCCGCTTCTTCTTGAAGACGAGGATTTTGCGCGCGCGTCCCTGTGCGAGGATCTGGCCGCGCACGCACACGCCCTCGACCAGCGGGGTGCCGACGCGCACCGCCCCGTCGCCGGCGGCGAGCAGTACCTCGGTGAACTCGACCGGCGCGCCCACCTCGCCTGCCAGGCGCTCGATGCGCAGCACGTCGCCCGGCGCCACGCGGTACTGCTTTCCTCCCGTACGAATGACGGCGTAGGCCATGAGCGGATGGGTGCGCGCTCTTGCCGCGCGAAGCCATCGTCTGTACTGGAGGGGCGGCGGAGAGTCAACCGGCGCGGATGATCCAGCTCACCCTCTACACGCGGGCGGACTGCCCGCTCTGCCGCGAGATGCGGGCCGTGATCGAGCGGGTGGCGCGCGACATCCCGCTCGCCCTCGCGCTGGTCGACGTCGACACGGACCCCGCCCTCGCGGCCGCGTACGGGGACGAGGTCCCGGTGCTCGCGATCAACGGGCGGCGGGCGTTCGCCGTACGTGTCGATCCGGCCGCGCTGCGCGCCCGCCTGGCGCGGGAGTCCTAAGGAGGCCGTCCGAGTAGTCATGTCGGCTGCGGCGAACGATCCGGGGGAGCGCGGCGGTAGCCGCGCTGCCAGATGGCTGCTCGCTCCTCCCTCCTGCGGCGACCAACTCCCGGCGCGCATCCTGCGCGCCGCACCTCGTCGGTCGTCACTGCGCTTCCCGCTCTCGCTCCCCGGCTCGTTCGCCTCGCTCGCCATGACTACTCGGACGGACTCCTAGCGTGCCCACCATCGCCGTCGACGCCATGGGCGGCGACCACGCGCCCGACGAGGTCGTGAAGGGGGTCGCCCAGGTCTCGCTCGCGACCGACATCGACTGCCTGCTGGTGGGCGACGAGCGCCGCATCCAGAGCGTGCTCGAGGGGGTCTCGTACAACCCCGAGCACATCGCCATCCTCCATGCGGCGGACGCGATCGGCGTGGCCGAGGAGCCGCGCGAAGCCATCAAGCGGCGCGACGCCTCGCTGGTGGTGGGCGTGCGTGCCGTCGCCGAGGGGCGGGCCCACGCCTTCGTCTCGGCGGGCAACACGAGCGCCTGCGTGCTCGCCTGCGCCAGGCACTTCCGTCTCCTGCGCGGCGTCCGGCGGGCCGCGCTGGCGAGCGTCTACCCGCGCCAGCGCGAGCAGCGCGGCCAGGACCCGCTCGCGCTGCTCCTCGACGTGGGCGCCACGGTGCGCTGCGAGGCCGAGGAGCTGGTGCACTTCGCGCTCATGGGGAGCGCCTACGCGCGCCGCGTCTCCAAGGTCGTGAGCCCCGCCGTCGGCCTCCTCAACATGGGGACCGAGGAGACGAAGGGGGGCGAGGTGCTGGTCGAGGCGCACCGCCGCCTGCGCCAGCTCCCGGTCGTCAACTTCGTCGGCAACGTCGAGGGCAACGACCTGGTGCGCGGGCGCGCCGACGTGATCGTGTGCGAGGGGCTGCTCGGCAACGTCGCGCTCAAGCTGATCGAGGGCATCTCCGAGGTGCTCTACGACCTCTCCAACCAGGCCGCCGAGCGGCGGGTGGCCTGGCGACTCGGGCTGCGCCTCCTCGCGCGCGGCATCGAGCGCCTGCGGGCGCTCAGCGACTACACGCAGTATGGCGGCTCGCCGATCCTCGGCTTCGAGCACCTCTGCATCAAGTGCCACGGGCGCTCGAGCGCACGCGCCATCGGGAACGCGGTCAAGGTGGCGGCCAAGGCGGTGCGCGACCACGTGCCGCGCGAGATCGCCGACGCGCTGGCGGCGCTGCGATGAGACTCGGGCGCGTTCGTCCGGGGGCGCCGCCGCCCGCGTCCGCCGGGCCGCTCCTCTGCCGCTGGGACCTCGACAAGACCTACCTGCGGAGCGAGTTCGACTCGCTGCGCTCGCTGCTCCGCACGGCCTTCGAGCGCGCCGAGGACAAGATCGAGGTGCCGGGTGTGGCCGAGCTCATCCGGGCGCTCAAGGCCGCGGCCGAGCGGCACGGACGGAAGGCGCTCGTCTACTTCGTGTCGGCGAGCCCGCCCCAGATCGGTGCGGCCATCCGGAAGAAGCTCGCCCTGGACGGCGTGCCCTACGACGGGATCGTGTTCAAGGATCAGCTCGCGCACTTGAAGCGCGGCAAGCTCCGCAACCTGCGCGAGCACGTGGGCTTCAAGCTGGCCGAGCTGTTGCGCGGCCGGCTCGCGGCGCCGCCCGGGGCGCCGGAGCTCCTCTTCGGCGACGACTGGGAGCTCGACTCGCTCATCTACTCGCTCTACGCGGACGTGGTGGCGGGCCGTCTTCCGCCCGCGCGCCTGGCGCCCATCCTGCGCCGCATCCGCGTCGACCCGCGCCTCCTCGACGAGATCCTGGCGCTCGCCGGGCGCGCCGCCAGCGGCGCGCGCGTGGCGCGCATCTTCATCAATCTGGAGCGCCGCTCGCCGCCCGCCACCTTCCGCCTCTTCGGGCCGCGCGTGGCGCCCACCTTCAACTACTTCCAGACCGCCGCCGTGCTCGGCGCCGACGGGTACCTCGAGGCCGAGGACGTGGCGCGCGTCGGCCGCGTGCTGCTCGAGGGCGCGGGCTACACGGCGCGGGCGCTCGAGAACTCGCTCGGCGACCTCGTCCGCCGGGGTGTCCTCAAGCCCGCCGCGGCCGACACCCTCGGCGCGCGGCTGCGCGCCGCGGGCGTGCTGCCGCCGGGGGACGAAAAGCGGGCGCGCTGGCGCCGCGTGCTCGGCACGCTCCGCCGCCTGCGACGCCGGCGGCGGACGGGGGCCGGCCGAGCGGGCGAGACGCCTGCGCTCGACTACGATGCGATCCTCGACCGGGCCGCGGCGGCGAGTGGGAGGAGCTCATGAAGCCGGAGGACTTCGTCGTCGTGCTGGTGACGGCTGGCGATGCCGAGGAGGCGGCGCGCATCGGGCGCACGCTGGTCGAGGAGCGGCTCGCCGCCTGCGCCAGCGTGGTGGGTCCGATCCGCTCCGTCTACCGCTGGCGGGGGGCGGTGGAGGAGGCGGCCGAGCACCTGCTCCTCGTGAAGGCGCGCGCCGCCGACCTGCCCGCGCTGGAGGCCCGCGTGCGTGCGCTGCACAGCTATCAGGTGCCCGAGGTCCTGGCCCTCCCCGTCGCCGCCGGATCAGCCGCCTACCTCGCATGGCTCGCCGAGTCGACCGCCCGCGACGCCTGAAGGCGCCGGCGGCGCGGCCGCCGCTCGAGCGCGAGTTCTCGGCCGGCGGCCTCGTCTACCGGCGCCGCCGGGGCGAGGTGGCGGTGGTTCTCGCCGCGCGGCGGCACGCCGAGAGCGGGGCCCTCGTGTGGACCATCCCCAAGGGGCACCTCGAGCCCGGCGAGTCGTCCGCGGCGGCGGCGGTGCGCGAGGTGCGCGAGGAGACCGGGCTCGAGGCCGAGGTCGAGCAGCTCCTGGGCGACATCACCTACTGGTTCGCGCGGCGCGACGCGGAGGGGCGCCCCCGGCGCGTCTGGAAGCGCGTGCGCTTCTTCCTCATGCGGAGCCGTGGCGGGCGCTTCGGTGACCGCGACCGGGAGATGGACGCCGTGCGCTGGTTCTCGCTCGACGAGGCCGAGCGGGTCGCGGCGTTCGAGAACGAGCGCGCGCTCGTGCGGCGTGCGCGCACGCTGCTCGCGGGGGAGTGAAGGCGATCATCGCTCGAGCGCCGAGAGGATGCGCCCGCGCGGCCCGTAGACGACCGTGTAACGGCGGCCGCAGCGCTTGCACAGCGCCGGGGCGGCGACGGCCGCCCCGCCGAGCGGCATCCCGCACACGCACATCCAGCCCGCCACCCGGGCCGGCGACCCGACCGCCAGCGCGTGCGGCAGCACGTCGCGCGTCACCACCGCCCCCATGCCGATCATCGCGTACGGGCCGATGTCGACCCCGGGGCCGATCAGCGCGCCCGCGCCGATCGTCGCCCCGGTGCGCACCACGCTCTTGAGCGTGTCCGCCGTCGGCGCCGAGGGCGGCAGCCCCCCCTGGTAGTCGAAGGCGCGGGGGTAGCGGTCGTTGGTGAAGATGACGCCGGCCGCGATCAGGACACCGGCCTCGATCGTGACCCCGGTGCAGATATGGACGTGCCCGTTGATCTTCACGCCGTCGCCGATCGTCACGCCGTAGGCGATGTAGCTCTTCTCGCCGATGATGCAGTCGCGGCCGATGGAGGACGGCCCGCGCACGTGCACGCTGTCCCAGATCGCGGTCTGCGGGCCGATCGTGACGCCCGGCTCGATGATCGCGGTCGGGTGGATGCGCACCCCGTGCGCAGCCGCCGGGACCGGCCCGGAGGGGGCGCCGCCTGCGCTCGGCTGCGTCAGCATGATGGTCATCTCCTGGCCGGCGGGCGCGCCGGCCGGGGGCTGCTCCGACGGTGACCCCGCCGCGCGCCGCCTGGAGCGAGCGCCGCGGCGGCCGCTCACGCGCGCGCCTCCGCGCAGGTTCGGGTCTTCCGCAGGCCATTCACGTCGACCGTGACCCAGCCACCGATCAGCTGCGAGCGGTAGGCGGCGTCGACGGCGGCCATTACGCGCATGGGGGCTGGCTGTGTCCGTGCGCCGTGGGCGCACCCGGCACGCGGGTGCGCAGGCGACCAGGGTGGCGGTCGACGGGAGCAGGGCGGCGCATCCTGGCTAGTAGGCAACGCGACCGCTCAGCACCGCGGGGATCGTCTTCAGGAGTATCTTGACGTCGAGCGCGAGGGACCAGTTGTCGATGTACTCCATGTCGGTCTTGACCCAGTTCTCGAACTCCGGCGCGCGCCCGTTCACCTGCCACAGGCAGGTGATGCCCGGCTTCACGCTGAAGCGCCGCTTGTGGGCGCGCTTGTCGATGCGCCGCACGTCACGCAGCGGCAGCGGGCGCGGGCCGACCAGGCTCATGTCGCCCTTGATGACGTTCACGAGCTGCGGCAGCTCATCGAGGCCCACGTGGCGCAGCCAGCGCCCCACGCGCGTCACGCGGGGGTCGTTGCGCATCGTGAAAACCGGCCCGTGCGCCTCGTTGAGCGGCTCGAGCTGGGCCTGGAGCCGGTCGGCCCCCTCGATCATGGTGCGGAACTTGTAGAGGCGGAAGCGCCGGCCGCCGAGCCCGATCCGCTCCTGCGCGAAGAGGATCGGGCCCCGCGAGTCGAGCTTGATCGCGATCGCCACCACGAGAAGGACCGGGAAGAGGAGGGTGCAGGCGGCCAGCGACGCGGTCAGGTCGAGGAGCCGCTTGCCGAGGAGGGCGAGCGAGTCGGGCGGGCCGGGGAAGAGGGTGATCACCGGGCGGCCCTCGACCTCGTCGAGCTGCGCGCGGGCGAGGATCAGGTCGGCGACGCTCGACGCGAGCCGCACGGTGAGCCCCTGCTCCTCGCAGAGGGAGACGAGCGCGCGGACGAGCGGCTGCGCGCAGTCGAGCGGCAGGGCGACGAACACCTCGTCGATCGGCCGGCTCGCGGCGAGGGTCTCGATCCGCCCGAGCACGGCGGCGCTGCCCGCGCCGCTCCCGTCGCCGCGCGGGTCGAGCTGGATCATCTCGACCACGTGGTAGCCGAGGTCGGCGCGGCGGGCGAGGCGCGCGACCATATCGAAGGCCTGCTCGCCGTTGCCGACCACGATCACGCGGCGGAGGTCGTGCCCGTGGCGGCGCATGTCGCGCGCGACGACGCGGAGCAGCTGGCGCTCGGCGCCGAGCCCGCCGAAGGCGAGCCCGGCGAAGGCCGGGAGGAACGTGCGGGTGGCGAACTGGAAGTCCAGCAGGTCCGCGAGCGCCCACAGGGGGACGGTGGCGGCCAGCACCGCCCAGGCGAGGTCGTGCCACTCCCGCGCGCTCGGCGAGAGGCGGTAGCAGCGGTAGAGCCGGAAGCCGTGGAAGACGAAGTGGCAGTAGGCGAGGTAGCCCGCCACGAGGAGCAGGTTGTGCACCTGGACCCGCATCTCGAGGGTCGTGTACCAGTCGTCGTCGCCCGGCGCGGTGAGGGCGACGGCGGAGAGGAAGGCGGCCGCGACGACCGTCAGGTCCGCGAGCTGGAGCAGGCGGAGGAGCGCGCTGCGATGGCGGTTGGTCATGTCAGGCGAGCCGGACCCAGGCCTCCGGCAGCTCCACGCGCGTCTGGCGCTGCAGGATGTCGAGCAGGACGAGCACGCGCTCGCGGGCGGAGACGCGGCGGTCGAGGATGGCGACCAGGCCGCGCCACGGCCCGTCGGTGACGCGCACGGCCGAACCGGAGGGCAGCGGGCGCGCGTGGATGATGCCGTCCGGCTCCTCGCGGCTGCGGAGGAAGTCGATCACCCCGTCGTCGAGGCGCGCCGGCTCGCCGCCGATGACGACCAGGCCGACGACCCCCGGTGTGCGGATGATCTGGTGGAAGTGCGCCCGCGCGGCGCGCACGAAGACGTAGCCGGGGAAGAGTGGCCCCACGTCCGAGCCGACTGGCGGCCGGGGCCATCGCCGCAGCAGCGGGAGATAGGTCTCCAGCCCCTGCTGCCCCAGGCGCACCCGCGCCACCGCCTCGCGGTGGCGGTGCGCCGTGACGACGCGCCAGGCGTCTGGCTCGGGGTCTGGTTTGATCGACATGGCTCCGCCCGACGAGCGCGGAAGCTCTCCGCGCCGTGATGCAGCGAACTCGGCTCTCGGCCAGCTCAATCTCGTAAGAGTGCCACCTGCGGCAGCGACAGCGGCGCCGGGTCGCGCGCGCGGTTGCGCACCACCGTCTCGAAGTAGAGGCTCACGGCGTCCTCCCGGGCGCGTTGTGGCTCGCGACGCCGTGGGGGCTCGGGCAGCCCGCGTCGGCGCCGTGGAGCTTGGCGGCGCACGAGGCGCGCGACCGAGGCGGGTGGTTGCCCGGCGGCGGCCCGGAGTCGACCGCGGGCGCGGGCGTATCCTCGCCACGCGCCGCAGCGAGCGGGGCGCTCTCCGCGGGGACGGGGGGCGCGTCGCTCGCGGCGGGCGCCGGGGCGACCGGCGCCTCCAACCCCGGCGCCGCGCTCGCGGGCGCCGGGGGGTCGCCCTCCCGGTAGGGATCGATCAGCGCGCCGCGCTCGATCGCGAGCACCGCGAGTGCCGACCCGACGGCGCCCGCCGCCCAGCGGACCCAGGCCGAGCCCCGGCCGAGGGTGCTGAGCGCCCGCCGGGGGAGCGGCCCGTGAAGCCGGTCGTCCATCTCGGCGACGACCTCGTGCGCGATGGTCGCCGTGGCCCGGGGCAGCGTGCGCCCGTAGGCGAAGAGCAGGGCGTTGTGGCAGAGGACGTTCGCGCGGCGCGGGATGCCGGCGGTCTGCTGCACGATCAGGCGGAGGGCCTGCGGGGTGAACAGCTTCTCGGAGCTGCCGCCGACGAGTTGGAGGCGGTGCTCGATGTAGCGGTACATCTCCGCCGTCGAGAGGGGATTCACGAACGCGCGCACGCTCACCCGCTCGCGCAGCTGGCGGAGCTGCGGCTGCCGCAGGCGGCGCTGGAGCTCGGGCTGTCCCACCAGCACGATCTGGAGGAGCTTGTGGGTGTAGGTCTCGAAGTTGGAGATGAGGCGCAGCTCCTCGAACGTCCGGTCGCTCAGGTTCTGGGCCTCGTCGATGACCAGCGCCACGATGCGACCCTCGTCGGCGCGACGGAGGAGATGCGCGTTGAGGGCGGTCAGGAGGACGTGCTTCGAGCGCTGGGGGGTTTCGACGCCCAGGTCGGCGAGCGCGGCGGCGAGCACGTCCTCGAAGTCCTGCGTGCTGTATGCGATGTACGCGGCCTCCACGGCGCGATCGGGCCGGGAGAGCATGGTGCAGAGGAGGGTCGTCTTGCCCGTGCCCACCTCGCCCACCAGGGTGATGAAGCCGCGCCGGTCGAGGAGCCCGTACTGGATGGCGGCGAGCGCCTCGCGGTGCCCCGGGCTGAGATAGAGGAAGGCGGGGTCCGGGGTGAGCCCGAAGGGTGCGGCGCTCAGTCGGAAGTGCTCGAGGTACATGGTCGTGTCACGAGCGGTCGGGCAGGACCGCGAGCACGTCGAGCCGGGCGTAACGCCGCATGTCCTTGTCGAGCTTGTCGCCCGGCTTGAACAGATAGGGTGCGCCCGGGGTGAACCCGGACGCTCGCCCCACGGGGGACGGGTTGTCGGGCGTGTGCGTCACGCAGCCGCCGAGGCCGAGTATCACGGCGAGCGCGACGGTGAAGACGAGCGGGGAGGGGGTCCGCATCATGACTGTCATCACGGATGCCGCTCGGCAGGACCGCCGCGCGCGCCGCTGCCCTTGTGCAATGCCGGTGCCAGCAGCGCCCGGGGCGGCGGCGCTGACTGCGTGGGAAGCGGGCCGCGGGCCACCCGCCCCCCCAGCTGTAGAAGCTACAATTTGCCCTCTCTTTTTTTCAGCTCCTGGCCGTCCTTGTCTCTCGGTTCATGCGCTTTGCAGACACGCAGGGAACGCTCGCGGCGGGCCCCTGCGGGCGGCGAGGAGATTCCCTCCCGGTTGCCTCGGGCACTCATGCATGCGGCCGGGGGGCGCGGAGGAGCGCCGCTGCGTGAGGTCAGCTGGTCTCGTCCAGCGCCTGCTCGAGCAGCACGGCGTTGGGGACCATACCGTGCAGGTTCCGGCGCAGCGCGGCCAGCGCGGGCCGGAGGTTGCGGAACGCGAGTCGGCCGCGCAGCTCGGCGAGCCGGCTCGCGTGCTCCTCGAGGAAGTGCGTGAGCACGGTCAGCGACACCAGCTCGAGGCCGCCCAGGTCGATCACGATGCGCTCGGGCGTACGGCCGAGCGCCCGGCGCACGCGGGCGACGAGCTTCCGCGCCGCGCGCGCGTCGATCGCGCCCTCGAGGCGGATGACGAACGCGGCGCGTGCCTCGTCGCGCCGCGCCCGCACGCGCAGCCAGGCGCTCCGCACCTGCACGCCGCCCGCCGCCACCGCCCCGACCAGGGTGGAGACGAACGGCACGCGCTCGCGGATGCGGATCGGCCGGGCGAGTACGTGCGCGAGGCGCATCGCCGGCGTCGGCTCGCCCGTCGGCTCGCGCATGATGGCGCGCCGCAGGCGATAGTTGGCGACCAGCGCGGCCCGGCTCTCGGCCCCGACGATGCCCGTGCGCCGCCAGATGGCGCGATGGCGATGGAGCACCCGCGCGGCCCAGGCGAGGCCGCGCCCGAGCTCGTCGGGGCTCATGGGGCCCGCCCCCTCGTGCGCCGCCAGCCGCGGGAAGGCGACGCGTCCGGCGGTCGAGAGCCACACCGCGCGTGCGAAGACGCCCGCGTCGTCCTCCTCGCGCCCGAGCGTCAGGTGCACCACGGTGAGGAGCCCCGCACGGCGGATGCGCCGGAGCGCCGCGGCGGCGGCGCGGAGCGCGCCCGGCTCGCGCGCCTCGCGCACGAGCGGGTCCGGCTCGGGGCCGAGGACGAGCGCGCGGCAGCCGCTCCGGCGCGCGAGCCGCAGTAGACCGGGGTCGCGGGCGGCGGCGAGTTCGCTCTCCGCCGCCCAGGGGCGCGCGCTCGCCGCGAGATGGCGGCAGAGGAGCCGCGCGTAGGGCACCACCTGGCCGAAGCGATGTGCGGTGAGCAGGACGCCGCCGTCCTGCTCGCCGCATTCGGCAGCCACCTGGGCCGGGGCTCGGAGCCTGCCCGCCGGCCCGACGAGCGACACGCGCCGCCACCCGAGCATCCCGCGCCTATAGGAAGCTCGCGCGGGCTTTGCAACAGTGCCCGCGCTGCAGGGTCGTCCTCGCGCCGAACCCCGAGGGCGCGGTCGCCGAGGAGCCGGGTGACCGCTTGCGGCTGGACGGCTGAGCCGGGCGGACGCGCGGCGGTGGTGCGCGACCACACGCGGCCGGCGAGCGCTGCGCGGTCGAGGCCTGGCGGTCCGAGGAGCAGGAGGACCCGCTCCTCGCGCCGCTCGACGCGGGCGTCCGCTACGAGCCCGGGCAGCGCGTCGGCGAACTCGCCCGCGTCGGCGGGCGAGTCCCAGGCCGTCATCCACACCAGCACGAGGTCGTCACCGCGCTGGAGGGCGCGCAGGCGGTCGCCGCCCCAGCCCGCGGCGATCCGGGCGGCGCGCTCGGCCGGAAGCGCGCGCGTCGCGAGCACGCGGATCCCGAGCTCTCCGATGGTGTCCTCGAGGATGCGCCTGAAGCCCCTGGCTTCGAGCCTGTCCGTGCCGCCGAGCGTGACCACGATCGGGCGGTCGCGGTCGTCGTAGTAGCGCTGCGGGTGGAGCACCTGCTCGGTCGACTCCGGCGGGTCCAGGTGCACGCGGTCGACCGCCGCCCAGCCGCCCGCCGCGAGCGCCTGGCCGACGAACGTCGTCCCGTCGTCGTACTGGAAGGCGACCGAGGCGCGCAGCAGCTCGGGCAGGTCCGGATACTTCTTCGCGAGCTCGCCCGGGATGCCGTGGAGCTGCTGCTCGACCACGCCGATCATGCGCCGGTCGAGCTGGTGGCCGAACACGTAGGCGAAGCCCGCGAGCGTCGCGTCGCCCTCGAGCAGCGCGTGGCGCGCCAGCTCGCGGTCGCCGTGTCCGTCGAGGAGCGGCTCCGGCCGTGTCGGCAGGTGATAGTGTTGATCCTGGAGCGCGTGCGTCAGCTCGTGGGCGACCAGGAACTCGCTCACCGGGTCGCGCCCGGTCAAGAATCCGAGGAGCCCCGCGCCCACGCCGGGCGCGCCCGGGATGCTCTCGGCGACCACCAGCCGCTTGGTGCGCGGGTCGTAGAAGCCCGCGCCCTCCTGCTGGTAGAGCCTCTCGAGCGCGGGCCGGAGCTTCGTGCCCGGGGGCAGGAGGCCGAGGCGCGTGTAGACGGCCTCGGCGTGCTCGATGTCGCCGGGGGTATAGCTCTGCTCCATCTCGTCCTTGACGACGGCCCCGATTCCCTCGCGCGAGAGCGCGAGCACGGGCACGGGGGTCGTGAAGGCGAGCCCGCGGAGCGCCATCAGGCCACGGCGCACCGTCTCGAGCGCGTCCTCGTTCACCTGGCCGTGACGGACGAGGCGCCGCGAGGCGCAGCCAGCGACGAGCGCCAGCACCAGGAGGAGCCCGGCCGCGCGTCTCACGGCGCACTCTCGTCCACGATGATCGCGGGATAGCCGAGCCGCACGATCCGCTCGGCACGCTCGAGCGCGGCGGTGCGCAGCGGGTAGGGACCGATGCGCACGCGGTAGTAGTGGCTGCTCGTGCCGAGCGGAGTGACGAAGGCGTCGGGGAAGCGGCGCGCCAGCACCTGGCGGAGGTGCGCGGCCTTGTCGGGATCGCTGAGCGCGGCGACCTCGACCGTGTACGAACCGGTGGGAGGCGGCGGGCTCGGCCGCCGCGGCGGGGCTGTCACCGGGGCGGCCGCCGGAGCGGCGGCCACCAGAGTCGCCGAGCCGAGCACCTCGACGCGGACGCGCACCGTGCCGGGACCGACCATGCCGATGGTGCGCGCGGCGGCGTAGGAGAGGTCGATGGCGCGCCCGCCGACGAACGGGCCGCGGTCGTTGATGCGGACTTGAACCGCGCGGCCGTTCTCCAGGTTGGTCACCATGACGCGCGTGCCGAGGGGCAGCGAGGGATGCGCGGCCGTCAGCTCGTACTGGTCGTAGATCTCTCCGTTGGCGGTACGGTTGCCGTGGAAGCCCGGGCCGTACCAGGAGGCGACGCCCACCTGCACGCCGTTGGTGATCGGCGGCGGAGCCGGTGCGCGCACGAGCGCGCAGCCCGCGGCGCCGACGAGCCAGAGCGCCACCCACCTCCGCGTCCCGCCCCGCATCCCGGCGCATTATCGACGCCCGGAGCGCGCGCGCAATACCGCGTTCTCCTTGGCTTTCGTGATTTACTCGCCGTGGGGCTTGTGGTACTGCAGGACACCGCGCCATGTCCGGCCACTCCAAGTGGAGCTCGATCAAGCACAAGAAGGCGCTCAAGGACGCGCGGCGAGGCAAGCTCTTCACCAAGTTCATCAAGGAGATCACGGTCGCGGCACGGCTGGGCGGCGGTGACATCAACGCGAACCCGCGGCTGCGCACCGCGGTCACCACCGCGCGCCAGAACAGCATGCCGACCGACAACATCGAGCGCGCCATCAAGAAGGGCACGGGCGAGCTCGAGGGCGTCTCCTACGAGGAGATCACCTACGAGGCCTACGGGCCGGGCGGGGTCGCGATCCTCGTCCAGGTGCTCACCGACAACCGCAACCGCACCGTGGCCGACGTGCGCAGCATCATCACCAAGCATGGCGGCAACCTGGCCGCGGCGGGCGCCGTCGCCTGGATGTTCCACAAGCGCGGCCTCATCACGGTCGAGCGTGCCGGCGTGGACGAGGACCGCGTCATGGAGGTCGCGCTCGAGGGCGGCGCCGAGGACGTGCGGGAGGCAGGCGACCTGCTCGAGATCATCACGGCGCCCGAGCAGTTCGACAAGGTGAAGGAGGCCCTCGACCGGGCCAAGGTGCCGGTCGGCTCGGCCGAGGTGACCATGCTGCCGCAGTCGACGGTCGCCATCTCCGGCAAGCAGGCCGAGCAGATGGTGCGGCTGCTGGAAGCGCTCGAGGACCACGACGACGTGCAGAGCGTGTCGTCGAACATGGACATCGCGGCGGAGGAGCTGGAGCGGCTGTCGGCGTGACCCCACGGCGGGGGCGGGAGGCGGAGCGGGCGTGCGGGTGCTTGGGATCGATCCGGGGAGCCGGCTGACGGGCTGGGGCGTGGTCGAGGCGCGCGGCGGGGGCTTTCGCCACCTCGCGAGCGGGACGATCGTGCTGGCGCCGGCCGGGGATCTCGGCGCGCGCCTCGCGCGCCTGCACGCGGAGTGTCTCCGCCTGATCGCGGCGTGGGAGCCCGCGGCGGTCGTCCTCGAGCGCGCCTTCGTGGCGCGCAACGTGCAGAGCGCGTTCCGCCTGGGCGAGGCGCGCGGCGCCGTGCTGGCGGCCGCCGGGGCGGCCGGGGCGGTGGTGGCCGAGTACGCGCCGGCCAGCGTGAAGCTCGCCACGGTGGGCTTCGGGCAGGCGGACAAGCGCGCGATGGGGCGCGGGGTGGCGCTCCGCCTCGGCCTCGCGCGGCCCCCGGCGCCGGACGCCGCCGACGCGCTCGC
>WNGD01009523.1_pt1 | contig 13415 bp, 10 predicted proteins | sample 5400671 | NCBI WGS metagenome assembly WNGD01 (sample SAMN13153369, study PRJNA577476) | soil metagenome | isolation source: 40 cm soil or saprolite under grassland replicate 2 | place: USA:California | collected 2016-06-15
CGACCTCGCGCGCCGCGAGGCGCACCTTGGTCCTTTGACCGCCCAGTTGTCCGACCGAGAATTTCGCGTCCTCCATCACCTGCTCGAGCACCAGGGCGAGGTGATCAGCCGCGAGCGCCTGCTCTCCGAGGTCTGGGGCTATCACTTCGACCCACACTCGAATGTCGTCGACGTCTGTATTCGGCGGCTGCGCAAGAAGCTCGGCGCGGAGGCGCCGATCGAAACCGTTCGCCATGCGGGCTATCGCGTTTCTGCGGCGTAGGTGGCCGGAGGTCGCCTGGGCGGCCTTCGCGATCGCGAACTTCGTCGCCATGGGCATCTGGCCCGGCTGGGAGACCATCCCGTTCCATTTCGTCTGGATCAGCCTGACGTTGCTCTACGGCTTCCGCGTCTGGCGACGGGCCGCCACCTACCTGACGCTGCTCGCGGTCGTGACCGTGACCGGCGGAATGATCCTGAAGGATGCGTTCTCCGGCGACCAGCTCTGGGGCGAGTTGTTCGAGGTGCCGCTGATGTCGGCGATGTTCCTCGCCATGGTCTGGCATGCGCGCCGCCGCCAGGACGCACTCGGAATCGTTGAGCGTCAGGCGACGCAGCGCGAGTCGCTGCTGCAGCGGCAGGAGCGGTTCCTCCATGACGCCTCGCACGAGCTGCGCACGCCCGTCACGATCGCCCGCGGGCACCTCGAGGTGCACAGGCGAACCAACGGTAACTCGGCTCACGAGATCGACGTCGCGCTCGACGAGCTCGAGCGGATCGAGCAGATCCTCGCCCGGCTGCTGCTGCTGGCGAAGGCCGACCAGCCCGACTTCGTCGTCGTCGAGGACGTCGACCTGGAGCCCTATCTCGAGGACGTGTTCTTGCGCTGGTCCGAGGTCGCCCCGCGCGCGTGGAACCTGGGGCCACTCGTCGCGGGAAAACTTGCAGTCGACCCCGATGGACTGCGCGCTGCGCTGGACGCGCTCCTCGAGAACGCGGTGAAGTACACAGAGAACGGGGACACGATCGAGCTCAGATCACGCGCCTCGGGCAGGAACGTCGTCATCGAGGTCGCAGACAGCGGCGAGGGCGTCCCGGAAGGCGCACTCGAGAAGATCTTCGAGCGCTTCGCTCGCGCCGATGCTGCGCGCACGCGGGCCAAAGGCGGTGTCGGCCTCGGCCTCGCCATCGTGGACGCGATTGCGAAAGCTCACGGAGGCCGGTGCACGGTGAAGAACGCGCGGACCGGTGCAACGTTCGCACTGCGCTTGCCACGTTTCCAACAAGCCTCGGTGAGCGCGCTGCAGCTTTTACAGAACTCGTAAGGGCGCGCACACGCTCGCAAATAGGACCGTCTCGTGCGCGACTAGTGGCTAATCGTGAGCCGGCGCGGGGCGGCGCCCCGGGATCCGATAGCCGTGGTCGTGGCACAGCGAGCCCGGCGCATCCTCGGTTAGCGCATCGCAGTAGCCCTTCCCGTATGCGGCGCGCATGAAGGCCGCAACGACGTCGAGATTCCATTCCGTGATCTCGCCCGCCTCGCGCCAGAGGTCGGTGAGCCGGAGGTCGATGTCGAGCTCCAGAAGGTCGATGCGTGACGGCTTATTGACCATGGAATGAGGGTAGAAAGGGGATCGGACGGCATCCGGCGAAGGCCATGTCCAGTGCCTGGCACCGGTGGAGTACCCTCGAGACGTGGCCCAGATTCACTACGGCCCGGCTCGCGTGCCCTCCCGGGAGAGCCCCGAGGAGGCGATCGCGCTCCTCCAGGAACGGGGCTACACGGCCTGCGAGATCGACTTCGAGGGGAAGTTCTGGATGGACTACCCGTGGGCGGAGACGTTCGGTGAGCTCGCGCGAGCGGCCGGGATCGTTCTCTCCGTCCATGCGCCGATCGCCGGCTTCATGGGACATGCGGAACGTGGCAAGAAGCTCAACATGGCGGTCGGCATGCTCGACCATTCGGCGGGTGTCGCGAAGGCCGCCGGCGCAGAAGTCGTCGTGTTCCACCCCGGCTATTTGCTCGGCCGCGAGCGAGATGCTGCCATCGACTCCGTGGTCGAGCAGCTCGGCGAGCTGCGCGAGCGGCTGGTGAAGAAGGACCGCGCGGTTCCCTTCGGTGTGGAGATCATGGGTCGGGTGCGAGAGCTCGGCACCGCCGACGACGTCTTCGCGATCTCGGCACGCACGGGCTGGGTCCGCCCCGTCATCGACTTCGCGCACCTTCACGCAGTCACCGACGGTGGCTTCACGGCCACCGCGGCGTTCCGCGAGATCCTCGAAGGAGCGGACGCAGTGCTGCCACCGGAGGCGCCGTTCCACATCCACTTCTCCGACATCGCCTACGCCAATCGCAACGAGACGAAGCACCTTCCATATGGCGAAGGCACACTGCGCGTCGAGCCGCTCGGCACCGCGCTCCGCGACTTCGACCGGCCTGCGACCGTAATCACCGAGTCGCCGGACGAGGCCTCGAACCAGGCGATCCGTGAGGAGCTCTACGCCGCGGTCGGAACGCGCTCGGCGAGTCGCGCCTCGAGCTCGAGCGCGTCAGCCTCGCGCTCGCGAGCACGCAGAAACTCCGCGTAGGGAGGCAGGATGTCCAACAGGACGCGGCAGTGCTCGCTGCCGGTGATGATCTCGACAGCGTCGCCGAAGAGCGTCTCCGCCTCCTCGTCGCGTCCCTGCGCCGCGCGTACCTGAGCGAGCGCGACTCGTGTCGTCGCCCGGGAGAGGACATCCTCCGCGCTCACGGTCTCCCGCGCGGCGAGTGCGTATCTCTCGGCCTCGTCGATCCGGCCTTCTGCGAGGAGTAGCTGCGCCAGCAGGCGTTGGCTCTCGCAGAGAGTCCCGCGTTCCTGCATCGGGGCGAGCAGTCTGATCGACTCACGCAGAAGCTTCTCGGCCTTCTCAGGGTTGCCCGTCTTCCATGCCACCTGGCCCAGCTGCCTGGAGGTCCACGCAATCTCCGATACCGACCCCGTCTCACGGTAGAGGTCGAGCGCCTTCGTCAGCCAGCCTTCGGCCTCCTCGTACTGCCCTCGCACCCGGTGGAGTCCGCCTTTCGATTGCGCGGCGCTCGCGCGCGCGACGATGCTGCCGCTTTCCTCGGCGAGCGCAAGCGCGCGGTCGAGGAGCGGCTCCGCCTTCTCCTCGTGCATGCGGCCGATGTAGATCGCTGCCAGCTGAAGAGCGGCCCTCGCCTCGTGGTCCTTCCGTCCAGCCGTCCGCGCTGCCTCGAGCGCCTGCTGCTCGAAATCCTCGGCCTCCCCCTCTCGCCCGGCCCATCTGGCCACGCGAGCACGGCGGTCGAGCGCCCTGAAGCGGCCTTCGTGATCGTCAGCTTCGACAACCGCGAGCGCCTCGTCCGCGAGCTTTGCTGCGCGCCCGAAATCACCGTCGAGAGAAGCCACCACCTCGGAGAGCGCGGTGAGGGCTCGACTCTGAATGTCTCGAGCACCCTCCGCTTCGGCCTGTTCGGCGATGACGCTCATCTCTTCGCGCACGGCAGGAAGGTCTTGCAGCTGCCAGGCGGCTCGCGCGGCGAGGAAACGCCGCCGCAGGGTCGACTCGAGCTCCACCGAGCGGAGCAGGAGCTTGCGCGCCGAGATGTTCGATTCGCGCGAGAGCGCGCGCCTGCCTGCCGACTCGAGTGCTTTCGCCGCCGTGCGCGCAAGCTCTTCGGGAGGATGTCCATCGAGCTCGGCGTAGAGCGCGCACGCGTGGTCGAGGTGATAGGCGCGGATCTCGATCAGCTCCTTGTCGGCCTTCTCGCGCAGCCACTCGGCAAAGCGCGTGTGGTATTCGGCCCGCCCGGACTTCGAGAGCCCTCCGTAAGCGACCTCGCGGATGAGCACGTGCTTGAACCGATACGCCGCCTCGCCGCTGATCGTCGAGCGCTCTTCGCGGGTCACGAAATCGCGCAACAGCAGGTCGTCGAGCATGTCGTCTAGCTCGTCGGAGTGGTATTCGGGCGACAGATGATCGATTGCTCCCGCCCAGAAGGTGCGCGTCGGAGTGGTATTCGGGCGACAGATGATCGATTGCTCCCGCCCAGAAGGTGCGTCCGATCACCGAGCCGCGCTGGAGCACGATCTTCGCTCCTGCCGGCAGCCTGTCGATGCGCGCGCCGATCATCGCCTGGAGCGAGTCGGGGATGCGATCGCCGCCCTCGGCTCCCTCCTCCACGAGCATCCGCACCGTCTCCTCCACGAAGAGGGGGTTGCCCTCGGTCTTGTCGAGCAGGCGTGCGCGCACCTTCCCCGTCACCCGGTGTTCTTCGAGCAGCGCATCTGCAAGTGCCTCGCTGTCTTCGCGCCCGAGCGGTTCGAGCTCGATCGCGGTCGTGCGTACTCGCCCGCCTCCCCACCCCGGCCGCACGTCGAGCAGTTCAGGGCGCGCAAGGCAGAGGATCAAGAGCGCACGCTCGCGCACCCACTGCGCGAGATGGTCGATCAGCTCGAGCAAGGGCTCCTCGGCCCAGTGGATGTCCTCGAAGACCATGACCAGCGGCTGCACGTCGGCCAGCTCGTCGGCGAACTCCCGCGCGGCCCACGCGATTTCGGGCGCACCCCGTTCGCCTTCGACCGCCTCCATCACGCCGGACGCGAGACCGAGCAGCTCGGCGATCGCCTCGTCGCCGCAACACTCGATCAGCTTCTGCTTTGCCGTTTCCATCGGATCGTCGTCCGTGATTCCGGCGGCCGCCTTGACCATCTCGGCCAACGGCCAGTACGTCACGCCCTCGCCGTAGGGCAGCGCGCGACCGGTGAGGATCGTGGTGCCCTCGACTCCCGCGAGGAATTCCCGGATCAAACGGCTCTTGCCAACGCCCGGCTCCCCGTAGACAGTGAAGACGTGCGGGCGCCGGTCGCGAATCGTGCGTGCCAAGGTGTTCTCGAGCAGATCGAGTTCCGACTCGCGGCCGACGAAGGGAGCTGACACCTTCGAGAGCGGGAGCTGACCGTCCCGCGCCGCGATGGCCCGGTACGCGGGAATTGGATTGCGGAAGCCGCGCAGCTCGAGCGGCCCAGCCGACTCGGCCACGATGCGGCCCGCGGTCAGCCGGTGCGCGGCCTCGCCGATGAGGATCTCTCCCGGCCCGGCGGCCTGTTGGAGGCGCGCAGCCACGTTCACCGCCTCACCCGTGGCGAACGTCGAATCGGTCTCGTCGACCACCACTTCGCCGGCCTCGATCCCGACTCGCGCCTCGAGACCGAGGTCGCGGACGTGGTCGAGAATCCCGAGACCGGCGCGAACCGCGCGGTCGGCGTCGTCCTCGTGCGCGCGCGGGATCCCGAAGGCGGCCATCACGGCGTCGCCGGCGAATTTCTCGACGGTACCGCCGTGCGTTTCGATGCACCGCTGGACGCCGTCGAAGAAGCTCGTCACCCGACGGCGCGTGATCTCGGGATCCTGGCCCGAGACGAGCTCTGTCGACGACACCAGGTCGGCGAACAGAACGGTGGCCAGTTTCCGCTCCATCGAGCCATTCTAGGGACGACTCATGGACTGACAGAGGAAGCGGATCAGCCGGTCCGAGCGGGGCCTCTCGGCCGGAAAATCGAGGGCGGCCGCCGGCCGCCCTCGGCGTCTTCACGGATACGATCCCTCGCCGTGCTCGATCCCAAGGTCTTTAAGGCCTATGACATCCGCGGGATCTATCCCGACCAACTCGACGAGGCCGGCGCCTACGCGGTCGGCCGCGCGTACGTCGAGGAGTTCGAGCCCCGGTCGATCGCCGTCGGGCGCGACATGCGCCTCTCGTCGCCGCCGATGGCCGACGCAGTCATGCGGGGCGCGGCCGAGGCAGGCGCCGACGTCGTCGACATCGGGATGATCGGGACCGAGATGCTCTATTTCGCGGTGGGTGAGCTCGACCTCGAGGGCGGAGTCATGGTCACCGCCTCGCATAACCCGAAGGAGTACACCGGGATGAAGATCGTTCGTCGCGGTGCGCTTCCCGTCGGCGGCGACTCGGGCCTGCTGGACATCCGCACGCGGGCCATGACCCTCGAGGGCCGGTCCGAGGGCCGGTCCCTAGGACAGGTCCGCGAGGAGAACATCTGGCCGCGTTGGGTCGACGCCGTCCTGTCCTTCATCCACGTCGATGTAGTGAAGCCGCTACGCGTCGTGATCGACGCCGCGAACGGGATGGGCGGCGTGATGCTTCCCCCTGTGCTCGAGCGCCTGCCGATCGACGCAGTGCCCTACTTCTTCGAGCCGGACGGGATGTTCCCGAACCACGAGCCGAATCCGTTGCTCCCGGAAAATCGCGAGTTCATCATCGAACAGGTTCGCGCGGAGCGGGCCGATCTCGGCGTCGCCTTCGACGGGGATGCTGATCGCTGCTTCTTCGTCGACGACACGGGCGAGTTCGTCCCCGGCGACTTCGTCACGGCACTGCTCGCCGAATCGATTCTCGAGGAGGAACCGGGCGCAAAGATCCTCTACGACGTGCGCGCGAGCTGGGCTGTGCCGCAGACGATCGAACGCGCAGGCGGCGTTCCGCTCGTCAATCGCGTCGGCCATGCGTTCTTCAAGCACCGCATGCGCGAGGAAAGCGCCGTCTTCGGGGGCGAGGTCTCCGGCCATTACTACTTCCAGAAGTTCTCCCGGGCCGACTCCGGCGTCATTCCGTTCCTGCTCATGCTCGAGCTCATTTCCAAGCGAGGCCGGAAGCTCTCGGAGCTGCTCGCTGCGTACCGCGAGCGCTACTTCATCACGGGCGAGCTCAACACTCCCGTCGCCGACGTCGCACTCAAGCTGCAGGAGCTGAAGGAGCGTTTCGGGCCCGAGGGCAAGGTCTCTCACCTCGACGGCCTCTCGGTGGACGCAGCGGACTGGCACATGAACGTCCGGCCGTCCAACACCGAGCCGTTGCTGCGCCTGAACCTCGAAGCGCTCTCGCCCGATCTGATGGAACGAAAGCGCGACGAGGTGCTCGAGGTGATCCGGAGCTGAGGCGACGCGATGCCTGATTCCGACGTAGAGTTCGGCAACAACGGGCGTTGGACGGTCGCGCGGGCAGAGCCCGCGCGACTTCTTTGCGGCGCTGCCGAGTCAGCGCCTTGAAGGAGAAACCCCCCTTCAAGTTCAGCGCGCAGACGCGGGTCGGCTTCTCGGACACGGACGCGCAGGGAATCGTCTACTACGGCCGGTATCTCCCCTACTTCGACCTCGCGCGCGTCGAGTACCACCGCAACCTGGGCCTGCTCGGGATGGACATCGGGGATCAAGGCCAGGAGTTCGTCATGCGCGCACTCGCGATCGAGTACCTCGCGCCGGCCGTCTTCGACGACCTGATCGAGGTCTACGTGCGCATGGCAAGGATCGGCCAGACGAGTATCACGTACGAGCTGGCCGCCTATCGGGCGAGCGACGACGAGCTGATGGTGACGGCGACCCAGACCCTCGTGCTCGTCGACCTCGACGAGCGCAAGGCCGTGCGGATCCCGGAGACCTATAAGGAGGCCATTCGTGCCTTCGAGGGCGAGGCGCTCGAGACGTGAGCGCCCACGACGGCGCGCTCAACGCGATCGACCGGATCCTCAACCGTGGCGGCGACGCTGACGAAGTGCTTCGCGACGTCGTTGCCGTGCTCCACCGCGACTACTCCTGGGTCGGAATCTCCTTCGTCGAGGCAGGCGAGCTGGTGCTCGGACCGGCACAGGGGGAGCGGACAGCCGAGCCGACCGCGATCTCGATCTCCTACGAAGACAACGTCGTCGCCGAGCTCGGCGTCGTGGCAGTCGAGCTCAGCCCGGAGGACCGCGCGTTTCTGGAACGAGTAGCGCGACTCATCTCACCGTACTGCCTCGTCGGCTGGGACACGGGCGGCGAAGCCTGGTCCCCGTGAGACCAGTCACGTGCCTGGCACCAGTCAACGCCCGAAGAGCCGTGACCACTCAGGCCGGGAGCTAGTGCGAGCGAAGCTGCACTAGCGTCCGGCGAACTGACGCGGGCGCGGACGCTTCAGCGCCCGTGCCCGAGCGGAAGGGAACAGGCGCCCACCGCGCGCCCTATGAGAGTGCGCGGGCTTCGCCCGCGCACGTTCCCCGCAAAGCGGCGTAACCAAAGCCCGAGCGAAAGCGAAGCTTTCGCTCGGATACAGAGCGCGCCGGTCGTCCGGCGACCGGCGCAGACGCCTCACCTGAGCGAAGCGAATCTAAAGAGGCCGCGCGCCCGCCCGTTGTCCTCGAAACGGTCGGGCGCCGCAGCTTTGGTGCCCTCTCCCCCTAGCACTCTTTGTAGTCAGATTCGCGGCGCGCGCTATCCCTGAAACGAGGTACCTCGCTCGTTCGAGGGACGATCCCTCGAACGAGGAAGTGGTCGTTCACACCGTCGTGTCCCAACACGGGCGCCGCAGAGTCGGCACGCCTCGTTGGAGTGACATTCCCTCGAACGAGGGACGTCAGCTCGGCGTCACGCGATACGCGTCGAAGACGGCTTCGATGTTCCGGAGCGCCGTCAGCAGGCCGCGGAGCTCCTTGACGTCGCCGACCTCCGCGACGTACCAGTTGCGGGCCATCTGGTCTTCGACGCTACCGCCGTACGAGACGATGTTGGCGCCGTGCTCGGCGAACGTGCGCGCCACGTCCTCCAGGAGGCGCGGACGGTCCCACGATTCGACGGCGATCTGGACGCGGAAGCTCTGCGTTGCGCCGCCGTCCCAGCTCACGGGTGTGAAGCGCTCGGGCTGGCGGGCAAGCGCCTTGACGTTCGGACAGTCGCCCCTGTGGATCGTGATGCCTTTGCCGAGCGAGATGTAACCGACGATCTCGTCTCCGGGCACCGGCGTGCAGCACTTTGCGAGCCGCACGAGGACCTCGTCGACGCCGTGGACGTTGATGCCGTAGTTGTCGCTGTCGACGGCGTGCTTCGCGCGCGGCGCCTTGAGCGGGACGGCTTCCTCCTCGGCGACCTGCTCCGTCTTCAGCCGCTGCAGGACCTTGTTGACCACCTGCTGCGGGCCGATCTTGCCCGAGCCGAGCGCGAGGTAGAAGTCCTCGGCCTTCTTGAAGTTCATGTCCCGGATGACCTCCGCGAGCACGGCCGACCCGACGAGCTTGCGGTAAGGAAGCTTTGCCGCCTTCAGCGATTGCTCCAGCGAATCGCGGCCCTTCTGCTCCTGATCCTCACGCGTCTCGCGGGAGAACCACTGCCGGATCTTGTTACGCGCGCGGGAGGAGGCCGCCAGCGAGATCCAGTCTCGCGACGGGCCGCGGCCGACCTTCGAGGTCAGGATCTCGACGAAGTCGCCGTTCTTCAGCCGGTAGTGCAGCGGGACGATGCGGCCGTTGATCTTGGCGCCGACCGTGCGATGCCCGACGTCCGTGTGCACGGCATACGCGAAGTCGATCGGAGTCGCGCCCGACGGCAGGGTCTTCACCTCGCCCTTCGGCGTGAAGACGTAGACCTCGTCGTCGACGAGGTCCGTCAGGAACGCGCGCTTGTACTCGCCCGGCTCGTCGATCGTCTCGGGCTGCGCCTCCATCAACTGGCGCACCCAGCTCTCCCAGGCCTCGTCGGTCCTGGGGTGGCGCCCGCCCTTGTAGCGCCAGTGAGCTGCGATCCCGAACTCCGCCGTCTCGTGCATCTCGCGCGTGCGGACCTGAATCTCGAGCGGGCGTCCCTCCGGACCGATGACGGTCGTGTGCAGCGACCGGTAGCGGTTGAACTTCGGCATGGCGATGTAGTCCTTGAAGCGACCGGGCATCGGCCTCCACAAGGAATGGATCAGGCCGAGCGCGCCGTAGCAATCGCGGGTACCTTCGTCGCCGGAGCGCTCCACGGTCACACGCATGGCCGTGAGGTCGTAGATCTCGTTGAACTCGCGGCCCTTCTTCGCCATCTTGTCGTAGATGGAGTAGAAGTGCTTCGCGCGACCCGAGATCTCGACAGGGATGTCGACTTTCGTCAGCTCGAGTTGCAAGACGCGCGCCGCCTCCGAGACATGGCTCTCCCGATCGGCACGGCGCTCGCTGACCATCGCCTTGATCTCCTCGTACTTCCGCGGATGCAGAGTCTCGAACGCGAGGTCCTCGAGCTCCCACTTCATCGCGTGGATGCCGAGCCGATGCGCGAGCGGCGCGTAGACCTCGAGCGTCTCCTTCGCCTTCTGGATCTGCTTCTGCTTCCCGAGGTATTCGATCTCGCGGAGGTTGTGCAGCCTGTCGGCCAGCTTGATCAGGATCACGCGCACGTCCGCGGCCATCGCGACGATCAGCTTGCGGTAGTTCTCGGCCTCGGCCTGCTCGCGGCTCTGGAACTGGACGCGCGTCAGCTTCGTCACGCCCTCGACGAGCTTGGCAACCTCGTCGCCGAACTCGGCACGGACGTCCTCCAGCTCGGCCTCGGTGTCCTCGACGACGTCGTGGAGGAGCGCCGCGGCGATGGTCTCGTCGTCGAGGCGGAGCTGGGCACAGATCTTGGCCGCGCCCCAGGGATGGAGCACGAAGTCTTCGCCCGAACGGCGCTGCTGGCCTTCGTGGGCGTTCGCGGCGAAGAGGAAGGCCCGCCGGATCAGGTCGCGGTCGACCTCCGGGTTGTAGGCGGCGACGTCCGCGATCAGCTCGTCGATGAGCTCCTGGTGCTTTTCGTGAGCCTCAAGGACCGCCATATCCCCAGTGTACTCCGGGGGTATCAGGCTCCCTTCCCCCGTTCAAGGGGCGCATCTCAAGGGCAGGAACCGGCTTTCCGATGCTGAAGGGGAGTCGTTCATGCACTGGTTCAGACGCCGAAAAGAACGCCGTGCCGCCGTCCGCGCAGCACGGCTCCTCCTTGCGCTCGATGCGCTCGCGCCACCCCGCGCCCCGCGCCAGCCGCGCGTCCGCCGGGCGTCCGTCGGCACCGCCCGCTAACCGGCGTTCAGGAACGCCTCCGGTAAACAGCGCGGCCGCTCATAGGCCGACCTTTGGCCTATGAGTGGTGGAAGGGGCGTAAGGGGAAACCGGGAGGTTTCCCCGCTCTTCTAAAGAAGGGGGCACGTGGGGGAAACATGGTTTCTCCCACGGGAGCGAGCCGAAGGCGAGCGACGCTCACGCCGCGCGGAGGAGTGCGGGCTCGGCCAGCAGCGAGCGGAACGTCTCGGACTCGAGCGGATGCCGCTTCGGCCCTCCCCCCTCCACCTCGAGCTCGTCGAAGATCGTCTGTGCCTGTGCGTCGCGTGGTTGGGCCTGCCACTGCGCGCGCAGCCACGCGTAGAGCTCGTCGAAGCGATGGTCGGCGTCGAAGACGCGACGGACGACGAGCTGAGGCGACACCGTTCCGTTCCAGTGATTCTCTTGTAGGCGGAAAGCGACGTCGTAGCGGCCCTCGCGCCGGTAGCTGTCGAGCTTGGTTCCCTGCCCGAACGCGATCGCGCCGCCGGCATCGCGGCCGTCCAGCTGCACACGGAAACGGAGATGCTTGCCGTCGCCGACCGTTGCAAGCTCGCCGAGCTCGCAGCCCGGCGCCAGCAGCGTCACGTCGGGATTGGCCAGGCCGAACGGCGCCAGCGCGCGCAGCTCTTCGCAGAGCTCGAGCGTGAGCTTCGACCCGCGCGGAAGTACCGCGTCGACGACGGTCGCCCGGACGAGATCCTCCGGGCCCAGCAGGCCTTCCGCTTGAGCCGCGAACGCCTCGGCGAACGGCTCGACCCGGTCCGGCACGATCGACAGGCCCGCCGCTGCGCGATGACCCCCGAACCGTTCGAGGAAGGTCGAGCATGCGCCGAGCGCACCGTGGAGATCGAACGACGGGATCGAGCGTCCGGATCCTTTCCAGAGGCCGTCCGTCCCTGCGATGAGCACGGCCGGCCGGTGATAACGCTCGACGAGGCGTGACGCGACGATGCCGATCACCCCCTCGTGCCAGTCTTCGCCCCAGACGACGTAGGCAGAACGGCGTCGCTTCGCTTCCGGCCATTCCTCGACCTGTGCGATCGCGGCGCGCAGGATCTTGTCCTCCACTGCCTGCCGGTCGCGGTTCAGCTCCTCGAGTCGGTCGGCGAGACGCCGCGCCTCGTCCGCGTCGTCCGTCAGGAGGAGCTCGAGCGCTGCCCGCGGATCGCCCAGCCGGCCCGCTGCATTGATCCGCGGCGCAAGCCGAAAGCCGACCTTGCCCGCGTCGACCGCGGCCGGATCCACATGCGCCGCCTTCATCAATGCACGCAGACCGAGTTTCTGCGTGCGCGCGAGCGTGCGCAGCCCCGCGGTCGCAAGCGATCGGTTCTCGCCGACGAGCGGGACGACGTCGGCGACCGTCGCGAGCGCCACGAGATCGAGATGCCGGCGTAGCACTTCGGACTCGGCACCCAGCAGCGCCTGGCCGAGCTTGTAGACGACGCCGGTGCCGCAGAGCTCCTGGAAGGGATAGTCGGAAGGGCGGGTCGCGACGATCGGACAGTCCGGCAGCTCGTCGCCCGGGCGGTGGTGGTCGGTGACGATGACTTCGAGGCCGAGCTCGCGTGCGCGCCGAACCTCATCGACGGCGGTGATGCCGCAGTCGACGGTCAGGACCAGGCCGCAACCCTCCGCCGCGAGGCGCTCGAGCGTCTGGCCGCTGACGCCGTAGCCCTCGTCGAAGCGGCTCGGCAAATGCCATTCGACCTCCGCGCTGAGCTCCCGCAGCACGAGGACGGCGAGCACAGTGGCGCAGATACCGTCCACGTCGTAGTCGCCGTGGACGCAGATCCGTCTGCCGGCCGCGATCGCCGCGCGAATCCGCTCGACGGCCCCGGCCATGTCACCGAGCAGGAAGGGATCGTGCAGGGGCTGCTCGCCGGCCAGGAAGGCCCGCGCCACCTCGGGGTCGCCGTAGCCGCGCCGGACGAGCACGCTTGCCGTGATCTCGCTGAGGCCGAGCTCCTTCGCGAGGCGACGTACAGCGGGTTTGTGAGTAACTCGAGGCCGACGCCGTCGCAGAATGGTGGAACTGCGACAACTAGACAGCCTTCGCCCCCCGTACAAGAATGGCGGCATAGTCATGTCGGGGGCGCGGCAGGCGGCTCCCTCTGCGCCCTCGAACGAGGGAAGGGGGAGAAGTGAAATCGAAATGGGTCTGGGTTCTTCTCGTTGGTCTCGTGGGTGCCGCCGTGTACGGCGGAACTGTCCTGGCTACGCCGCCGTCTGGGCTGACGAATGTCCCCTTGGCGCGTGGGACAGACCTGTCAAACGGGACGATCCCGCTTCAAGTCGGAACGGACGTAGCCATGGCGCAGATCACGGTCGTCCCGGGCGGCTCCTCCGGCTGGCACTCCCATCCGGGAGGAGCGATCATCATCGTCAAGCAGGGCGCGCTCACCGTTTACCGAGCCATCGGTAGCCAGTGCCAGACCGCCACGTACAGCGCGGGGCAGGCATTTATCGAGCGACCCGGCGAAGTGGACCAGGTCGTCAACACGGGCACGGTCCCATACATCCTTTTCGTCACCTTCCCGCGTGTGCCTCAGGGCG
>WNGD01004694.1_pt1 | contig 13414 bp, 8 predicted proteins | sample 5400671 | NCBI WGS metagenome assembly WNGD01 (sample SAMN13153369, study PRJNA577476) | soil metagenome | isolation source: 40 cm soil or saprolite under grassland replicate 2 | place: USA:California | collected 2016-06-15
GCAGCGATGAGCTTCGGGCTGATCCGATGGAGTCTGGTCTTCGACATGTCAATCGTGACTCTCGTGGCAGTTGTGCTTACTGCCGCAGGGGCTTACCGGTTCAACAATCAACAGGAATAAACGCAATGAACGCCGAGAAATACAACCGGATCAAACTATGAAATCGCAGACTCAAACCAAAACCTACAGCAATTACGTTAATAACGAATGGGTGAGTTCAAAGAGGACGCGCGAGGTCCTGAATCCTTTCAACGGCGAAACCATCGCACTCGTGCCAGAATCGGGCAAAAAGGATGTAGATACCGCGATTGCTGCCGCCCGCCGGGCATTCGACAGCGGTCCGTGGCGCGACTTCACAGCCCAGCAGCGCGGGCGCATTCTATTCGCGATGGCCGATATTGTTCGCAAGAACGCGGCAATGCTTGCGGAGTTTGAAACTCTCAACTGCGGCAAACCGATCGTCGAAAGCGAATTCGACATGAACGATACGGCGAACTGCTTTGAATACTACGGCGGCCTGGCGACCAAGATCCATGGCGAAACGCTTCCTGTCCCCGACAACGCGCTGAATATGACGTTGCGCGAACCCATCGGCGTCGCAGGCCTGATCGTCCCGTGGAATTATCCCCTCATGCTTGCGGCGTGGAAGCTGGGTCCCGCGCTGGCCGCAGGATGCACGGTTATATTGAAGCCGGCAGAGCAGACTCCGATAACGACACTCGAGTTCGCGCGCCTGGTTCGCGAAAGCATTTCCGATCTGCCCGCCGGCGTTCTCAATGTCGTTACAGGTGATGGTCCGATAGCGGGCCGCGCGATCGTCGAATCGATGGAGGTCGATAAAGTCGCTTTCACTGGCGGAACTGAAACGGGCCGCGAGGTGCTGAAGGGTGTCGCCGCGTCCAATCTCAAAAAAGTGTCACTCGAACTGGGCGGCAAGTCCCCGAATATTTTCTTTTCCGATGCGGACCTCGACGCGGCAACAGACGGCGCGCTCTTCGGCGTCTTCATCAATCAGGGGGAAGTCTGCTCGGCAGGATCACGCATTCTGGTTCAGCAAGATCTCTTCAAGAAATTGGTCGGCCGCATGAAGGAGATGATGCCGCGGGTTGTCCTCGGAAATCCGTTGAACCGCGAGACGAAGATGGGACCGCTCGTCAGTAAAGAACATTTGGAGAAGGTGGAAGGCTACATCGAAATCGGACGCAAAGAGGCGAAGCTGGTCGCCGGGGGCCGCCGCCCGTCGTCGAAGGAGTTGAAGAACGGCTACTTTATCGAACCCACGATCTTCGAATCGGACAACAAAGCGCGAATTGCGCGGGAAGAAATCTTTGGGCCGGTCGTGGCATGCATTCCATTTAAGGATGAAACCGATGCGCTTCAAATCGCCAACGATACACCTTACGGTCTCGCCGCCGCCGTGTGGTCGCACGATATTTTCAAGTGCCTGCGCATGGTGAAAAGTCTCAGGGCCGGCATCGTGTGGGTGAATACGATGCAGCCGTGTTATGTCGAATCGCCGTGGGGTGGCTATAAGCAAAGCGGTCATGGCCGCGAATTGAGCCTGCATGGCGTGGAAGAGTTTCTCGAAACCAAGCAGGTCCATATCAATCTCAGCGAGCGGCCCATCGGATGGTACTGAGGGCCGCGCCGCGCTTCGTCGTCCTGGGCGGCGCCGGCGCTATTGGCCGAATCGTTGTTCGCGATCTTTTCGAGTCGAGCCGCAAGAATGTAATCCTCGTCGCCGATTACGATGAGAGGGCGGCGTCAAAGCTCGCGCGCACTTATGGCAGCCGCCGCGTGGTGCACGCCTCCGTTGATGCGCGCGAGATCAGCCGCGTCGTGTCGCTTCTCTCCGGATATTCCGTTGTTATCAATTGCACGCATCATCGACTTAATTTGCAGGTCATGCAGGCGGCTCTCGAGGCCCGAGTGCATTACCTCGATCTGGGCGGCCTGTTTACCTGGACGCGGCGGCAACTCCGGCTGAAACCGCGGTTTGCCGAATCAGGACTGACGGCCATTCTCGGGATGGGTTGCGCGCCGGGCCTCACCAACGTTATGGCGGCGCATGCGGCCTCGCAGCTCGATCGGGTGCATTCAATAAGGATCCGTGTTGGCGGCATCGACTTTAATGCATCCGATGGCGATTTTACATTTCCATATTCTGCCGGGACCATCATCGAAGAATTAACCCTCCCAGCTTGGAAGTGGAGCCGAGGACGTTTTGTGCAACGCCCGCCGCGATCGGGTTGGGAATCGATCGACTTCGGCTCGCCTGTTGGACGTATGTGGGTCGTGACGACGCGTCACAGCGAGATCGCGACACTTCCGCTGCGGCTTCAGGATAAAGGCCTTCGTTATGCCGACTTCAAAGTGGGCTTCGATCGCCTATTCGTTCGGGAGGTCATGAAAAGACTACGCGCCGGATGGAAGGTTCGCGATTTTCAAGCGCTGCCGGCTCCGCGGTCGGCACCAAATGATTACGAGGTGACGCGCGTCATCGTGCGTGGCGATAGACATGAAATTCTGATGGACTGCCTTACCGGTTCGAATAACAAATGGCACGCCAGCGCCGGTGATATCGACACGGCCTGCCCGGCTTCGATCGTCGCTCAGATGATCGCCGCCGGCCGCATTCGCAAGCCCGGCGTGTGGGCTCCGGAGGACCTCGTGCCGGCCGACTTGTTGTTCCAGGAATGCCGCAAACGCGAGATGGAATTCGTCTATCGCCGCGCGGCGGCTTTACTGTAGCGGCGGTCTATGAAGATGAGAAAAAATTGGCAATGGGCAACTTGTCAAATGTCGAATGTCTGTTGTGCGATGTGTAGTGTATTTGTCGAAGCGCCAGATGACCTACTGACCAGACGACCAAATTCTTAGTGGAAAATGATTTAGTCATTAGGTCATTTCGTCAATGGGTCGTTTTTACAAGTTCATCGGACATCGCACAACAGACATTCGACATTTGATAAGTTTGGCTTCCGTCAATTTGTTCACACCTCCGATGACCGCCGGCGATGTCGCAAGTTGCTGGACTGTCGGCGGTCATAGACCGCCGCTACAGTTGGACATTGGCGAACGGAGAGGATCCTTATCTCACCGGAGGCTTACGACCGCATCCCAGATTTCGCCTGCTCTCTGGACAACGGTACGGATATCTTGGGCTAACATGAACCGGTCCCGCACGAGAACTTCCGCCGCTTGTTTTGTGCGATCCAGGTAATCCTGGCGCCCGGCATAGCGCTCTTCGATCGAGAGGCGCGCGTCACCTCTCTTCAGGCGGGCCTCCCGCGTGAGCGCAAACGGTTCAAAACCTCCAATCAGGCCGCTCAAGTACCCGAGGTTGTTCAATTGGGGCACAGCTACATTCCAACCCGTGTACGTTCCTAGTGGGACGGCTATTTCCGGCAAAAGAATTCCGCCGACATCGTTGCCGTCGGCGTTTACCTGAGGAACCAGGACGGGATATGGCGCGCCCAAGTGCGGCGGCTCGTTGGTGATCACTCGCGTTTTGTCGTACTCCGGTCCAAAATCCATGCGCCACACCTGAGGCATATAAGTGGCGAATGGAAAAGAAGGCGCAACCGGAAAACGAACGCCAGTAAAGGGAACCAATTCCTGTTTGGCGATTAACGGATATCGCGACCGAGGCGGTCCGGTTCCATTACGCACCCACGCATCGAGATCCAGAAGCAGGGCCCGTGCGGCCCAACGTTGCTCGGCGAAATTAATGAAGTGCCGAAACGGCTGAGTCCGCGTGGCATTTCCCAAAGGAAGAACCCCGGACGCATGCGGTGTTCCGGCCAGAAAATACAAACGTGACGTGGCGGCGAGGGGCACATCTTTTTTGCCCTCCTCGGTGGTGTAGGTCAAAGATCCGGCGCGTGCCCAATACTCGGTCGATGAAAAGGTATAAAAAATCTTTGGTGTGACCCGCGCCGCCTGTGCGCGGGCGAGCAATCCGTCATCCGTAAAGGGCGGCAGATCGACCGGACGGAGCACCGACAGGACTGAGTTGCCAGCCTCTCCAGGCATTGCAAATCGATGGTTGAAGCTGCCGGCGCCTGCGCCTGCGGAAGAAATCATCAGAGCATCAAATACCTTGCGGCCACGCTCGTCGCCATTGAAACCATCGCGAACGAATTCGCGAAGAAAGCGGGCGCTTTGTGAATAACCGTAGCCGATCACTCTCTCTTGCGCTGCAGGATTTTCGCGGAGTGTTGCGCCGCTTGGCCCGTAGCGGAGATAGGAGGCAAAGTCTCGGATCGCGGCCAGCCCAAGACCGGCTACCGGCGAGCCTTCGGCTTCATAGACCGCCTCATACAAACCGATATCGAGTCCTCTATCCACCTCGACCGAGCATCCGTCGGAAGCAAACCGCCAGGACTCGCGCGGCAGCGGCTGAGGCATCTCATCCATTCGCGTGCGAAACGTGAGTGCAGCGGCATGACGGCTCTGATCCAGCGCGCAGTATTTCAGGAAGAAGCCCGTGCTTCGCCTTCCAGGGGCGGCGATATAGCTTTCCCGCACGACGCCTCGGACAGGCGCGATCGGCGCACCAAAGGTTAGACCCTGCGAGGGATGAACGTCGAACTGCCAACCCAAAAAGGCTATCGTGAAACCCTGCTCCAAGAGGAAACCGTCGCCTAGCACCCACGACTCGGGTGACAAATCACGTTGCTCAGCGCCGCTCATGATGGCCAGCGACTGATCACGCCCCCGATTCACCACTTCGAGAAACACCGTTCCACGCGCACGCCGGGCATCCTTGGGAACGAATAGCAGAAGATCGCTTGTGAATTCGACTTTGCCCTGCCTGTTTCGTGGCGCCAAATCGAGATCCGCGATGATGCGATTGGCCGACAGCTTCGGGTCCACTGCGAATTGTACGCGCCCGATGATGCGGTCGTGCGTACCGAAATCATCTTTCCGCGTGATGTCGATCTTGACGACCTCTGCCCGCCCCTGTTTATGAGGCAACACCAGGCCGCAAAGGCACAAGGAAAACGCCGTAATGAAGGCTGTTCTCTTATTTGGCATCTTGACCCGCAAGCATGTGCTTAATGTCTTTCTCGCCTTCATGGCAAATGGCAAAGAGAACATTATCGGACAGGAGATGGACGAATCAGAAATGATTATCTGCGCGAAGCACGGATATTGGAGGTGTGATTCAATCAGCAGGAGAAACCTGTAGCGGCGGTCTATTTCTTGAGGCTGCGAGCTATCGCGCTTGCGCTTCGCGGACCGCCGCTACAGTTCTAGGCTTCCAGAGACCACAATACCGTGATTCACGAAAGCGCGTCTACGACCATCGTGGATTCCATCCGCCGCAGTGCATCACTGCGGCTTTTCTGCGGCTGTCCGGCGGCAGACCTCTCCCCAAGCCGCTTCACTGCAGTTTGGCCTTGCTCGATAGCATTCATGAATGAACTCTGCGCGATGACTCCTCTAGATACAACCTTGAAGTCGGCATCGGAGATCAGCAAGACCGCGGGAGTGTTTGCCTTTCGAACATCCGTGATGAAATCAAAGCACTGGCAAAGACCGGACGCGGCATCAAGACTTCGAATTGGAACCGCAAGTTTCTCGTTATGCCCCGGTGTGCCGATGACCAAAACCTGGCCGTTGATAATTTCGGCTTCAGGCTCGAGGTAGGCCGGAAGAAACGCGATCAGATCATCCGGCGTTTTCCAGTCCAAGGAGGCACGGCGGAAGACGGCCAACATATTGATCGTCAGCCAATCCTTCAAAATCGAAAAGCGGATATGCCCATAGGGAGTGATGATCTCCTTCTTGACACGAACATACTCGGTATTCCTCGGGCTTGATTCCGAATACAGGATGGGTGAGTTCGGAGGCACCGGTCTATTTTGAAGATTCTTCCGGATGTTTTCCGAGATGCCCGCGAGGATTCGTTTGTTTTTGTCTTCCTGAGTCATCAACATCCCTTGTACATCGATGACCGCTGTTGGCTTTGGGGCCTCTGAACTCACAGGTGATTGCATTGTCCTCTGTTCTTGCGCAAGTGTACTTGCGGGTTTCATTGCGATCGTTTGTGGCGGTTGCGGCTCCGTTTCCAGTGGTTCGTTTCGCGAGGCGGCAATCTGCGTTGGCTTCGACTGCATGGTCTGTGATTTTTCAAGCACCGGCCGAATCGGCGGAGCGATGCGGAACGGTTCCGGCTGCTTCTTTGGTCTCTTGAGCACAATGATCATGCAGATGAGGATGACAGCAGCCAGCGAGAACACAGCGAACTGAACGACTACCCCATTTACCATTGAAGTCTCCTAATGTGAAGGCTTGCCTCTATGATGACGATGCATAGGACAGAAATGGTCCCATTGAGTGACGCCATCATCGACATTCTTAACATTCGTTGATGGCGCGCGAAGCGCCGCAGGAAATGGACCACATTTGGACAGTGCCGGCGCTACAGTCGTCACACACAAGAAACTTGGGAGTGACGACGATGCCGCAAACAGAAACGACAGGTCCAGCCGGGGATCTCGAAGTCCACGAATCGCCGAACCGGAATTTGTGCAAACTCATTGAACAGGCGCGGCAAGCCTACGAGCAGAAGCGCACCAAGGATTGTCTGGATCTGACGAGGGCAATTCTGCTGATCGATCCCGACAACGCCCAGGCACAGTCGCTGCGTTCTTCCATGCAGTCGGAGTTGCACCGGAATCTCGAGAATGTGAGCGCATTCCTCCGGCAGGCGCAGTCTAAAGAGAACCCAGAGAAGCAATCGGAACCAAGCCGCACGGCAGTTCCCGGCAACGTTGAGCTGGATTCGGAAAGCAACAGCGCCGCGCTCATCGAGGCAACCTCTCCGTTGGCCCAAGCCCCCGATGATTCGAGGCGAATGCCAAAAATACGATCGTTGGTGCGTGCGGCTGTGCTTGTGCTCCTGAGCGCTATCGTTCTGGGCATTACGGTTGATAGTTTGGTGAAACCTTCAACTACCCCGAAGCCGGTCAAAGCATCACTGCGGGCGTCGACGTCCGTCGATAGCTCCGAGCAGATCCAGAACGTGAACGCACCTGAACCGGAACTGTCATGGCTGACCAATTCTGTAGAAACGGTGCCGGAGCCCATTCCTCCGGCCACGGAAAAGCCGTTGAACACCTATAAATCTTCGGCGGTCGTTCCTCCTCCTCCGGCTGCGAACGAACCGCAGCCAGTGATTGCCGCTGCCGCCGGAACACTTGCCGTAAGCTCGCCGACGTCGGTCGACATTTATAAAGATGATGCATACCTGGGGGCGGCGCCGGTCTCCCTGGAACTTCCTGCGGGAACGCATACTCTCGAATACCGTCATGGAAGTTTACGGAAATACGTGACGCACGTCATCAATAGCAACGAAACGACGAAAACGATGATCACCTTTGACGTGAGCATCCAGATCAATTCCAAACCGTGGGCAGCAGTATTTATCGATGGAGTTGAAAAGAAGGCTTTAGGGCAGACACCGCTGAGCGGCGTTCGAGTTCCGATCGGAAGCGTATTGATTTTCGAAAATCCACGATTCCAGACAAAGACATATCGCGTCACCGGAAATGAAACGGGAATTCAAATTGTCTTTCCATGAGGTGTTCCATGTTGAGAAACATTCTCGCGCTGGTGATTATCATTACCGCCGCCCGGCCGGGCTGGCCGGCTCCCGCCGACGAAGCCGGCGAGATGCTGGCTCGCGCCGAGGCGCTCTATTATGAGGCCGATTTTGCCAAATCCGTAGAGTTGCTCTTGCGCGCGGATGAATTGCTTGCCGGGCAGGCTGGCCGCCTCGAAGAGAGGACCGCTGTCAAGCTACAGCTTGCTCTCGGATTCATTGGACTGAATGACAACACTCGAGGAAAAGCCTATCTCAAGGAGTTGTATGCCCTGGACTCGGATCATCGTATCGACCCCCAGGCATTCTCGCCTAAGGTCATCCGATTAGCCGAGGAAGCCAAAGCCGAGCAAAGCGAACTGCGATGCCGCTCCCTGTTCGATGAGACAGAACGGCAATTGGGAAGCGGAAAATCCGACACTGTTGTGGAGTTCATCGCGTCGAATGTGGCGGAGTGCCCGGGCCTTGCGGCCTTCAATGCGAAATCGGGCGAGCTTTTGTTCAAAGAAGGTTTGGAAGCCTACAAAAAAGCCCAGATGGAGCAAGCCCTCGAGAAGTTCCAGGCGGTGCTGCGCCTCGATCCCAAACACGAACTGGCCACGGAGTACGTTGATCTCGCGCAGAACAAACTGGAGCTGGCTGCCGGGCGTGGGCTTCTCGCCTGGCGTAAGGATTTCACCGCAGGCGAGTTTGCCCTGGCTGCCCGCGATTATCGCGAACTCCTGTCCCTGAACAGCTCACAGGCAATTGAGGAAGTCCGTACGGAATACCGGCGAGCTCTCTCCGGCTTGGCGGATTCCTGGAACAAAGCGTGTACCAATGATGATGTGGCTGCGATGGAGAAAGCTCGGCGCCGTGTTGACGCACTGATTCCAGACCCGTCGTTCGGCGAAGATATCCGGGCAACGATGAAAACGTGCGCCCACACCGGTTGTGTTCAGATGACGTTCCCCCTGGCGCTGTCGCGTTTGAAAAATCGTGTCGATCCTCAAATCCCACCTCATCTGCTCTCCTTGATCAAGGACTTTCCGATGACCATTCGAGTCAGGGCAAGAATCAACGAAGCGGGAGATGTCGCCGCCGCCGAACTGTCGGGCGGCAATGCTCTGGTTTACGATGCGGTCCGCGCAGCATTCGGTCAATGGAAGTTTTTTCCTGCCCTCGTGCAAGGCGCAGCTCGATGCGTGGACACGGAAATTCCTATCGTGCTCAAGTTCGGTCAACGCTAGCAGGATGCGGAAGAACTCAAGACGAAGAACTGTAGCGGCGCTCTATGAGCCCCGGCTTTGCCTGAAATCAACGAGAACCGGCGGTCATAGACCGCCGCTACAGTCAACATTCCTCAACATGCTGCTAAGGACGTCGCGTGAGTTCCGTGCCTGAGAACGTTGCTGGCCGATCCCCAGAACGAACTCAAGTTTTTGCATATATCAATGCCGACAACGCGCCGCTGTACAGAACGATCATGCGCGTATTCACGGAATCGAAGCAGCGATTTCTGTTCCAGTTGCGACCTCAGGACGTCCTCGAGGCCGTACGAATATCCGTTGGTCAAGAGACATCCGGCCAGCCCGAAATAGATTCCGGTCTCGAGCAGCTGTGCGAGTGGGGAAACTTGCAAAAACACCCTGATACGACGTCTGTCGGCACCGTCGACGATTTTTTAAAACAACGTTATGTTTTCCAGATTACCAGACACGGTGAAGCCGCGGAGCGAGCGCTCGCTTTCTTTGACGCCGCGCGAGAAGCGGACGGCGAGCTTCAGTCGACTGCCCTGGCGGATATCCGGTACCTGGTTCAGGAGCTCAAACAACTGTCGCGAGAAGCAGAGCCGGATGCCGGCAAAATACATCGTAACTTGCTCGTGCTCCGGACGCGTTTTGAAGATCTGTCTGCCTCTGCGCAAGCGTTTATCGAGAGGCTGGAACGAAGTGTCCACTTACAGTCGGTTGTCGGCGCGCGGCAGTTGATCGATTATGGTGAACGGTTCGTCGGCGACGTGGTGCTCGCGGCCGATAGCATCGGAGAGACAATTCGCGACCTCGGAGCAGCGGGACTTGAACGCTTGATTCAAGCCGTGGCCGAAAGCAATGTCCGGGGCCCCATAGCAGCAACGCCCGAGGGCATTGCAGCTGTTTGTGACCAATGGCGCTCGGATTGGAAGCGCTTTCGTGACTGGTTCATCTCCCACGCCGGCCGCCCGTCGAACGCGGAAATGTTGCGCGAACGCGCAAGGACCTTGATACCTGCCCTGCTCGGCGTCATCACGAATACGAACGATCGTCAAATCCACCGCATCGACCGATTCAATGATTTCCGCGTGCTCGCACGATGGTTTGCGGAAGCAGAATCGGATGCTGAAGCGCACCGGCTTTGGAGAGCGGTTTTTGGATTGTGTCCTGCGCGCCATCTCATAATCAATGATCAAACCCTTGATGAGTACGAAGCCCGGCAGGTTCCGGCTAATACAAGCTGGCTGGAAGCGCCGCCGGTGCGTATCGCAATGCGTCCTCGAGACTACGGCCGCTTCTCGCCGGCCGCCGACTTGAGCTGCATCATCGACCGCACTGCGGAAAAGGAAAAACTTGCCGCTGCGGCCCACGAGGAAGCGCTGCGTATTTTGAGTGCGCAGGGACGGTTCGGCGTTGGCGGGAGGATGCGTTTATCGGAGCTTGAACATCTCGAGACAGGCGAATTCGATTTGTTTGTGGGTCTTCTTGGAGAAGCCGTGTCGGCTCGGGTTTTCGCGAACGAACCGGTGGAGATCTTTTCCGGAGACGGTCGTTTGAGGGTAAAGCTGGAGCCGACAGGTGACGGGCGTGAAGCGCTGATTCTTACGACAAACGGAGTCTTCCGAGGACCCGATCACTGGATCAGCATTGAGCACATTCTCTCTGTAGACGGGGTGCTGCGGTGACGTCCGCGCTCGAAACTTTAACGCCAAATCCGGAAGTCGAGGCCGAAAGGCGACGCGCGTTACGCGCATTGCTTTGTCGTCCGCTGCTGACCGCCGCCGAAACGCCTGAGGACTACATCTTGGTGCGGCGGCATACGGAGTGGTTGAAACAGTGGTTGACAGAGTTTCCGGCTTGGAGCCTGCATATTGATAGAGACCTGGCTAGGCTGCGTAAGATACCTCCGGATCTTCTCGATGAGACAAGGCCGGCAATCGATCGTACTAGTGAAATATGCTTTTCGAAACGCAGGTATGCATTGCTTTGCCTCGCACTCGCTGGGTTGGAGCAATCGGATCGGCAGACCACGCTGGCCGAAATTGCACACGCCATAATGGAACTGGCCGCTTCAGATCCAGATCTGCAGGCGGCCGGCATGAGCTTTGATATAGGGAATTACGATCAGCGGCGCGATCTGGTGCATGCGGTCCGCTTCCTGATCGACATGGGCCTGCTTCGCAGGCTCGACGGCGACGAAGGGCAGTTCCTGAACCGGAACGGCTCATCGGATGTCCTTTATGAGATCGACCGGCGCATTCTTGCGGCGATCCTAAATGTATCGCGAAGCGCTTCCAGCGTCGAAATGGCAGCGGAAACGAACATCGGCGACTCGCTCCCGGAACGCGTGGCCAGACTTATCGATGATCCGATGACTCCCACTGAAGATGCGTCCTTCCAGAGAATCCGAGCGCGCCTGGTTCGAGCGCTCTTGGACGATCCGATTCTGTATTTCCACGATCTTAATGATGAGGAGCGAGTTTATCTCGATAAGCACCGTGGTTACCTGCTCCGGCAAATACATGAAGCGACCGGCCTCATCGCCGAAATCCGGCGTGAGGGTATCGCGATGGTGGACGATGACGGCGACCTGACCGATCTCAAACTGCCCGAAAACACCACGGAGGGAAATCTGAGCCTATTCCTGGTCCAGTGGTTCGCTCAAATCTCCAAAACTAACTCCGGCCCGGCGATTCCTGTTTCAGCGGTCGAAGAACATGTCCGCAGCCTGATTCAGGTTCATGGATCGCAGTGGCGCAAAGAGGTTCGCGAAGCCGGCGCGGAAGCCTGGTTAACCGAAGACGCGCTATCGCGTCTGCGATCGCTTCGCCTCATCCAAATAGCGGGCAACGAGGTCGTTCCGTTAGCTGCCTGTGGCCGTTACGCGCCCAGCAGTTCCCTCAACGGTTCAGATAACGAGGAGTAATTTTTGTTATGGAAGCGCAAACACGATCTCTCCCTTTTCCCAGCCGGCAACGATGGCAGCCGCTGCGCAGCGGCCTCATCAACCTCTACCGGTACGACCGAGAAGAATTTCATTACGAAGAGGGACGGCTGCTGTTGCGCGGCAATAACGGCACCGGCAAGTCGCGAGTTCTTGCATTGCAGCTTCCGTTCCTGCTCGACGGTGAAGTAAACGCTCAGCGTTTGGAACCCGACGCCGATCCTTCCAAGAGAATCGAATGGAACCTGCTCATGGACCGTTACCCGGAGAGGACCGGTTATACATGGATCGAGTTTGGCCGCCGTGACGAAGGCGGCCAAGACCACTATCTCACTCTCGGATGTGGTCTCAGTGCAGTAGAAGGCCAAACCGGGGTGCGCCAGTGGTTCTTCATCACGATTCAAAGAATCGGCAAACAGCTGGAGCTTGTGAGCCACGCAGGGCAAGTTCTCGGCAAAGACCGGTTGCGCGAAAAGATCGGTTCCGCCGGCCAGGTGTTTGAGGCGGCGGGACCTTACCGGCGTGCCGTCAATGAAGCGTTATTCCATCTCGACGAGTACCGCTATGCCAGCTTGATAAATCTTCTGATTCAACTGCGGCGTCCTCAATTGACGCGGCGTCTCGATGAGCACGAGTTGTCCAGAGCGCTCAGCGAAGCCCTGCCTCCGGTTTCCGCCGCTGTCGTTGCGAGCCTGGCGGAGGTTTTTCGCACTCTTGAATCGGATCGTACGCAATTGGAGTCTTCCAAGGCAGCGCTGGCGGCCGTCGAGCACTTCCTTACGGAGTACCGCCGCTATGCCGAAGTTGCCGCGAAGCGACGGGCGGAACAAGTTCTCCGAACGCAGTACGAATACGAAGCTGCACTGAAAGAAATTTTGACTGCTGAAGCGGACTGCGATCGATCGCTCACGGAACTAGCCCGGCTAAAAGCGGATCTCGAGCGTCTCTCGGCCGAAGAACATGCACTTCAAGCGGAGATTACGGCTTTCCACGAGAGCTCGCAGTTAAGGGATGCGCATACCCTGGAGCAAGCACACCGCGCCGCGGCCGACAAACGCAGGGACGCCGACTCCGCGGCTGCGGAACTCGCCGATGCCTCGCGACTTCGAAAAAGTTGTGCCGAGGAACACCAGAGGATGAGAGCTAACCTGGAGCATCGCCAGCTTCGATTGGCGGCTGTAATGCACGCCGCCGGCGAAGCCGCGTTGTCCGCAGGTTTGGAACGCCTTCACCGCGAATGGCTCGGCGCGTTCGACGCCGAGGCGGCCGGCGAAGGTACCATGAAGCAGGCGCGAGAGAGGATCGAAGGCGGGATTCAGACGCAAATCGAAAAGATGGAATGTGTCCGGAGTCTCAACGAACGTTTCACACTGGCAAGAACCCAATTCCAGCGCGCCAGCGATGAACGTGACCGGCTTTCGGGATTGTTAGACGACGCTCGCGAGTGCTTGACGAGGGCTCATGGCGAGCATCGGTCCGCCGTCACGTCCTTCCTTGAAGCCGCTTCCCGCTGGACTGCCGATCTTACTGAACTGCCATTGCCGTTTGATCAAACGTTCATAGATTCGGTGAAGGAGTTTTGCGATAAACCCCACGGGCCAAACCCTTTCGCCACCGCAAGCTGGA
>WNGD01004696.1_pt1 | contig 13412 bp, 13 predicted proteins | sample 5400671 | NCBI WGS metagenome assembly WNGD01 (sample SAMN13153369, study PRJNA577476) | soil metagenome | isolation source: 40 cm soil or saprolite under grassland replicate 2 | place: USA:California | collected 2016-06-15
CCCTCGTGTTATCTGTCCTCGGCCTGAGCGGGCGGGAGATCAGCCTCCGCCTCCGCATACCGGGTGGCACGGTCTACTCGCGCATCTCTCGCAGTCGCAGCGCTGCTCGCGCCAAACTCGAACTCGGCGACCGGGCAGGCGGGGACTTGGCCTCGGCTGAGTCGACGGGTGAGCCTCTTGGTTGAACGGGCCACTTTGGGGCGAAACTCGGGCCGCTAAACCAGGTTCGGCCTGGTGGAGGCGGCGGGAGTTGAACCGGCTACCCGTCGTACAGGCCCGCTGGATACCCGATGAATATGACTCGCTCCAACGCGTCAAGCTCTTTGATGACCGCATCGTCCGGCACAAGGCTCTCGGGTAGAGCCCGGAAAAATGGCGGATTATCAGCGGCCACCAGTTGGTTTAGCGCATCACTCAACGGCAAAACGGCCACATCGACGTCCGGTGGTGGATGCCCAAACCAGATGGACGGATCAAGCGGCGCAATATGAGCTCGGACGGCCTGACCGAGGACGGGTTGGCCGTCGCGCTTGCGCGTGAACTGCAAGGTCAACTCAGCGGCGCCTTGAAGCACGTGTCTATTCGTGACTATGAAGTGGACGGGCCTTGACCTGCCAGACATCGTCGGGAGGGACGATCCATGCGGAACCGCCCCTCCCGGTAAAGCTCTAGGCGCAGCTCGGCTTGTCGAAGAAGAGCGTGATGCCAGAAGCGGACACCGACATGTGGAAGACGTCGTGGAACGTCAACGAGGAGCCGTCCGAACCGGTCCCGTGCACGACCAGGATGCCAGTCCCGGCAAAGTTGTGAAGGTTGACGTTTTCGCCATCCCAAGTTGTGAACCGGCCGGTGAAGTTAACCCCGTCGCTCCCGATAAAGGTGAACGTCCCGGTTGCGGTGAAGGTGAACCAACCGGTTCCAGCACCCACGCCCGAAGTCAGTACCGTGGAATGCGCGACGCCGTTGTACGTGATGGTCAGCGTCCCAGGTACACCAGTGCACGGCTGGACGGCATTCGGATCCGGCGGCACAAAGGTCTGCGTGGCGTTGTGGAATGTCTGGGTCACGCTGACGGCCCCTGCCCCGCTGGCTTGGGCTGGCAACGCCATCACGATGGCCGCGCCGAGTGCGGCTACGGTTGCAATGAGTCGCTTCATAAGCGTTTCCTCCACTTATCAACCCGCAGGGCCTTGGATGGCCCGAAGGGCTTAGCGTCGGTTGTCCCGTCACCCAAGTCAATGGGATCCTTGCGCTGCAGGCGGAGTTAGAGTCTCCGATGCCAAAGTGCGCCTGAAGACAAAACCAGGTTCGGCTTGGTGGAGGCGGCGGGAGTTGAACCCGCGTCCGAAGCAGCTTCCCCCAGGATTTCTACGAGCGTGTCCGAGAATTTGGTCTCGCTTGGCGGCTCCTCTCGACGGGATCCGCTTCTGCCAGCCGCGGTGTCTGTCCTACCTCAGGGCCGTGGCGCCCCCGGGGTAGCGATCCGGTCTATGTAACGCCGTTCCTCGGTCCGCCGGATTGACCGTGGGCGACGCCCGGGCTCAAAGGTCCGGGGCTTCAGTCCTTACTGCTTACGCAGCGAGGGCGAAAGCGGTGTTCTTGTTGGCGTTTGTAAACGCTGCGCTGTAACGCTCGCGGCTCTCGGCTCGCAATCCCGAAGCTCAACTGCCCCGTCGAGACCGGACGCCCCCACGAAGCCGAACCTGGTTGCGTGCTGATTCTACCCACCGAACCCCCCGCCTACACTTGATCGCGACATGGCCGTGGACCTCGACCGGATCGGCCGCGCGAGCCTGAAAGAGCTCGGCGACATCCGGATCGACGACGTCCTCTCCTTCATCGACCGCGGGATCGACAACATGCCCAGCTACATGGACTTGTACCGCCGGTGGGAGGCGCAGCAGTGGGCGGTCGCCGACATCGACTTCAGCCTCGACCGCCAGGACTGGCTGGAGGCGACCGATCTCGACCGGAGGGCGACGCTGTGGTCGCATCGCCTCTTCTTCAATGGCGAGGAGCGCGTCACGGCGACCCTGGCGCCGTTTGTCTGGGCAGCCCCAACGCCTGAGATCGAGGTCTTCCTCTCCACCCAGATGGTGGACGAGGCTCGGCATACGGTCTTCTTCGAGAAGTGGTGGCGCGAGGTATGCGGCACCGACGCCAAAGACATGAGCCAACTCCTGACCGAGATCCGGCCCGAGGCCAACGAGGGCTACAACACCCTGTTCTACGAGCGACTGCCGGCGGCGGCGCAGCGTCTTGCGAGCAATCCGAAGGATTTCGACGCTTTCGTGGAGGGCGTGACCCTTTATCACATCGTCATCGAGGCGACGATCGCGCTGACGGGCCAGCGCTTCGAGCTGGAGGCGATGCGCGAGCAGCAGCTGACCGATCGTGGCTTCTACCGCGGCTTCACCGCGATCGCGCGCGACGAATCGCGCCACGTGAGCTTCGGAATCAAGGTCCTACAGGAAGCTGTACACGAGGATCCAACCCGGTACGCGCCGCTGATTCAGAAGACGCTCGTGGAGTGCCTTCCGCTGATCACCGGGACTCTCGACCCGCCCGATCCTCGCTACATCACCGAGTACGGCCACACCGAAAGCGAGATCGTGCAGTTCGCCTTCGAGTCGCTGAACAAGCGGCTGCGGGCGATCGGCATCAACCTGGCCGCCTGACATAGACATCAGACACCTCGCTCCCGGTGACGAAGGTCTCGTCCTGGAGGCGGCCCATCTGTTTGACGCGCCGCCACAACGCGACGCAGTGCGGCGCTTCCTGGCGGACCCAAACCACCATCTCTTCATCGCGCATGCAGATGGCAGGCCTGTCGGATTCGTGAGCGGAGTCGAGCTGACTCATCCGGACAAGGGAACTGAGATGTTCCTCTACGAGCTGGCCGTCGATGAAGGGTACCGGCAACGCGGCATCGGTTCCGCTCTGTCCAACGCTCTTCGTGATCTGGCCGTAGAGCTGGGCTGCTACGACATGTGGGTCTTGACCGACGAGGACAACGACGCCGCGCTAGGGACCTATCGAAAGTCGGGCGCGACAATCTCGAGTCGCCACATCATGCTCACGTGGCCGCTGAGCTGACCTGGGGCTCGCGCATCCACGGCGTGAGTGTCACGCCGACCAGCAGGCCTTCCGGGCTGATCAGGCGCGTCACGACCTGGCCCCAAGGCTCCGTCCGATTTCGCACCAGCAAGGTGTAGCCGCGTTCTTCGAGCTCGCGCGTGGCTGCCGCAACGTCATCGACGTCGAACTCCAACCATGCCTGAGGCCGAATGACGTCCGCCGGCCAGTCGCTGGTCTCGAAGCAGGATTCCGCGGCCTGACTGAGCGGCCACACGGCGAACGCGTTCGCGCCCTTCAGATCTTCGGTGTGGCGGTACTCGCCGTCCTCCACCTTGAAGGTGATGCCGAGAGCATCCTCATAGAGCCGCCGCGACGCCTCGACGTCCGCCGCGATCGGCCCGAAGCCCGCGATGAACATCAACTTCATTTGCGCCTATCCCCTCCTGACCGCGCGAGCGATCTCTCGTTTGGCCTCACGCTCCGCGATGGCCTCTCGCTTGTCGTACTGCCGCTTGCCGCGGGCGAGCCCAACCTCGACCTTGGCGTGATTCCGCGTGAAATAGAGGCGCAGCGGGATCAGCGTGTACCCCTTTTGCTTCACTCTGCCGATCAGGCTCGAGATCTCCTTGCGATGCAGCAGCAACTTGCGTGGGCGCATCGGTTCGTGGTTCATGAGATTTGCCTGCGCGTACGGCGAGATGTGGACGTTCTCGAGCCACGCCTCACCGTTGTCAATCCTGACGAAGCCATCCCGAAGATTGGCGCGTCCATTGCGGATGGACTTCACCTCGGTCCCGGTGAGCATCACTCCCGCCTCGTACTTGTCGTCGATGAAGTAGTCGTGATACGCGCGGCGGTTGACCGCGACGTCGCGCTCCTTGTCCTCAGGCATCGCCCAGCACCTGCTTTGCGGGCGCCGGCTTCTTGCCAGGCAGCTGGACGACGTCTAGCACGTAACTGTCGCCCTCGACGTGACCTCTCAGGACTTTCACACGCCCACGCTTGGTGGGTAGCGTCGCGCCTGGCCAGGGTTGGAGACCACGCACGCGCCGGTCTATCTCCTGCGCCCCCACTCCCCACTCAAGCTCGCCTTCTTCCTTGCGCAACTTCGCAGCGACTGTCGCTCGCTTGTGATCCTGGCCGACCACGCGCAGCTCGTCGAAATGCTCCAGGGTCTCCACCAACAGCTCGGCGCCCATCTCGGCCAGCCGAGCGGTCAGCGACGCGGCATCCTCACGCTCGCCGATCGGCGTCGCGCGCACTCCCAGGATCGGACCGTGGTCCAGCTGCTCGTCCATCTTCATGATCGTCACGCCGGTCTCATGGTCTCCAGCGAGGATCGCACGCGCGACCGGAGCGGCGCCGCGGTGTCTCGGCAGCAATGAGGCATGCACGTTGAGGGCACCGAGCCGCGGTAAGTCCAGCACGGAACGAGGCAGTATCTGCCCGTAGGCGACGACGACAAGGAAATCGGGTGCCAGCTCGCGCAGCCGTTCGACCGGCTCGGGGTCGCGGATCCGCTCCGGCTGGTAGAGAGGCAAGGCGAGCTCGATCGCGGCGAGTTTGACCGCCGACGCCTTTACCCGCATCCGGTTACCCGGCCGGTCCGGCTGAGTGATCACGAGCAAGATCTCGTGCCCGGCTCGGTGCAGCGCTCTCAGCGAAGGCACGGCAAAAGGGGCCGTGCCGGCAAAGACGATCTTGAAGGTCGCCTTACCCCGAAGCCGCGGCGACAGCCTCTTCCTTTTCCTCTCCGGCAAGATCTTCCACGCGGCGCAGCGTGTCCAGGCTGGTCAGCCGGTCGGTGAAAAGGACGCCGTCGAGGTGGTCGAGCTCGTGCTGGAACGCACGCGCGGTGAAGCCGTTCGACTTGATGCGGATCTCCTTGCCATGGCGGTTGCGGCCCTTGACCACCACGATCTCGGCTCGCTCGACCTCGCCCACCCATCCTGGGTAGCTCAGGCAGCCCTCGTAACCGACCTGCACTCCTTCCTTCTTCACAACCTCAGGATTCACCAGGCCCCAGATCTGCTTGTCGTCGCCCTTGACGACGCAGACGCGCAGCGCGACGCCAATCTGATTGGCTGCCAGGCCGGCACCGGGTGCGTCCAGCATGGTCTCGGTCAGGTCGTCGAGTAGGCGTTGGATGGAGGCGTCGATACGCGTGACTTTCTTCGCCTTTTCGCGCAGGACTGGGTGCTCGAAGCTGAGGATCGGCCGGACCACGAGCTCGATTCTACCCGCGGGGTGTGAAAACCCAACCCACCTAGAGGCGGCTAAGCCAGCCAGCGCGACCTGACCATCACATCGCGTCCTTCGATCTCGTCGTAGCCGCGAAATGCCTGGATCCGGGTCGGCCGAAGCCGGTAGAACATCCAACCGTCCATCTCGCGCGGATCCCACCCCATCGCCTCGGAAAATCCGAGGGCGAGCTCGGCCGAGTCTTCGACAGCGATGCTGTCGATCATCTGCGCCTGGATGACGATCGCGTCCGCCGGATCGCCAACGGCCAGGGTGACAAGCGGATTCATGGCAATGTTCCGAGCCGTCCTGCTCGAGCCCGAGGTCGTGACCACGAGATCTGTGCCGTCCCACCACGCGGAGACCGCGATCACGTGCGGCCTGCCGCCGACCTCGGCGGTGGCCAGCCACAGCTGGCCTTGCCTCTCCAAAGCGGCGAGAACGTCTGCTTTGCGTGTTGGTGTATTTCTCACTTAGGTAACCGGGTCGACGTCAAAGCTCCAGTCCTTTCCGCGCGGCGCGAGGTGGCGTGCGCGCTCGAGCCCATCGCCTTTGAGCGTGACCTGCCAACGGTACTCGCCGCGCAGCTTGTGAATGAAAGCCGGCGAAGGACCCATCACCCGAATGCCGTCGATCCCCTCCCGGAGCAGCCCTGTCGCGATCGCCTCCGCCGCTTCCCGTGCGGAGGCAGCCGCCTTCGAGTCGTCGCGGTCTGTTCGTGTCAGCACCGCGAGGTCCGCGAATGGAGGAAACACGAACGCTTTTCGCGCCGGCAGCTCCGCTTCGTAGAAGCCCTGGTAGTCGCCCTCGGCCGCGCACCGCAGCGCGTAATGCTCGGGGTTGCTCGTCTGCACGACCACGCGCGAGGGCCGCCCGTCCCGTCCTGCCCGTCCCGCGACCTGCGCCACCAGCGAGAAAGTCAATTCTGCCGAACGGTAATCAGGAAAGTGGAGCGGCAGGTCGGCATCGACGACACCGACGCATGTGACAGCGGGCAGGTCCAGCCCGCGTGTCACCAGCTGAGTGCCCACCAGGATATCGGCGCGACGCTCGCTGAAAGTCTCCCAGACGTTGAAGTACGAGTCAGGCCCGCGCGCGACGTCGCTGTCCAGGCGCAGCACGCGCGCCGTCGGCCACAGTTTCTTGACCATCCCTTCGAGGCGCTGCGTGCCCATGCCAAGTCCTCGGATGTTGCGCGAACCGCAGAAGTCGCACACGGCCGGCATCTGCCGCGCGTAGCCGCAGTAGTGACAGACGAGTCCGTCGATTTCGGCATGCTGCACGAGCGCGACCGAGCAGCCGAGGCACTGCACCGACTTACCGCAGTCGCGGCACATGACAAATGTGGCCATCCCGCGCCGATTCAGGTAGAGGATGGTCTGCTCCTCGTTGTCGAGGGTTTGCGTCACCACATCGACCAGCCGCCGTGACAGCGGTTGACGGTTGCCTTCCACCGCCTCGTCGCGCATATCGACCAGCTCAACATCGGCGTTGCGGCCCCGCACGCGTTTGGTCAGCGTGGCGGTCGCGATCGTGCGGCCGGCCGCCTGGAAATAGGTGGCGACGCTCGGAGTCGCCGAACCTGCGACGAGCCGTGCCCCAGTGACCGAGGCGAGGCGCCGGGCCACCCATCCCGCTTCGTAGCGCGGCGTCCGATCCTGCTTGTAGGCGGCGGAACCTTCCTCGTCCAGACAGATGAGACCCAGGCGCGGGATCGGCGCGAAAACCGCCGACCGGCTGCCCAGCACCACCTGCGCCTCGCCTCGCCGCGTCCGCCACCACTGCTGAGCCCGCTCCAGCTCGGTCAATTGGGTGTGCAGAACGGCGACCGGGGCGTTCAGGCGAGCCCGGACTCGCTGCACAAGCTGCGGGGTGAGCGAGATCTCCGGCACTAGCAGCAGGACCCGCAGGCCATCGGCCAGGGCGCGCTCAGCGGCGGCGAGGTAGACCTCCGTCTTGCCGCTGGCAATCACTCCGTGAAGTAGGGTCACCGGGTTGGACCCGATCACCTCCAGGGCGGCTCGCTGCTCATCGGTTAGCTGGACGCGCTGAGGGGCCGGGGCTGGACCGGTCGCCAGCTCGAGAAGACGGGTATGCCGCCGCTGACGGCTAGAAGCTTCCGATCCGGCAGAGCCGGTGCCCCGGACTCGCGGCGGGAGCATGGCTCGGATGCACTCGATCAGCGGCAGCCAGTAGTGGTCGGCGACGAGACGTGCGAGTGCCACCTGGTGCGGCAGCAGCAGCGGATCGGTGCCCGCCGCCTCGATCGGCTTGGTCTCGACCCCGGGCTCCTCGGTGCCCAGCGATACCACGAAGCCGTAGGTGCTGCGCCGCCCAAACGGCACCGTCACCCTGTGCCCGGGAACCAGGTCGATCCCCTCGGGCACCTGGTACGTGTACGTCTCGCGAGAGATCCCGCGGGCGGCTTCCACCGCCACTTCCGCGTAGAGGGCCAACCTACCTCGTCAGCTTAGGGAGCACCAAATCGAGGATCCGGTCCGCCATCTCGCGCTTGGTCGCCTTCTCCAGCTCGTGGCGTGTCCCGTCCGAGAAGATGAGGACGCCCGCGTTGTATTCACTGCCGAAACCAATGTCTCGGCGTGAGATGTCATTCGCGACTATCGCTTGCAAACCTTTTCGCTTCATCTTTTCGACGCCTTTCACGTCGAGGTCCGAGTCTTCCGCGGCGAAGCCAACCCGAAACACGCCGGCAAGCGCCTCGTCGCCGGCCAGAGACGCGACCAGGTCCGGGATAGGCTCGAGCTCCAGGTTCAGGCTCGGCGTCTCCTCTCGCCGGATCTTGCGCTTCGCGGCCCTCGAGGGTCGGAAATCGCCCACCGCCGCGGCCATCAAGAGAAGATCCGCGCCACGCAGCTGCGACCGCAGCTCGGCCAGCATCTGCTCTGCGGTGTCGACGTGCTGGATCTCGACGCCGTGATGCGCTGTGTGCGGCGCGGCGCTGACAAGAATGACCTTGGCGCCACGATCGGCGGCAGCCGCCGCGAGGGCGAAACCCATCTTGCCGCTCGAGTAGTTGCTGATGAATCGCACGGGATCGATCGGCTCGCGTGTGCCCCCTGCCGTCACCACGACCCGTCGGCCCGCCAGGTCGTAGCGCGACCGCGCCGCGTGCACCATCGCGTTGAAGATCGTTCGCGAGCTCGCCAGCCGCCCGCTGCCGACATGTCCGCTGGCCAGGTGTCCGGATTCCGGCTCGACGATGGTTACGCCTCGACGACGCAGGGTCGTCACGTTTTCCTGCACAGCGTCCTTCGCCCACATCGCGTCGTTCATTGCGGGAGCGATCACGACCGGGCATCGCGCGGCCAGCAAGGTCGCCGTGACGATGTCGTCCGAGCGGCCACCCGCGATCCGTCCCACGACGTTGGCTGTCGCCGGCGCGACGAGGATCAGCTGCGCCCAGTCGCCGAGAAACACATGCGGTTCAGGCGAACTCCCACCGCCCCACATTCCCGTCTGCACCGGGCTGCCGGTGACCCCCTCAAATGTCGGAGGTCCGACAAAGCGCGTCGCCGAGGAGGTCATCGCCACGCGCACCTCGCTGCCCGCCTGGACGAGGCCTGAGGCCAGGTCGACCACCTTGTACGCCGCGATGCCGCCCGAAACCAGGAGCGCGATGCGAAGGCCGCGCAGCTCATCTGGGACGGGGGTCGGGTCTAGAGGCATTCCCGGGGGCCTCGCCGATAGATTTGGTGGCCAGGTGGTCCAGATCCGGGCGAAGCGCCGAGCAGCGCAGCACACGCATTGTCCATGCGCACGCGAGCAGCGGAGGCGCTGAGCCCGGAGATGGGCTGCATGGGCGCCAAAGATACGGCGAGGATCCCCGGGAAGGCCTCTTCAGGCATCGCCGAGCTAAGTTTGCCGCTCTCGCGCGCGCTGGATGATCTCGAGGATCTCCTGGACTGCGGTCTCGACGTCGTCGTTCGTCACCACGTGCTGGTACTCGGCGGCGTACGTCATCTCGCGATGCGCGATCTGGCGGCGCGACGCAAGCTCCTGGTCCGACTCACTTCCGCGTTCGACCTGGCGGCGTTCCAGCTCCTGCTCAGACGGCGCGACAACGAAGATGAAGATCGCGTCGGGAATCAGCCGGCGGACCTGTTCAGCGCCGTGCACGTCGATCTTCAACACGACGTCTCGGCCGCTCGCTCGCGCGCTCTCGACGCGATCATGGAAGGTGCCGTAAAGCTGGCCGTTGTAGGTCGCGTGCTCGAGGAAAGCGCCCTGCGCGACGAGATCTTGGAACTGCTCGCGGGTGAGGAACGTGTAATTCTGGTCGGGCTTCTCGCCGGGCCGGGGCTGCCGCGTCGTTCCCGACACCGAATAGACAAGGTTGCGATCCAGCTCGAGAAGCCGCCGGATCAAGGTGTCCTTGCCCACGCCCGAAGGCCCGGAGATCACGATCAGCTGGCCGCGCTTCACGGGATGGAGGACCAGAAGGCCGCGAAGTCGCTCGGCGGTGGAGCTTCGAATGTCATCTCACGGCCCGTACGCGGGTGGCGGAGATGCAGACGCCAGGCGTGAAGCATCGGACGCCCGGCGCCCCGCTCGCTCCCGCCGTACTCGGCGTCGCCCGCGACCGGATAGCCGAACGTGGCCAGATGGACGCGGATCTGGTGCGTGCGACCGGTGTCGAGGTCACAGCGCAACAGCGTATGGGTTCGCTTCCGGTCGACGACCTGATACCGCGTGCGAGCAAACCTACCGCCCGCGACCACGGCCATGCGCTTGCGCTCGCGAGGATGACGGCCGATCGACCCCTCGAGCTCGCCGGCCTCGTCCCGCACGCGGCCGCGCACGATGGCGAGATACGCCCGGCTCAGCGTGCGGTCGCTGAGCTGAGAAGACAGCCCGCGGTGGCTTCTGTCGTTGCGTGCGACCACGATCAGCCCCGACGTTCCTTTGTCGAGACGATGGACCACCCCCGGCCGGCCCGCGCCGCCCACCGCCGACCATGCTCCGCCCCGGCCGAGGAGCGCATGGACCAGTGTTCCGGTGTAATGTCCCGGCGCCGGGTGGACGACCATGCCTGCCGGCTTGTCGATGACCGCGATGTCGTCGTCCTCGTAGACGACGTCCAGCGGGATCTGCTCCGCCCCTGGCTCGACCACGTAAGCCTCGGGTATCTCGAAATCGACAACATCGCCCGCCGCCACGCGATCCGCCGGGTCGGCGGGATGACCATTCACCAGGACCAGGTGTCCTTTGATGAGGCGCGCCGCCGCCGACCGGCTCAGCTCGGGAGCGTGCTCGGCAAGGAATCGATCGAGCCTTGGCGCCGCGCCCGCCGCGATCAGCTGGTGGGTCTTCGTATCAGATAGCCGGCGATCAGCAGCACGACGCCGACCGTGATCGCCGAGTCCGCGACGTTGAAGACGGGCCAGAAATGGAAGTTGATGAAATCGGTCACTGTGCCGTGCACGATGCGGTCGAACCCGTTGCCGACAGTGCCGCCCATGATCAGCCCGAGCGCGCCGAAGCTCCACTGGTCGCCCGGATTGCGAACAACGTAGACAGCGAGGCCGATGGCGACGAGGACCGACGCGATGAGAAAGAAGCCCGCGCCCGCGGGCGCGAAGCCGAACGCCGCGCCCGAGTTGCGCAGGGTGGTGATGCCGACCAGGTGATCAACTATCGCCACTTCGGTGCCGTAGTCGATCTGGGACGCGACCAGGTTCTTGGTCACCCGATCCACGATGAAGACCATGGCCGCGACAAGTACGAAGACGATCCGCGCCGTGTTCAGCTTCGTTTGAGTCCGATCCAGATCTGCTCTCCTTCGATCATCATCTGCTCGCCGTCGAATCCGGCGTCGCGTCCTTGCGAGAGTGTGACGGACAGCGTCTCTGCCTTGACGTAGTCGGCGTGGCGCTGCAGCGCGCGAGCGAGCATCCCATCGGCGTCGTAACGCGTTTCAATGCGATCCTCGACGTTGAGACCGACCTTCTTGCGGCGATCCTGGATGACCCGCACGACTTCACGAGCAAGGCCCTCGAGCTTGAGGTCTTCCGTGATCACGGTGTCCAGCTCGACCTGCGGAGCGCCAAACGTCACGCGCTTCACGTTCAGCTCGTCGCGGACGATGCCCGCGATGTCCTCAGGCAGCTGGTCGCCCGGCAGGGCGATCCCCGCCAGGGGCTGCCGCACCTTGAGCCGCGAGGCATCCCGCGCGGCAAGGCCGGCCTCGACTGCCTGCCTTGCCCGCAACATGTCTGCCTCGACCTGGGCGTCGGGCGCCGTGGCGGGTTGAGGAAAATCCACGAGGTGGACGGACCTGTCATCCGACAAATTGCGGTAGATCGCGTCCGCCACGAATGGCGTGAACGGCGCCATCAGCGCGGACACCGTACGGAGCGCTTCGTAGAGCGTCTGGTAGGCGGAGAGCTGGTCGCGGTCGGATTGCGACTTCCAGAAGCGCCGCCGAGACCGGCGGATGTACCAGTTCGAGAGATCGTCGACGAAGCGCTGGATGCGGCGCGCAGGCTCGACAGCGTCGTAGGCGTCGAGGCCCACGTTGACGTCCGCCACCAGACCGCTGAGCTTCGAAAGCAGCCAGCGGTCGAGCACATGACGCTCACCGATCGGGACCGGAGGCTTTCCGGGGTCGAAGTCGTCCAGCCGCGCGTAGGTGACGAAGAACGAGTAGCAGTTCCACAGCGGGATGAAGAACTGCTGCACCGTTTCGCGCAGCGCCGCGTCGCCGGTGCGATAGTTCTCGCCCACCTGCGTCGACGTGTAGAAGTACCAGCGGACGGCGTCCGAGCCGAAGGTGTCGAAGAGGTAGTTCGGATCCAGCACGTTGCCGCGCGATTTCGACGCCTTCTTGCCCTTCGGGTCGACGACATGGCCAAGGCAGACCACGTTGCGGTAGGAGTTCTGCTTGAACAGCAGCGTCGAGATCGCCAGCAGTGTGTAGAACCATCCGCGGGTCTGGTCGACGGCCTCCGAGATGAAGTCGGCCGGGAACGTTTCCTCGAAGAGCTCTTTGCCATCGCGCGGGTAGCCGCGCTGGGCGAACGGCATCGATCCCGAGTCGAACCAGGTGTCCAGCACCTCCGGCACGCGGCGCATCACGCCACCGCATTTGTCGCAAGGAAGGGTGACCGCGTCGATGTACGGCCGGTGGAGATCGGCGTCGTCCTTCAGGCCAAGCTCCGCGGCAGAGCTGACGATGCGTTGGGCGTCGCAGCCCTCGCAAATCCAGATCGGCACCGGCGTGCCCCAGTACCGGCTGCGGGAGAACTGCCAGTCGATGTTGTTCTTGAGCCAGTCGCCCATGCGACCCGATTTGATGTGCTCGGGCACCCAGTTGGTCGCGTTGTTGTTGGCGATCAGCTCTTCGCGCCGAGCCGTGGTCCGGATGTACCACGCATCCAGCGCGTAGTAGATCAGCGGAGTGGCACAGCGCCAGCAGAACGGATACGTGTGCAGGATGGTCTCCGCCTTGTAGAGGAGCCCTCGCTCCTTGAGGTCGTCGGTGATGAGCGGGTCGGCTTCCTTGACGTGAAGACCGGCGAACTTCTCCACGTAGGGCAGGAACTTTCCATCGAGTCCGACGGTGTGCTTGAACGGGATGCCCTTTTCCTGGCAGAGGCGTAAGTCGTCGACGCCGTAGAGGGCCGATGTGTGCACGACTCCCGTTCCTTCGTCGGTGGAGACGAAGTCCGCGTCGACCACGTAGTGGGCGCGTCCTTCTTCGGGTACCGAGTATGGGTAGAGAGGCTCGTACTCCAGGCCGACCAGGTCCCGACCCATCATCCGCTCGACGACCTCTGGCGTCTCTTTGAGCACAGTCAGAAGCGCCTCGGCCAGGATCAGGTACTCGTCGCCTTCCTTGACCTTGATGTAGTCGATTTCGTTGTCGACCGCGAGCGCGACGTTGCCCGGGAGCGTCCACGGGGTTGTCGTCCAGGCAAGGATCGAGGTCTTGGGATCCTTCTTCAAGCGGAACCGGATGTAGACGCTTGGGTCGGGCACGTTGTCGCGGTAGCCCTGCGCAAGCTCGTGGCTTGAAAGGGGCGTGGCGCAGCGCGAGCAGTAAGGCGCCACCCGAAACCCCTTGTAGATCAGCT
>WNGD01009539.1_pt1 | contig 13411 bp, 14 predicted proteins | sample 5400671 | NCBI WGS metagenome assembly WNGD01 (sample SAMN13153369, study PRJNA577476) | soil metagenome | isolation source: 40 cm soil or saprolite under grassland replicate 2 | place: USA:California | collected 2016-06-15
CGTGACAGGCTAGGAGGCGCCGCGCGACCCTATGTGCGAGCTGTCTCCAGCGCGCGGCGCGCGAGCCGCAGCGCCTCTTCGCTGTCGCCGGTGGACTCGGCCGCGTGCGACCAGCGATCGAAGATCACGCGAAGCAGGTGCGGCGCGCGCTCTTCGGCGAGCTGGCGGCCCTCCTGGAAGGACCTGCGCGCGGCGGCCGCGTTGGCGTTCATGCGGAGCTCTCCGATGAGCACGAGCAACCGGACCTGCGCATCCGGCTGGTCGACCTTGCGCGCGAACTTGAGCGCTTCCTGCGCGATCTCCAGAGCCTGCTTCGGATCGGTCTTCGCCGCGACCTCCGCTTCCGAAGCCTTGACCGACGCGAGCGTGCCGTCGCGCTGCGTCTCGATGGCGAGCGCCGCGGCGCGCGCGAGGCATTCGCGAGCGCGCTCACGGTTTCCGTACTCGGCGTACAGGAGCGCGGCGTTGTCCAGTGTGCAGGCCACCTGATCGAATAGGCCGAGCTCTTCGAAGATCTGGAGGCTCTTCTGGTTGTAGACGATCGCAGCTTCTAGGTCGCCTTCGTTCTGATGCGTCTTCGCCATTCCGGCGTAGAGGTTGCCGAGCGCCGGCCGATCGCTGAACTTGTCGCCGAGCACGATGGCGCGCTCGTAGGCCGCCAGCGCCTGCTTTGGTTGTCGGAGGTTGGTGAGCACGATCGCAAGATCCACCAGGCGACGGAAATGGAATGCCGGGTCGTTCGGGACGCCATCCTCGCAGGCCGCGACGATCTCGCGGAGCAGCCGCAGCGCCTCCTCGTACGCGTACGTGCGCGTGTACGCGCTGGCGAGCACCGCATTCACGCGGACCTTCTCTTCTTCGTCCTCGAGAAGCTCGGCCATCCGCTGGGCTCGCTCGATGAGCGGAAACGCTGCCTTCGGCTGTCCGGTCATGTTGTAGGCCGCTGCCAGAAAGCGAAGCCGAACGAGCTGGTCCGTCGCGCCGAGCCCCTCTTCGAGCGCCTCGAGGATCGGGATCGCCTCCGTCGGGCGTTGCTGCTCGACATAGCGGCGCGCCTCGAGCAGCTCGTACTGCGGCGTTGCGGGCGCTGCCACGCCGCCCAGGAGATCGGCCGGCTTGACGCCAAGGACGCCGGCGATGTGCTCGAGCGCTTTCATCGATGCACGCGTGCGGCCCGACTCGAGCATCGAGATGTAGGCCTTGGTGTAGTTCGGCTCCGCGACCTGCGCCTGGGTCATTCCCTTGGCCGTCCGCAGCGAGCGGATGCGTGCACCGACGTCGGCGACCATCGGGGAACGGACGGCAGTCATGGCCCGGGCACTTTACGTCGCGGCAAGCGCGAGGTCAAACGAGGCTTTACCGCCCGTTTTCGGACCGAGACCGGGGCGTTGCCGGTCAGGGGTCCGCGCGGGCCCAGGTGCCCGCATGTCTCGGTCGGCCGAAATGCCCTCTCTGGCTACGGCCGCTGGTGACGCATGTTCCTAGCAGAAGCCCCCACCGGACGTGGGGTCGCAGGCGTTGGCCGTGCCAGCCGCGATGTTCGTCGAGAACGCGAGTCCAAGAGCAACGACGATCGCGAGGATGAAACGACGGAACGACATGAGTGGGCCTCCCGACCCCACCGGCGAATTTTGTCGCTGGGCCCGTCGTGGCGACTATCGCGGCGTGGGGCTCGGAAGTAAAGGAGGGTTTGCCCGAAATCGAATCAAGATTCGGTTGCGTCGTCAGTCAGCGGGAGACGCCACTGGAGCAGGCTCGGATCGCGACCCACCGCCGGCCACCGCGTTGAGCGCAACGGCGACGACCACCAGGGCCGCCCCCGCGACCATGCGCCAGGTGATGTGCTCCCCGAGCGCAAGCGCGCCGATGAGCAACGCCTGCGCGGGGATCACGACCTGCGCGAGCGTCATGGTCGTCGGTCGGAGTCGGCGGGTGAGCCACATCTGCAGCACGAGCCCGACACATGAACCGAAGAACACGAGATACCCGAAAGCGAGCGCGGCGCCGACGTTCCAGCTCGCGGCCTGGCCGACCTGAGCCGCGGCGAATGGCAGCAGGAACAAGGATCCGGCGGTCGTGCCGATCGCAACGAGCGGCAGCGGTGAGCCCTGGCGCAGCTCGCGCGCCTGAAGGATCGAGCCGATCGCCCATGTCACCGGCATGACGGCGAGCAGCACGCTGGCCGTGAGAGCTTCCGGTCGGCCGCTCGTGTCGGGCGCGCCGACGAGCACGCCGATGCCCGCGAGTCCGAGCAGCAGACCGAAGACCTTCATCGTCGAGAGCCGGTCCCCGCGGATGAGGAAATGCGCGAGCAGCGCGGTCCAGATCGGAGCCGACGCACCGAAGACCGAGACGAGTCCACTTGGCACGTACTGCTCCGACCAGAAGATGATCGCCCAGCTCGATCCGGTATTGAAGATCCCGACGACGATCGCGGACACGATGACGCGACGGTCGCGCGGGAACGGATGGCGCATCGCGAGCGACAGTCCGACGAGCACGATCGACACCGCGACCGCCCGCTCGAACGCGAAGACGAAGGGGGGCACGGCCTCGACGCCGACCTTGATCGCGGCCCAGGTCGAGCCCCAGAGCGCGATGAGCAAGACGTAGCCGGCGGTGACGGCGAGGGGGGGCATCGCCGCGATGATGGGCCATATGCTCGAACGGTGATCCGCGCCTTCGTGCTCGCGTTGGTCTGCGCGCTCGTGATCTCGGCGTGCGGTGCGGATCACCTTCTTGGTACGGAGCTCGAGAAGAACGCGGCGCCCGATTTCACGCTCACCGACGGCGTGACCGGCAAGAGCCTCACGCTGTCGTCGCTGCGCACGAGCACCGTCGCGCTCGCGTTCCTCTACACGCGTTGTCCCGACGTGTGTCCCCTCACCGCCGGCCAGTTCCGCGCGGCGCAGCGCTCGCTCCGCGACAACGCATCGAAGGTCGAGTTCGTCGCGGTCTCGGTCGACCCCGAGGGAGACACGCCGGCGGCGGTACGCGAGTTCTCGAGCCTGCACGACCTGAGCGAACGCTGGCACTACCTCATCGGGCCGCGTGCGCAGCTCCAGGCGGTCTGGGCGCTGTACGGCATCGGCTCGTTCGCCTCATCCGGTGCACGCGCGGTCGAGCACAACGACGCGATCTATCTCATCGACGCCCGCGGGCGCGAGCGCGCGATCGTGCATTCGAGCGATCCACCGAACTGGCTGCTCGACGATCTGCGCGCGCTGATCGTGAACTGGCCCTTGACCGTGCGGAAGAGCACGAGTGAGTTCATGAGGATACCGCCGGTGACGTGCGCGCCGTGGAAGCCGGTGAGCGTGAAGAACACCGCGGCGAAGATCCCGTTGTCGGGCAGGAAACCGAGTCGCGTGTACTCGTAGAGCTGGCCGCTGATGAACCAGATCCCGAGGATGACCGTGGGGATCAGCCAGTTGCGCAGACCGCGCCGATCGCCTCGCTTGATGGCGTTCACGGCGCGCTGCATCGTGACGCTCGACGCGAGCAGCGCGATCGTGTTGATCGCGACGAGCGGCACGGTCAGGCCGAGGATGTTCGTCGTCGAGTTCCAGTGCGGCTTGTCGCATTCCTCTGCGCAGCGCTGGAAGATCGGCTGCCAATCGGGGATGCGCGCTCGCAGGAAAAAGTACGTGGTGAACAGCGCGAAGAAGAACATCGCCTCGGTCGAGACGAAGATGATGCAGCCCCACATGCCGTGGGAGAAGCGGCCGGGCTGCGCCTCGAGGCCGGTGTCGTTGGTCGGAAGGCGGTCGCTGGGGCGCTCGCGGCGCCCGCGGACGATCGGCCGCTCTTCGATGCGCGAGCTCACTAATGGCCGCCGTGTCCGGTGGGATCGCCCGCGGCGACGTAGGCGCGCGCGTCATCGATGAGCCAGGTCGCGAGCCCGATCACAAGGACGACGGCGCCGACGACGATGAAGACGAGCCCGGCGAGGACGCCGAACGCGAGGATCGTGACACCAAGACCGATGATCGCGGGTGAGGGGCTCGGCGCCGGCGCGTGCGGCTCGTGCTCGGCCGCCGCGGTGGTCTCATGGTGTCCGGACACGCGGGCCAGTGTATGAGTGCGATTGGCGTGTGTCGAAACGACGCCCTAATCTTTGTCGCGATGTTCTCGGTCCGCACTCGCGTAGCCCTCGGCGTGATCGCCGGACTCGTCATCGCGCTTCTCTCATCGACCGCCGCGCTCGCCGATGGTCCCTGGCCGAACGATCCGCAGGGCCCGCAGGCGAAGGCGATCGCCGATCTCTACTGGATCATGTTCGTCGCGGCGGTCGTGGTGCTCGCGATCGTGGACGGCGCGATCATCTACGCCGGGATCAAATTCCGCGAGCGCCCGGGGCACGTCGCGAAACAGTTCCACGGCCAGAACGTGCTCGAGCTCACCTGGACGGTCGTCCCCACGCTCATGGTCGTCAGCTTCACGGTCCTCTCGTGGCAGAAGCTCGACTTCATCAACAACACGCGCGGCGGCGACGTGGGGATGGTCATCCAGGCGCAGGGTCAGCAGTGGCAATGGACGTTCAGCTATCCACACGAAGATCGGTTCAAGCTCCTCGATGGGACCTACCTGCAGACCTCCGAACAGCTTGACATCACCGTCGGGACGAAGGTGCGTGTCGATTCTGCGGCGACGGCCACGCCGACATGCTGATCACCCTCGTCGCCCACCCGGTCAGCGACTACGACACCTGGGTCGTCGCGGCCGTGAAAGACGCGAACCGGCTGATCGATCCATTAACGAAGGTGGGCCGCGACACCTTTCTCTCGCTCGCGTGCGTCGGCTGTCACACCGTCAAGGGCACAACGGCCGGCGGCAAGATCGGCCCTGAGCTGACGCACGTCGCGAGCCAGAAGAGCATCGCGGGCGGCGTGGTGTCGCCGGTCGACGAAGCAAACCTCACGCGTTGGATCAAGGACCCGCCGGCCGTCAAGCCCGGGACGAAGATGCCGAACTACAACCTATCGGACCAGCAGATACACGACATCGTGCAGTGGCTGCTGACGCTGAAGTGACCGCGAGCTCACTCGACCGTTAGCGCCGCTCGCATCCCCAGCTGATAGTGGCCGGCGATGTTGCAGAGGACCACGTACTTCCCGGCGGCGAGATCCGCGGTCACCACCGACACCTTGCCCACCGGAAGGCTCTTCACCTGCTTCACGAGGCCGTCCTCCTTCGCCTTCGCGTCGCCGGTCGTCGGCAGCTGGTCGAACGGCAGGTCGGTCTTGATGAGCTCGAACGAGTGCTCCATGCCGCCCTCGTTCTTGATCCCGAAGCGCACCGTCCCGGCCTTCACGGTGGCGGTGCTCAGCAGCACCCGGTAGTCCTGCATGTGGACCGCGACGTCGACGTCCGCGGGGATGTTCTCCGCCGCGGGGGCGCAGGCGGCGACGGTCACGGCGAGGCCCAGGAGCAGCCGGAGGGGAAGTCTCACGACCGCAGCGTACCCCGCTCGCGACGGCGCTGCGTTTCCTCCTCGTGCGCGAGCCAGCGGAAGAACGCGAGCGACACGCCGAGCAGGAAGACCGCGTCGCCGATGACCCACATGAGCGCTCCGCCGATCCGCTGATCGGAGAGCGCGTCGAGGCCGTAGGGCGCGGCGCGATCGGCGTAATGCGGATAGAGCAGCCGCGTCGAGAACGAGAGGATGCCGCCGAGCAGCGTGTTCTGCGCCGCGCCGGCAAGCAGCAGGTAGATGATGCGAGCGGCGTAGGGCAACGTTCCGCGGAACGGCACGGGGTCGATCACGACGCTCCAGAACAGCAGCGCTGCCCCGAAGAAGTGCGCGTGCTCGAGGACGTGGATCCGCGCGTCCTCGACCGCGGCATCGTAGAGCGACGGCCAGTGCCAGAGATAGACGCCGCCGACGAACAGCAGGACGGCGACGAGCGGATGGCGCAGGACGTGGACGACGGCCCGCACCGGCCCGCTCCGCGCGAGCGGCCGAACGACGCGCGCGCGCATCCAGTCGGGCAGACCCAGGAGCAACGGGCGCACCGGCTCGCCGATGAAGAGCAGCGGCGGCGCGATCGTCGTGAGGAGCACGTGCTGCAGCATGTGGACGCTGAAGAGGTCGACCGCGAGGACCTCGAGCGCGGGCACGAGCGCGGCGAGAAAAGTCGCGATCCCAAGGAAGAAGACGCCCGTGCGCCACGCGGGCCAGCGCCGCCGATTCATCCGCCGCACACCGCGCGCGTAAGCCGCCGCGGCGAGGACGGCGAGGACGACGGCTAGAGCTTCAATGAGGTGTCCACCATGATCGCGACGAACAGCAGCGCGAGATATAGGAGCGAGTAGACGTAGAGGCCGCGCGCGATCGCGCGGCGGCGAGCCGCGGCCGCGCGGATGAGACGCACCGACCAGACGACGAACACGACGCCGAGGCCGACCGCGGCGACGAGATAGAGCGGCCCGAGTCCGCCGCCGAGGAAGAGCAGCAGCGAGAGCGGCACGAGCGAGAGCGCGTAGGTGAAGATGCCCCAGGTCGTCGCCTCCTCGCCGCGGACGACGGGCAGCATCGGGATACCCGCGCGCTTGTAGTCATCGCTGATGAGCAGGGCGAGCGCCCAGAAGTGGGCGGGCGTCCAGAAGAAGATGATCGCGAACAGCAGCCACGCCGAGAGATCGAGCGATCCCGTGACGGCGGCCCAGCCGACGAGCGGGGGGATCGCGCCCGCGGCGCCACCGATGACGATGTTCTGCACCGTCGAGCGCTTGAGCCACAGCGTGTAGACGAGGATGTAGAAGAGCGTGCCCGCGATCGCAAGCGCGGCAGCGAGGATGTTCGCGAACACCGCGAGCACCGCGAAGGCAACGATGTTGAGGACGATCCCGAGGCCGATCGCCCACTCGTCGGGCACGCGGTGCGCCGGCAGCGGCCTGCGGCGCGTGCGCCGCATGAGCTCGTCGATGTCGCGGTCGAAGTAATGGTTCAGCGCCGATGCGCCACCGCTCGCGGCCGCCCCTCCGACGATCGTCGCGGCGAGCAGCGAGAAGGGAGGCACACCGCGCGCCGCGAGGAACATCGCGCCGATCGCGGTGAGGAGCAGCAGCGACATGATCGCGGGCTTCGTGAGGGCGACCATGTCCGAAACGAGCTCGCGCGTTGGCAGCGCGGGATGCCACGCGACGACGGTGAGCGCGACGGTGAGGCACCAGACCAGTGACGCAAGCGCGGGATGTGCGCCGAGCGCCCACGGCGAGAAGCCCGACAGCGGATTCGCCGCGCCGACCGCGATCTGCGCGACGAACGCGACCGCGGTGCTGATCGCGAGCGCACCGAGACCGGGCGCCTCGCGGCGATGGCGCCACGCCTGCCAGCACGCCGCGAGCAGCACGACGCCGACGACAGCGGCGACCCAGCGGTGCGCCATGTGGACCGCGGCCACGCCGAAGGTCGGGAACGCGCCGTCGTCGCAGAGCGGCCAGGTCGTGCATGCGGTGCTCGCATCGGCGCCGCGCACGTAGGCGCCGGTGAGCATGAGGACGAAGGTGCCGACGGCCGCGGCGAGGAGCAGCGCCGTCCACGGCGCGCCGCGACCGCGCGCGGCCAGGGCGGGCCAATGGATCTCGACCGCGAGCACGGTGAGCACCGCCAGGAGGACCTCCGCATTCGCGAGATGCGCGGTGACGGCGGTGCTCGGGAGCTCGAGGAGAACGACGACGCCGCCCAGGACCGCCTGGAGGACGTAGAGGACGCCGGAGGCGACGACGAGCGTGAGCACGCGGCGCTGCACGCGGTGCGACACGATCGTCACGGCGACGAGCGCCGCGAGGCTCAGACCGCCCGCGACGCCGAGAAAACGATGGAACCACTCGATGCGTGTCGCGGTGTCGAGGCCGGGCAGGAACTGTCCATGACAGAGTGGCCAATCAGGGCAGCCGAGACCCGAACCGCTCACGCGCACGACGCCGCCCCATACGACGACGAGGAACGACAACGCGAGCGTGATGTAGACGAGGGCGCGGTAACGCGGGCCGAAGCTCATACGGACTTCACGACGTGCTCCCTAGTGGGGCACGTCTTCCTTCAAAGGACGAGCGCTGTGCACGACCGGGATGCGCGCGAAGTTGTAGGGCGGTGGCGGCGAGCTCGTCGCCCACTCGAGCGTGTCGCCCTCCCACGGGTCGTCGTCGGCGATCTTCCCGCCCTTCATCACGATGCTGCTGAGGAAATTGAAGATGAAGATCGTGACCGACAGCGCGATCAGGTACACGCCGATCGTCGCGATGAGGTTCAGGAGTCCCCACTCGGGCGACTGCACGTAGTGATAGGTCCGGCGCGGCATGCCTTCGATCCCGAGCTGATGCATCGGATAGAACGCGAGGTTGAACCCGAGGAAGAAGATGAGGAACTGGATCACGCCGAGCTTCTCGTTCATCAGGCGCCCGCTGATCTTCGGGATCCAGTAATACGCCGCGGCAAAGAAGCTGAAGAGCGCGCCGCCGACGAGCACGTAGTGGATGTGCGCGACGACGTAGTACGTATCCGACAGCTGGATGTCCACCGGCACCGAGGCGAGGAACACGCCCGAGATGCCACCGATGGTGAAGACCGCGAGGAACCCGAGCGCGAAGAGCATCGACGTCTTGAAGCGCAGCGAGCCGCCCCACAGGGTGCCGAGCCACGAGAACACCTTCACGCCCGTCGGCACGGCGATGAGCATCGTCGACGACATGAAGAAGATCTGCAGCACCGGATCGACGCCGGCGACGAACATGTGGTGAACGAACACGCCGAACGAGAGGAAGCCGATCGCGACGGACGCGTACGCGATCATCTTGTAGCCGAAGATCGGCTTGCGTGAGAACACCGGGAGCACTTCGCTGATCACGCCGAAGCCGGGCAGGATCATGATGTAGACCTCAGGGTGGCCGAAGAACCAGAACAGGTACTGCCAGAGCAGCGGGTCGGCGCCCTCACCGACCGAGAAGAAGTTCGTTCCGGCGAGGCGATCGAAGAGGAGCAGCACGCCCGCGACCGTGAGGAACGGCATCGCGAGCACGAGCAGTAAGCTCGTGACCAGGACGCTCCACGCGAACAGGGTGATGCGATGGAACGTCATGCCCGGCGCGCGCAGCGAGAAGATCGTCACGATCATGTTCAGCGCGCCGAAGATCGACGAGAAGCCGAGGACGGTCAGGCCGATGATCCACAGGTCCTGCCCAAGCTGCGGCGAGAACGGCTTCGTCGAGAGCGGTACGTACGACGTCCAGCCCGCGGCGGGAGGACCGACGAGGAAGCTCGAGTAGAGGAGCACTCCGCCCGACGCCAGCAGCCAGTACGAGAGCGCGTTGAGCCGCGGGAACGCCATGTCGCGCGCGCCCAGTTGCAACGGGATGATGTAGTTCGCGAATCCGGTCCATACCGGGACCACGAACAGGAACACCATCGTCGTCCCGTGCATCGTGAACGCGGCGTTGTACTGCTGCGCGGTGAGGATGTGCCCATCGGGCGTCGCGAGCTGCGTGCGCATCGCGAGCGCGAGCAGACCGCCGGACAGGAAGAAGAAGAACGTCGTGAACAGGTAGAGGACACCGATCTTCTTGTGGTCGGTGGTCGTGATCCACTCGAGGATCCCCGTGTAACGGGGCCGGGCGATCGGAAAGGTCTGTTCGGCGGTCGCCATCACCGTCCATTGCATCGTGCGCAACAAGGGGTGTCAAATGCCTAGACTGCGCCGCGCAACCGCATGAGTCTGAGTCTTCGTTCGGTCCCGATCGCCACGGCCGCCGGCCTCGCGGTCATCACGCTCGCAGCCTGGGCCGCGCTGCTCGCCGGCACGCCGATGACCGATCCGGCGGCCTTCCTCGCCCTGTGGATCGTGATGATGGCCGCGATGATGCTGCCGTCGAGCGCGCCGATGTTCCTCCTCTACCGCCTGTCGGCCGGTGACGGATCGCGCAGCGAGCTCCGGACGCTCGCCTTCGTTGGCGGCTACCTCCTGGTATGGGCCTTCGTCGGGCTGATCGTGCTCGTCGCGCAGCACGTGCTCGATGCCGCGCTCGATCGGGGTGTGCGGCCACTCGGCGTCGCCGTCGTCCTGGTGGCCGCCGGCGCGTATCAGTTCACTCCGCTGAAGGCGACGTGCCTGCGCGCGTGCCAGGCCCCGGCTGACTTCCTGGTGCGCCATTGGCGCGGCGGCGGGTTGGGTGCGGTCCGGCTGGGTATCGATCACGGCCTGTACTGCCTCGGGTGCTGCTGGGCGCTCATGGCCGTGCTCGTCACGGCGGGCGGCATGGGGCTCGCGTGGGTCGCGCTGATCGCACTCATCGTGATGGTCGAGAAGCTCGCACCGCGCGCGAGGTGGTTCGGGCCCGCGGTCGGCGTAGCCTTCGTTCTCGGAGCGCTCGTCGTCACGCTCCGACCGGAGCTCGTGACGCCGATGCGGATATAGCGGAGGATCAAGAGATGGCTGTTGCGACCCAGACGAAATGGACGATGAAGGGCCGCGTGCTCATCGCGTGCAACTGCGACTGGGGCTGCCCGTGCAACGTGAACGCGCTGCCGTCACGGGGGAACTGCGAGGGCGGATGGACCTGGGAGATCGAAGATGGCGCGTTCGGCGAGACGAAGCTGAACGGCCTGCACCTCAGCCTGTACTGCGACTGGCCCAAGGCCATCCACGAGGGCAACGGCGTCGGGACGGCGCTGATCGACGACCGCGCCGATGCGAAGCAGCGTCAGGCGCTCGCCGCGCTGGTCGAGGGCAGTGCGGGTGGACCGTGGGGCGTCTTCCGCAAGACGCTCAACACGCTGCACGGGCCGACGTTCGTTCGCTACGAGGCGAATTTCGCCGGTGAGCTGCCGGGATTCAAAGCAGGCGACGTGGCCGAGTGCCAGACGACGTTCATCCGCAACCCCGTGACGAGCGCGACGAGCCATCCGCGGATCGTGCTGCCCGAGGGCATGATCCTGAAGGACGCCGCGCTGCTGGCGTCGAAGCGCTTCATCGTGCGCGACGGCGTGAAGTACGACCACTCCGGGCAATACGCGGCGTTCGGCTTCTTCGCATACACGGGGCCATAGGCCGCGACGCCGCACGTCACCTGAAGCGTCTGCGCGGCGTCATCTTCGACATGGACGGCGTTCTCGTGCTCTCGGAGCCGTTCATCGCCGCCGCCGCGATCGCGATGTTCGCCGAGAAAGGGTTCACGGTCCGCGCGGAGGAATTCCGCCCGTTCATCGGCGCCGGCGAGGACCGCTTCATCGGCGGCGTCGCCGAAGCGCGCGGCATTCCGCTCGAGCCGGCGCGGGACAAGGCGCGGACCTACGCGATCTACCTCGAACAGATCCGTGGACGGCTGCGGCCTCTGCCGGGCGTGCGCGAATTCATCGCGACCTGCTCGCGACGTGGACTTCGGCTCGCGGTCGCGTCGGGCTCGGACACGGTCAAGGTCGAGGCGAACCTCAGCGAGTTGGGTCTTCCGCGAGAGTTGTTCGCGGCGATCGTGACCGGCAGCGAGGTCGTGCGAAAGAAGCCCGCACCCGACATCTTCCTCGAGGCGTGCGCGCGACTCGGCCTTGATCCCGGCTCGTGCCTGGTGATCGAGGATGCGGTCAACGGCGTGCGCGCGGCCAAAGCGGCGGGCGCGCGCTGCCTCGCGCTCACATCGTCGTTCTCCGCGAAAGACCTGAGCGAGGCTGATTGGGTCGCACCCGACCTCGCCGGCGCTCCACCGGAGGCATTGGACTGGTGACGGCTCAGCGCGTGCGGATCAGCAGCAGCTTGTCCTGACCGGACATCGCGCCCCAGACCTCACCCGACCGTCCGAGGAGCTGACGCACAGCGGCATTCGGCTGCGCGTGCGGGTAGGACGTGAACGTCTCGGTGCGTGGGTCGAACCGCACGATCGCGTTCGCGCCGAAGTCGGTGAGCCACACGATGTCCTGGTCATCGACATAGACCGCGTACGGCATCGCGTTCCCGGGGATCTTCCACTCTTTCCATAGATTGACGTGGGCGGAAAAGAAGCCGAGCTGGCCCGCGTTCCACTCGCTGACCCAGATCTGACTCTTCGAGTCGGCCCACACGCGACGCGCGCCCTGACCAGGCGTCGGCGGATCGATCGGCGTGGCGATGTCCTCCTTGAGATCGATCCAGGCGACATAGCTGTTCGCGAGTGAGGCGTAGAAGATCCTGCCGTCGGGCGTGCTCGTGATGCCATAGGGACCCGCTCCGCGGGGGGACGGGATGACCTTCACGGCGCCGGTCTTCGGATCGAGGTGGCCGAAGTAGCCGCTCTGCCCGGTGAACCACAGCGTCCCGTTCGTGTCGAATGTCGCGGTATTGAGATTCACATTCGGTCCCGGAAGCGGATAGCGCGTCACCTGGTTCGTTCTCGCGTCGACGCGCACGATCGCGTTGAGACCGCCGTCGGTGATCCACGGGTTCCCGTCGGGTCCGACGATGACGCCGTGCGGCGCGGAGCCGGACCCGAGCGTCACCATGCGCGTCGCGCCGGTCTTCGGATCGAGGTAGCCGAGCTCGCCGGTGCGCTGCGCCGTGTACCAGACGCCTCCGTCGGGCGCGGGCGCGACGTCGTGCGGACCCTGACCGCGGCCGACCGGGAACTCGACGAGCTTCACCGCGCTTGCGTCGGGCGTCGTCGCGGGCGAGCCCGCGGCGGAGGCGGACGGGATGGACGCCGGCGTTGCCGTGGCCGGGAAACGCGACGCCGAGGAGAGGTCGGGACCTGGAGCACCGCATGCGGCCGAGAGGCACGCGAGCAGGACGATGAGGCGCAGCGAGGTCACTTGTCGATCGATACGGTACGGAGGCGCAGCGAGTTCGACACGACGGTCACGGACGAGACCGCCATCGCAGCCGCGGCAAGCACCGGCGAGAGCAGCCAGCCGGTGAAGGGATAGAGCGCGCCGGCCGCGAGCGGGATGAGCGCGACGTTGTAGAAGAACGCCCAGAAGAGGTTCTGGCGGATCGTCGCGACGGTCGCGCGCGCAAGGCGCAGGGCGCGCGGAGCTCCGCGCGGATCGCCGCCGACGAGAACGACGTCGGCCGTCGCGATCGCGACGTCCGTACCCGAGCCGATGGCGATCCCGAGATCCGCGCGCGCGAGCGCCGGCGCGTCGTTCACGCCGTCGCCCACCATCGCGACGCGGTGTCCGCCCGCCTGCAGCTCCGCGACGATGTCGGCCTTGCCGTCGGGCCGGACCTCGGCGCGCACCTCGTCGATCCCGAGGACGCGCGCGACGGCCTCGGCAACGCGGCGCGCGTCGCCCGAGACGAGCAGCGTGCGCAGGCCCATTCGTCGCAGCTCGGCGAGCGCGTCGCGTGCCGCCGCCTTCGGCGTGTCGGCGAGCGCGAGGATTCCGCCGGGTTCCCCGTCGATCGTCCCCACGAGTACGGTGCGTCCCTTTTCCTCATGGTGCGCG
>WNGD01014235.1_pt1 | contig 13408 bp, 13 predicted proteins | sample 5400671 | NCBI WGS metagenome assembly WNGD01 (sample SAMN13153369, study PRJNA577476) | soil metagenome | isolation source: 40 cm soil or saprolite under grassland replicate 2 | place: USA:California | collected 2016-06-15
TCGACCGCGACACCGTAATACTTCGCGGCCTCGGCGAACGAGGCGGTCAGGTCCCCGGTCTCCGGATGGCACACCGTGCTCATCCGGTCGAACCGCCACCGGCGGGTCAGCCCGCCCAGCCGCCCGCAGACGCCGTGCAGCGACGCGACCAGGTACGGCTGCTCCTCCGGCTCCGCCAGCACCCCCCGCCACGCCCCCGAGCACGACAACGCCCCGGCCAGCAGGTGCGCGTTCTTCCCCTGCCCCCACCAGGCCGGCGGACCGGGCAGCTCGACCCAGTCCCACTGGGTCTCTTATGCGGCGCGCGTGATTATGCGGCGCGGCCTGCCGGGTGCCAGGCCGGTGTCGGCTCTGTGGTGATTAGTGCTGCATATTCACAGGCTTTCCAGGAACGCGAGGAGCCTGTCGGGGGGCCGGTACCGGCCTGGGCGGGTTCCCGGTGGTGCGGTCTTGGCGATGGCGGCCTCCTTGAGTCCCAGGTCGGCGTGGAGGTAGACGCTGTAGGTGGTGCGGACGTCCTCGTGTCCGAGGAAGAGCGCGATGGTCGCGGTGTCGGCGCCGTGGCGGAGCAGGTTCATGGCGCACGTGTGGCGGAGCGTGTGCGGTGTGACGTCCTTGGCGGCCAGTGACGGGCATGCGGGCGTGGCGGCGGCGGTGTGGCGTTCGACGAGACGGCGTACGGCGTCGCGGCTGAGCTGCCCGCCTTTCGGCCCGGGGAACAGCGGGTCGCTGGACGCTCCGCCGCGCTCGCCGAGCCAGGCTCGCAGGATTGCCCGTGCCTCTCGCCGCAGCGGGGAGATCCGCTCTTTACGGCCCTTACCGTGGACACGGACATGGGCGCCGTTGCCGAGCTGGACCGCCGCGCAGGTGAGCCCGGTGAGCTCGCTGACGCGCAGGCCGGTTTCGAGGGCGAGCAGGAGCAGGGCGTGGTCTCGCCGCCCGATCCGGGTGGAGCGGTCCGGGGCAGCCAGCAGTGCGGCTGCTTCTTCCTCGGTGAGGTAAGTGACGAGCCGCTTGTCGTAACGCTTGGGCGGGATGGCGAGCACGCGCTGGATGTGCGCGGCGTGCTCGGGGTGGTGGTAGGCGGCGAAGTGGAACAGCGACCGGATGGCGGTGAGCCTGGCGTTACGGGTCCGGACGCTGGCGCCGCGTCCGGTCTCCAGGTGGTTGAGAAACGCCCCGACCAGCCCGGCGTCAAGATCTTCCAGGCTGAGCTGATAAGGCTCCCGTCCGGTGTGCTGCTGGGCGAAGCGCAGCAGGAGGCAGAACGCGTCCCGGTAGGCGCCCACCGTGTGCGGGCTGGCGTGGCGCTGTCCGATCAGCCGCTCGGTGAAGAATGCCTCCAGCAGCGGCGCCAGGGCGCTCATTGCCCGGCCTCGGCGATGTTGTCGATCCTGGCGGCTATCAGCTCGAGCAGTTCGGGCACTGCGGACAGGTACCAGTAGGTGTGCTTGGGAGCGGTGTGGCCCAGCCAGGTGGACAGCAGCGGCAGCCGCCGTTCGACGTCGGCGCCGTCCCGGTACCAGCCGATCACGCTGCGAACGGCGAAAGTGTGTCTCAGATCGTGCAACCGGGGCGCGCGTTGCAGGTCCGGCGAGGCGAGCCCGGTCTCGCGGACCAGGCGCGGGAAGACGGTGCTGACGTTGTCCCGCAAGAGCCGGGTCCCGATCGCTGAGGTGAAGAAGCTCGGTGACTTCGGCTTGAGGCGGCGCTGGTCGCGGCGGCGGGCGTAACCAGCCAGGGCTTCGGCGGTGGTCGGGTGCAGCGGGAGCTGGCGTGACTTGCCGTTATGGCGATATCGCCATAACGGCAATTATGCCGAGGGTGCCGTTATGCCGCGTCCTGTCACGGTGCGCGTGGCCTGCAGGTGATCGGCTCAGGATTCCTCGGCATAATCGCCTCCCAGGGTTTCGAGGAAAGCGATGAGGCGATCGGGGGGCCGGTAGCGCCGTGGGCTCGAGCCGATGGGGGTGGTTCGCGCCAGGGCGCGTTCCTTGATGCCCATGTCCGCGTGGATGTAGCGCTCGACGCTGCGCAGGTTGGCGTGGCCGAGCCACAGCGCGATGACGACGGGGTCGGCTCCAGATCGCAGCAGGTTCATGGCGCAGGTGTGCCGGAGTGTGTGCGGTGAGACCGATTTGACACGTAGCGTCGGGCATGTCTGCGCCGCGATGGTGGCGTACTTGGTGACCAGCAGTGCGATGGCGTCCCGGCTGAGCGCCCGGCCGCGGCTGGTGGGAAACAGCGGGTCGCCGGGTTCGCCGGCACGCTCGCGCATCCAGGCGGCAAGTACCTTCGCGGTGGAGCGGGTGAGCGGGGTGGACCGTTGCTTCCGCCCCTTGCCCTGGCAGCGGACGTGGGCGCCGTTTCCGAGCTGGGCGTCTTGGCAGGCGAGCCCGCACAGTTCGGAGACCCGCATCCCCGTCTGGATGGCGACGGTGAGCAGCGCGTGGTCGCGGCGGCCGGTCCAGCGGTCCCGGTCAGGGGCAGCGAGGAGGGCGTCGGTCTCGGGGCGCTCCAGGAAAGGCACGGTGACCCGGTCGAAGCGCTTGGGCGGGATGGCGAGCACCCGTGCGATGAGGGCGGCGTGCTCGGGATGGCGCAGGGCCGCGAACCCGAAAAGCGAGTGAATCGCCGCCAGGCGCGCGTTGCGGCTTTGGGCGCTGTTGCCCCGCCCGCGTTCGAGGTGGTCCAGGAACGCGCCGATGGCCGGAGCGTCGAGATCGCCGAACTCCAGCTGCGACGGGGCCTTCCCGCTGCGGTCCTGGGCGAATGCGAGCAGGAGCCGGAACCCGTCGCGGTAGGCGGCGATGGTGTGCCGGCTTGCACGTTTCTGGCTGATTAGCCGCTGGGTGAAGAACGCCTCGAGGGTGGGTGCGACGGCGCTCACCGCTGCTGCTCCTCGTCGCTGGCTTCCAGCCGCTTGGCGGCGAGCGCCAGCAGCTCCGGGCAGGTCAGGTACCAGTACGTGCTGGATGGCCGGACGTGCCCGAGATAGGTCGATAGCAGCGGCAGGCGGGCCTGCACGTCGCCGCCATCGCGATACCAGCGCAGTAGCGTCCCGACGGCGAAGGAGTGCCTGAGACCGTGAACGCGCGGAGGGCGCCCGCCCGGCCGCTGGCGCAGGCCGGTTTGGCCGGCCAGCTGGTGGAAGGCGGCGTAGACACTGTGGTGGGCGAGCCGCCGGCCGCGCTGGGAGACGAAGAAGCTTGCCGAGGCCGGCCGGGGGCAGAGCTGATCTCGCCGGGCGCTGTAGGTGCGGAGCGCTTCGATGGTGCTGTCGTGGCATACGACCTCCCGGGAGCGCCCGAACTTCGAGCTGCGCACGATGAGCGCCTTCTCGTCCCAGTCGATGTCGTCGCGGTCGAGCCGCATCGCCTCCCCGATCCTCAGGCCAGTCACCGCCAGCAGCCCCAGCAGGGTCTCGAACGTGGCCGCCTGCAACGGCGGGCTCAGCCGCCGCGCCGCCGCCAGCAGAGCGGCGATGTCGGCGTCGGAGTACAGGTAAGGAGCCGCCGGCTGGTAGCCGGGCGCTGCGAGCAGGTCAGCGGGCGGGATCTCAGTGGCGGGGTCGAGCGCGTGCAGGTACCGGGCGAAGCCGCGTACCGCGCTGAGCCGGTGAGCCAGCCAGATCGGGCTCGCCTGCTGCGGCTGGGTCGCCCAGGACAGGGCCAGTTCGGTGGCGACGGTGCCCGCGCCGGCCCGTTCGGCGAACGCCACGAAGCTTGAAAGCATGCGGGCGACGCTTTCGAGCTTGTAGCCGACGCTGCGGCGCAAGGCGAGGTAATCGCCCAGGGACTGACGTAGCGCGCTCATGCCGAACCACCTGGCCATGGCCGGGCGACGGCCAACAGGGCGGCCCGGTCGACTTTGGCGTAGATGCTGGTTGCGGCCAGACTGCGCTGCCGCAGCAGATTCCCCACCTCGGTCAGGGTGCCGCCGGCCCGCAGCGTCTGCGTCGCGACCGTGTGGCGCAGCCGGTGGGAGCCCATCGGGGGCAGGCCCGCCCGGACGCAGGCTTGGCGCACTACCCCCGAGACGGCCCGGTCCGACAGGCCACGATGGGGGGCAAGGACGCGCGTGAAAACCGCCGGGCTGGCGCAGCGCGGCCGGCCATCTTGCAGCCACCCGGCGATCGCCTCGCCGACGTCCTGCGTCAGCGGCAGCCGGTCTTGCCGGCGGGCCTTGCCGTGCACGGCGAGTTCCCCGGCGCGCCAGTCGATGTCGCCCAGGCGCAGCGCGGCGACCTCGCCGGCGCGCAGCCCGAGCCGCGCCAGGACGGTCACGATGGCGAAGTCCCGGCGCCCGGCCGGGCGCCGGCGATCGCAGCTGCCCAGCAGCCGCCCGACGTCTGCGGTACTGATCGCCCGGGGCAGCCCGGTCAGCTCCCAGCCGGCGACCGACGGCACCGCCGCCAGTAAGCCGGGCCGGGTCAGCCCTTCGATCTCCAGGTAGCGCAAGAACGAGCGCAGACGCGTGCTGACCGCCTTGGCTTCGCCGACTGAACGCCGCTGGCTGACCGACAGGACGAAGCCGGTCACCGCCGCCGCGGTCAAGCCCTGCAGCTGGCCCGGCGTCCCAGCCGGCACGTGCGCCACGAATCTGCGGGCGACCTCGACGTAGTGATGGACGCTCGACTGCGGCGACAAGCCGCGCTCCTGGAGCAGGTAGCGCCGGTAATCGGCGATCAGCGCGTCAGCCGGTCCCGCATCCTTCGGCTCGCCGACCGGGACCGCGCCGACGTTGCGCAGGTAGTCAAGCAGCGGGGCCATGCCGGACATCGACGCGGGATGCGCGTAGCCCTGCTCTTGCCTGAAGCGCAGGAACCTCCTCGCGCACCCGGCGGTCAGATCCCCGGCCGCCAGGTGCTGTCCCGCAAGCCAGCGGCTCACGTGCACCATCAGCCGCAGATGCCGTCCGATCGAGTCGGCCGAGTACCCTGAGCGGTCAGGACCGCCTCGAAACCCGGCCCGTAGGGAAGCAACGGCCCATCAAGCGGACCGCGCAAACGTCTGGTCATGATCTTTTCCCTTCGCTGGTGACTGGACTTCCAGGCAGGGATTCTTGATCACAGCCACGCGATTATGCCGAGGAATCCTGAGCCGATCACCTGCAGGCCACGCGCACCGTGACAGGACGCGGCATAACGGCACCCTCGGCATAATTGCCGAATTTGGTGTTGCGGATGGTCAGCAGGCCCTCGTCGAGGTCGACGTCGTCGCGATCGAGGCGCACTACTTCGCCGACCCGCATCCCGGTCACCGTCAAGAGCCCGATGAGGGTCTGGTAGGTGTCGGCCCGGTGCTCCGGGCAGAGCCGCCCGGCTGCCTGCCTGAGCGCGGTGATGTCCTGGTCAGAGTAGATGTAGGGAACGATCCGGTGGCTGGGTTCGGGCAAGAGCCCCGCCGGCGGGATCTCGGTGGCCGGGTCCAGGGCACTGAGGTAACGGGCAAAGCTACGAGTCGTGCCGAGCCTGACCGCCCACCACACTGGTGCCGCGCCGGCTGGCTGTTTCGCCCAGGCCAAGGCGCGGGCAAGGGTCAGGTGCTCGGCGCCCGCGCTGTCGAGATAAGCAGCGAACTGCCTGAGCATCTGCCCCTGATAAGCGAGCTTGTAACCCATGGCCCGGCGGGTGGCGAGGTAGTCAGCCGCCACGGCGGCGAAGCCGGTCATCGCCCGGCCCCCGGCCACGGCACCGCCAGCTCGCGCAGCGCGAGATGATCTACCTTGGCGTAGATGACGGTCGTGGCCACGGTGCGGTGACGCAGGACCTGGGCCACCTCCGGCAGCGACGCCCCAGCCCGCAGCATCTCGGTCCCCGCCGTGTGCCGCAGCCGGTGCGCGCCGAAGCTGCCGAGGCCGGCGCGCTCACTGGCTGCCCGGACCACTTCGCTGACCCCCTCGGGGGCCAGCCCGCGCAGCGGCGCCGATGCCCGCAAGAACACCTCCCGCTCCGGACGCCCCGGGCGGCCATCACGCAGGTAGCCGGCGATCGCCTCACCCACGTCGCTGGGTAGCGGCAGGCGTTCCTCGGTACGGCCCTTGCCGCGTACCACGATCTCCCCGGCCCGCCAGTCGATGTCATCTAGGCGCAGCGCGGCGATCTCCGCAGCCCGCAGCCCGAGGCGGGCGCCCAGTACCAAGATGGCGTAATCACGCTTGCCTATCGCCTGATGCCGGTCACAGCTGCCCAGCAGCGCCGCGACCTGCCCACGGGCGAGGCCCCGCGGCAGCCCGGCACCGCTCCATCGCGCCACCGACGGCACCGCGCTGGCCAGCGGCCCGGTGATCAGTCCCTCGGCCAGCGCGAACCGCAGGAACACCCGCAGCCCGTTGACCAGGCGCTCAGCTGAGCGCACGCTCAAGCTGCGGCACTGGCGGGTCACGAACCGGGTGATGTCACCCGCGTCGAGATCCTGAAGGTGGCGCCCCCGGTGCTCGGCCAGGAACAGCCGTGCCGTCCGCTCCCGGGCGATCACCGTTTTCCGGGCGAGGCCCCGCTCATCGACCAAGTACCGCCGGTACCGGCCGGTCAGTTCCTCCTCCCAGGACCGGGGCGGAGCCGGAACCGGCACCGGGACCACGCCGCCCTCCCTCAAGTAGCCGATCAGCCACTCAAGCGACTTAGGCGTCGGCCAGCGCGATCCGCGATGTGCACGCAGGTCAGCGAAGAAATCATCCATCACCTCGGCGCTGAGCTGGACGACGGCCAGTCCTCGCCGCTCCAGGAACCGGCTCAGCCTGCCAGCCAGCCGCATCTGCTCCGCCACCGTGGACGGCGCATACCCCAGCGCCTCCAGCCGGCCAGCCAGGCCATCCGCCCATGGGGCCAGCGGTCCTTCCATCGCCATTTCTTCCTCCTCGGCAGAACTCCGGAGGAAGAAGCATCGCGCCGGTAAATGCCGCGATTATGCGGAATCAGGCAGACAACGGCGTCACCGCAGCCAGCGGCAACATTGCATCCGGCAGGCCGCGCCGCATAATCACGCGCGCCGCATAAGAGGCCCTATGCGGCTTTCCGCATAGGGCCTCCTCAGCGGCAACATTGCATCCGGCAGGCCGCGCCGCATAATCACGCGCGCCGCATAAGAGGCCCTATGCGGCTTTCCGCATAGGGCCTCCTCGCCGGGCTTCCCGTCGGAAACCGGCACCGTCACATGCTGCTCGGCCGAGGATGAGTACCCGCACTCCTCAGCCGCGAACCGGGCCAGCGTCCGGTACGGCACCGCCGTCCCGGACCGTTCCAGCAGCTCACCGATCTTCACCAGCGTCAGACCGGCCTTCACCCACCCGGTGATCTCGGCCTTCCGCCCCGCCAGCGCCTCCCACGACGCGCCATGCCCGGCCGGGCGGGCCGGGCGCACCGCCGCCACCACCTGCCCGAGCAGCTCATCACTCAGCTGCGACTCATCCTCATCGCGGGCCAGGCCCACCGCCCGCGCCGCCTTGATATACCGCATGGCGGTCTTCACATCCACGCCCGCCCGCCTGGCCGCCGGGCGCTTGCCCGCCCCGCCCAGCCACGCCCGGAGGACCTCTCTCACCTGTGTCACCAGAACCTCCTGGAACGCCATCCCCTACCGTCTCTTCCGTCCGAAATGAACCGGAAGATCACAGCAGGTGGTCCATCAACTGGCAAACCAGGTGGTCCCATCCCCGTGGCAACAACCCTCAGCAGGTGGTCCCATGCTCATGGCAGGCGACAGCGGCGGGCATGCGGGTTTACGTGGGAGAGAGTGAGCGCCTGCCGGGCAGGTTCCAGCATTACCGGACGCCCGGAGGACCGGGAGAGCGGCGGACCACCAAGTTCCGGCTGAATCAGCTCATACGGGAGGCGCTGACGGCCGGCGGCCGGGTCACGGTCGAGGTTGCCACGCAGGCTGAGGCTGTGGCCAGCGACGGCACGCCTGTGGCGCTCGACCTGAACCAGAAGGCGGCGCGGCGGCGCGTGGAGCGCGCCGTGGAAGCGGCTGAGCGAGCGTCAGGGTCCACCCTGTTGAGCAGATAGGGCCCTAAGCTTTTGCGTCGGCGCTCTCGCAGAGCGGACCCGCTCAGATTTCGGCAGGGACGTCATCCGCGGCTTTGCGCCGGTTGCAGGGTCCGGGGCCATGAGAGGGCTCGGGCCGCTTGGTCTGATAATCGGCCGCGACAGCCCCCAGCTGGCGGGAAGGGACGACCTGCCCTGGGGAATGACCGCCATCAATGTGATCGAGCAGCGGAAGCGCTCACATATGTCAAGGTCCTTCGGACTACCGACCGTGAGGTTCCTGTGCTGCGATGGCCTGCCCGGTACAACCGGCCCGGGCGTGTCCGGCGTCAGCTCGCGTCCTCGAAAACTACAAAAGTCGAGATAACTCGTTGCCCCCGGATTGCCGGACCCAATTCCTATGACTTCCAGCGCCCGAACGCTAACGGTTCGAAGGCCAGGCAATACGGGCTACGAGTTGCGCCAGGCGCGCACTATCCTTTCCCAAGGCAAAGAGATATTGAAGCGCACCAGCAATAGGAGCCAAGATCATGATCGTCGCGATCCTATTTTGATTACGCGTATGGGCGGCAAGCACTCGTATAAAATCCTCCGACTTCTCCGCGCACGGATTTGTAAGTGCCTTTCTCAGAACACGCTGATCACTTACTAGACGTTCGAGCGATCGACCCCGCATGCTGGTGAGTAACGCTTCGGCCCTAGCTCTCGGCTCTATTTGGCGAAGGGCCTCAACTTGAGGATGCTCGCGATTTGCTTTCATGACCCACCAGAATGGAGCAGCAAAAAAGGTAACAATTGGTAGGGCAGCAATCAAGCCCTTCCAGAAGGTTGTAAACGACCAGAGGTAAATAACTGGAAATATTAGGATAAGTATAATGGCCGCTGAGCTCAGTGCATCTTGCGCCAAGCCTCGCCACACAGGCAACTCGGTGTAGTGCGGCACCCAAATACCGTCGTTGGAGCCGAGCAATACAACAAGACATCCTGCCATTAGTAGGGCCGCCAAGGCCGCCATGGTCGCCTGGCCGGGATTGCGTGCATGAATTTGACCTTCGATTCCGGTGGTTAGGGCCCATGCGGTTGCGCTGCCCGATAGCAATGCGAGGCTCACAGAGGATGAAAGCGCAACAATACCCATTTTTCGGCCCTGCATCAGCCAGACATTATTAGCGACGCTATTTGAGGTCCACAGAAACATGAGCAGACCCACGACGGCAGCCTCGACGCTCAAGAGTACCGTAAAGTGTTGCCGCGGAGGGTCATCGAGAAGGAAAACGCACATCGCAGCGGGAATCACGATCCGTGCTACCGCTGCGAGGAGCCGCCCAATCCCGGTACCCTTAAGGCGCTCGTTTACTATGAATACGATCGCAGCTATAAGGATTGATGACGCGCCTATGAGAAGCAGTCGTCGATCGGCGTCCGACGTGGGTGTTTGAGACGGGAAGGGCAGGCTGCGGTTGACGGCGAAAACAAACGCTAGTGTCGCCGAGAAAGCGCCGAGCCCGAAAAATGCGATCAGTGCTAGGGCGAGCCCGGCCGGTCGAATCATGCTCGATTCAAGTCGCGGGTCGGGCTCGGCGGGATCCGCGGGAACACCCAGAATGCCATCGGTGCGCACTTTTACCACCAAGGTTGCAAGGCCTATTATCAGGCCGACTAGGCCAGTTAGTAGGCTCACTGCTGTGGTAACTGGCTGGCTTCCTGTACCTGGAGCGTTGAACCACACGGCTGCCGCCGCAACAGCGATCACCAGGAGGCCGACCAAGGTGATGGGCATGGCGGCGGCCGCTCGGTAGCCGAGGAAGCCGAAAAGTGTCCCCACTATCAAAGTGATTGCTATTATCCCAACGACAGTGATTTTAAGGCGCTCGTGTCCAGAGAGTGGTGACGAGAGTTGCACCCACATTGAGATGCAGATACTTGCTAGAGTTAAACCCCCGAAGATTTCCCATCCAGGGGAAGGTTTTGGGCTCTGCCGAATCGTTAGCGCTAGATAGCTTTCGATTATGATCGCAACGATCATGCAGTAGACCCCAGCCGCCGATACACTTAGGAAGATGGCGCTGGATAGCCTAGTCGTGACAAAAGTTACTATAGCGGCGCTGCCGCTAACAGCTATGAGCACCGGACGCACAAGAAAGGACATGCCCCGACCGTAGGAAAAGCCGATAAGGACAACGGCCAGCAAGATCGCAGTACCGATTCCAGTGATCGAACTCACTGATGCACGGTTGACCGGTCCTGAGATATTGTCATGCACGACCAGCGCAACATAGGAGCCCAGCGCTGTCAAGAGGAGGGCAGCTCCGGGGCCGGTCGATATCTTTCGCACGATAGACTTTCCGGCACGGCGCCAATGCCGAGCACGCGCCAAGAACACGGTGGCCAACGACAGGAATACAACGCTCATCCCTATGAAGTAGATCGCATGCCACCAACCGGCAGCGTTGAAGTGACCAGCGCGCGGGAGCGTCCAATTGGGCCGAGCTTTCGGATCGCTGAGCCAGGCGGCTTGCACGGCGGCCGCCCCGACGCCCGCTACCGTGCCACTGATGGCCGCAATAACGACTTCCCGTTGAATTGGCAGGAGGCTACGAATGCCAAGTACAAGTACTAGACAGCCCGTTGTGAGCAAAACAGTGTCGCCAATGTATGCGCTGGGGTATGCGCCAAGCCCTGCTACTCCGCTGGGCGGAGTCGTCACCAGCCACCAAGATGGCAAGACCAGCCCGGCGAGGAAGACCAAGATGAGAAGCGCCCATAGTCGCACGTTGCCCCCAGCGGCCAGCTCCGGCAGACCTGCTACCGAACAGAATGTGCGCGAGAGCATATCGGACGTCATGACGGGATAAGGGCGCGATGTGGACACCGGTTTGAAGGTCCGCTCTCTTGCCGTGCCGCTCTGGTGGAGACCCGGTCGGCAGGTTGGGCGCTGCCATGTGCCGCCTTGCCAGAACATTTGGCCGTCGTGCAACGACAGGCCGCAGTGGTCATCGGTGCACGGATCAAGCCAGAACACCCCGGATCTGAGCGTCGCCGCGGGACCGGCCGACGTCACCGTCTGAGCGCAGAGCGGCGGTTACACGCGTGGCGGCAACTCACTGGTTGGCCACGGCCTGTGATCGTTTCGGCCCGACGAGAGCCACAGCACCCGGCGCCGGTTTGGTATGAAGCCGTCATGTGGTTGCCATGAGCGCTGCCGAGCGCGAGGCGTTCCTCGCCGACGTGCATGTCGGCGTGCTGAGCGCGGCCATAGGCACCGCTGGCCAGACGCTGGCCGTCCCGGTCTGGTACAGCTACCAGCCTCGCGGGCTGCTGACGGTGCTGACTGGCCGCCGGTCGCGCAAGGCCGCGGCGATCCGCGCCGCTGGCCGGTTCGGCCTGTGCGTGCAGGACGCCCGCCCTACCGCTATGTCAGCGTCGAGGGGCCGGTCCTAAGCGAGGAGGAACTCGATCCCGCCGAGCGGCTGGCGATGGCCCGCCGCTACCTTGGCGCGGCGGGCGCTAACCGGTACGTCGCCGACAACCCGGACCCCGGGCGGGAGAACGTGGCGTTCCGGATGCGCCCGCAGCACTGGCTCAGCCAGGATCAGGGCAAGGGACAAGTCAAAGGGTAGTGCTGCCCTGGCATCATCCGATGTGCCGTAATGCCGGTTATGCGCCGCTGCCACCGCGCGCCCAAGTGCGCATAACGCATCGCTTGTCTGGGTCTATCTGCACACGGTGATGAGCTACTTCGGCTGCGGTGCACTGATAACTACGCCCGCGCCAGAGCGTCATAAGCCAAGACGGTGGGTCCAGAACTATCGTAGTTCCCGGCGTTTCCGTGACGCTGTTCAGAGACCACTACGAGTGGATCTCGCCGAGGCCAAGAGATTTCCGACGGGATGGTCATCCACGTCTACGGGGCAGGCGGCCGATGAGGTTCGCCCGTTCGGGCGTCTATATGGCTTGCGAGGTGCCGCATCGGCACACGACCAATCCTCAGAAAGGAGCGACGCCGCCGTGACCACTAGGCCACTACCTCGGGTTGTCGACGAGCCCACCTGGCGGCCAGGCCATCGGGGATGGAGAAGGCGGGGGCGGCGATGATCCGCCGGGGTTAGTGCCGGTCCGGCTGGACGGCAAGACGGTCCGGGCCCCGAAGGACGCCGAGGGTCACCAGCGGCATCTGCTGGCGGCGCTGGCCGGGCCCGGCGCGCAGTCCCTGGTCGTCGCCGCGCAGGCCGAGGTCGGGCCAAGACCAATGAGGTGCCGATGGCCACGGCCGTGCTCGGGCAGATCGACCTGAACGGCACGATCGTCACCGCCGACGCTCTGCACACGGTGACGGCGACCGCCGAGTTCATCCGCGGTCACGGCGGGGACCTCGTGCTGCCGGTCAAGGAGAACCGCAGAGCGCTCTTCGACGCGCTCGACGCGCTGCCCTGGGATCAGGTCCCGGTTGTGCACTCAGCGACCGACCGGGGCCACGGCGGAACGTGGCCGTCAGAACTCCACCCGGAACTTTGGGGTGAACGAGATAACCGTTGGCCGTACTCCGACGATCCGGTCGACCCGATAGCTCCGAAGCGCTCCGTAGTCGTTGACGACGAAGAGGACGAGGTTCCCGTCCTGCGTTCGCCGGAGCGAGTACGGCTCTACCCGTCGGGCACCATGCCGACCCTGTTCCGCCCGGTAATCGATGTCTACCTTAAGCCGGTTCGCCCCGGCATACCGGAGTAGCTCCAGCGGCACTCCACGCCGCCACGACGTGATAGCCCTCGGTGCCTCCCACGTGGCGTCAACCTTCCCCAGCTGCGCCCGAGGAAGCTCACGGAGGGCAAGCCTCCCGGCAAGCCAAGAGAAGACATTGTCGAGCGTCGCCCAAAAGCCTTTGAACGGCGGCAAGGGTTGCGGCAACTGGTGGCCGAGCATGTTTTCCCACTCGTTCTCGATCTCCGCTCGAAACGGTGACGACTGGCTAATTGCTGCCGTTGGCACCTCGATTCCCGCATGGGCGCATTTGCGTTCTAGCACCCTCCGGACGGTTCCAGAGAGACCGATGAGGTCTGGATGGCGATACATGTGGACGACATCGTAGAGATCGCGCGGGCGACAACGCTCAGCCAGCGCGCGCAGCTTCTCACCAAAGAGTTCAGAGATGGAGTAGCTCGCCACCCCGCGTACCGGTAGCGAGTCGCTGTACGGGTGCCCGATGGGGCGGAGCACGGGGCGGCCCACGAGGGTCTCGTCCGAGGTAAGGTCGATCTTTACCTTCGGGAGCGAAGGGTTGCGGTTCGGCCCCCGGTAGGCGATTCGGCCCTGGGTGGTTGGATGATTCCTCTTGTTCTTCTTCCGCTGGAACGACTTGTCATCCAGCACGAACTCGATGCCCGACTGCTCTCGGGCCCACTCGGCGATCTCGCCGACAATCGG
>WNGD01016026.1_pt2 | contig 13408 bp, 25 predicted proteins | sample 5400671 | NCBI WGS metagenome assembly WNGD01 (sample SAMN13153369, study PRJNA577476) | soil metagenome | isolation source: 40 cm soil or saprolite under grassland replicate 2 | place: USA:California | collected 2016-06-15
ACGCCCACCGGGAAAACGAACGCGGAGAGACACGATGAGCTACGACGTAGCGCGCGGCCCCGTTCTCACTGTGTTGAATGGTGGAACAGATAGCGCCGCGATAAAGGTACACGGTACGCTGTCCGACGCCGTTCTCGCGTTGCTCTTCTCTCCCGCGTCTCTCAACACGGGCGTATTCATCATTCAGATCACACCGGACGATCCTGATTCCGCCGCGCCGGTTTGGTACACACACCCAACCACAGTCCCGGCGGCGGGCGCTGTTGCTGCACTCTCTACATTAGCGGCGATCGGCTTGCGTATTCACGCGACGACGCCTCCCAACGCAGATACGATATTCCGCTTCAGCAAGCAATATATGGCGGGAGCTGAATCGTGATCGACGTCGCACGATTTGCAGTCACGGTTCCGAACGGTCAAGGCGCAAGTGCTGCGATCCCTGGGCATCGTGGCTTCTCCGATGCTGCTCATGCGTTGCTTACTGGTAACGCAGGACTGATCTGCTATGCTCCTGCGAGCTTGAACGGAGGCGTGTACGTTCATCAGTTCTCGTACGCTGATGCTGACGATCCAGCCGCTGTGTGGTTCTCCAGCGGTCAAGCGGTGCCGGGAGCAGGACTTGCGGCGGTTGCTCCAACTATAATGGGAGCCTTCGTCTCCTACCGTATGCAAGCCACTACCCCACCTAACGCTGACACCACGTTCAAGTTCGTCAAGCACTACGCGACAGGACGCAATTTCAAGTCCGACGTCGCTCGCTTCGCACTCACCGTACTAAACGGCCAGGGCGCGAGCGCGGCCGTTCGTATCCACGACGTTTCTTGCGACGCGATCGTCAACGCGATGTTGTCTGGACTCGCTATCTTTTCCCCTGCGTCGCTCAATACAGGCGTGTTCAAAGTTCAGGTCTCGTGGCACGATCCTGACGATCCAGCGATTGTGTGGTACGACGAAGGCACTGCGGCAGTTGCAGGCACAACGACCACACTCTCGGCAAGAGCACACGGAGCAATCTCGCTCCGGGTTCAGGCCACCACACCTCCGAACGCAGACACAACGTTTAAATTCGTTAAGCAATATCTCGCTCGGTGGGCTGCGTGAGTGGACGCGCGTGTACGTGCGTGAATCACGGTATCATTCCACAGCTCGACATCGAGACTACGCTCTGTAAAGTGTGTGGTGGTTACGTACAAGCTGTGTGGAAGCAGTACACGAGCGACGGCAAGACGAGCTGGTCTCCAACGTACGTTCAATCGGGCGTGACCGCGTGAGCGATCCGAAGGAGGCCCTAACGGAGTTGTTACGCCATCAACGACGCCTTGTTGATGGCGTGAGTGAACTCAACAACATCGTGACGATCTTGAAGGGCGAAATGGATCTCGCGGTGGGACGAGCTCAGAAAAGACTCAGCGAATTCTACGACAAGTTTCCAGAGTTCAAAGAGTGAATACACTCTCAACGATAGTCACGACAGCGGTAGTTAGCGCGTTAGGACTCGCGTTCTCTGCCGCTCTCACGGTACAGGGTGAGCCCAACATACCTATCTCGGTAATTCCCACGATCAATTTAACTGCCGTGATTATCGGCTCTGTTTCGATGGGAATGCTACTCAACAGAGTTAGGCAGTTAGAGCGACGTATGGACAAAGTACAACGCAAGGTGTTCAACGAGGAAGAGGACAGACGAAAGGGGGAGCGATGCCTCTTCGAGGCGTGATTCTGTTCACGGTGGTCGAAGTCATTACGCTCGTGTTGTGGTTGGTTCTGGCGGGCGTACCATTCACCGGCCACTACGTCGCGGTGATCGTGCTTGTGGTCGGCATCTTCATCGAGCATTACATCTCGGTCAACGTAGGTGCAGGTCGTCGTCCCTTTGCGAAATATCCCTCTTAGGGAGGAAGCGATATGTTTGCGGAAATCATGCAGATTGCACCGCCCGACACCGCGCTCGGAATCGCACTCGCAGCTATGGGCGCAATCGCGACGTCGAGCGCGCTAGCATGGTCGAAAACAACCGACGCGAAGATCGTGCAGAAGCCGCTGTTTCGCAAGCTACAGCCCGTGTTCACGCTCGGTGGAGCGTTGTTTGCTCCGTGGTTCGCAAGCAAGCTGGGCATGCCGATCGACACCTCAGCGTTCGGCGCTGCTCCAGTTGCAACGTTAGCAACAGTGGTTGGAGCGGAACTACTCGCGATCATCAAGAGGAGCACATGAAGCTCGCCGCGCTAGTTCTCGTACTCGCGTCACCACTCGCAGCACAGGTGGGCTACACACCACAGCCGCTTGTTTTCGGCTCGGTGAAGCTCGGGACTACGAGCATAACGATCACGACTACGCTCAAGAACACGAGCGCCGCTGCGTTCAACTTCTGTGGTAACGCAGGCTGTGTGACCGCCGCTGGCTTGTCGAAGAGTCGGATGGCGGGCTCTTCGGACTTCCACTACGTTACGGAAGCGGGCTGTAACAATCCGTTCGCGGCGGGAGCAACGTGTACGCTGTCCTACAACTTCAAGCCAACGAGCGTCGGGAGCAAAATCGGTAGCAACATCGTAGCAACGTCGGCGGGCGAGTTCGCTATCAACTTTACCGGAACCGGAGCAGACACGGTAACTGTCCCGCCACCGCCTCCCACTCCTCCACCACCTATCGCTGTCGCGGTGGTGCGCCTCAACGTCGCGGGTACCCTATACCTCCTGTTGCCTAGTGGTACCTGGCAGAGCATCGCGGTACCTGAAGATGCGGCTGGCAACACGCTGGTACGAACAGTAACATGGCGTGCGAGCACTCCGACTGTCGCAACGGTCGATGCGACCGGATTCATTCGGGCCCTTAGTCCAGGTACCGATACGATCACCGCGACAGCAGGTGGCGTGTCAGGCTTCTTCCTGGTGGACGTGCGGCTCCCAGCGCCTCCGCCTCCGCCCATCGTCGCGAAGCCGCCGTGGTGTGGCTCGCAGTTCCCGGCCATGCCCGGCTGTGGAATGCGTGCTTCGAGTTGGGCTCTGCTCGGAGTCACCAGCACAGTGGGAACTCAAGGTCCGTGGTTCTTCACAGACTCAACCGATCAGATGACCAAGGTTGTGCGATGCACGGTCAAGGACTCGACACCATGAGGTTCACGCTCGCGCTTGTACTCGCGCTAGGTTGCACATCGCACCAGTCAGCACTCCCAAAGCTCTTGAATCCTCGGCTAACGCCACCTGAGGCAGAGCGTTCAGTGGTAGTCGGTCGCATCCTTTCCAAGGTTAACGACTCCCTGAACTTTCCTCACGTCGTTGTCGTGGACACAGTGGGGCGCCCGTACCAGATCATGGTGATGAGTCTTACCACCTTCGGGCCTCTAAAGTCTGGGCAACACATAACAGCGTGGTGCCACGGAGCCGCAGGCGATCTCGTTGCTGATTCGGTAAGGATAGACGAGTGAACATTCCCGGGGTTGTCGCTGACCACTCGAAAGCTGGTGAGCACGCAACGGCGGTGCCGCAAGGCACTATATGCGGCTTATTGGCAAGCGAGGTTCAAATCCTCGCCCGGGAGCCATGAATCACAGAAGCAGCAACTACACCAGAAAAACCGCAGTACAGCTGCTCTGGCACGTAGTAGATGCTGCAACTGTACAGCCAACCCCCACACCGGAATTGAGACATGCACTCAACATCCTAGCAGACTATGTGAAGGTTAGTGTCACTGGGCTGATACAGGGTAGGAAGCATAACCTCTTCACGGAGGAGCAATGGGTGCCGAAAACTTCTGGAAGCCCTACAAAATAGGCTCCGGTCGCGACCAACCCGGTAATCCGACCGAGCAGGGCGAGAGTCACCCTGGCTTCAAGGCTGTGCAAGCGAAGATCGCAAAGCAAAAGGGTAAGGGAGGCAAGGCGCTCGGAAAGGAACGCGCTGGTGCGATCTTGGCCGCGCGGAGCCGAGCTGCTTCGCCCGCTGCGAAGAAGGCGAACCCGAACCTGAAACGTGTGAAGGGATACTAACATGCCTGGTGAACAAACAGGAGAATACGGACATGGCACACTCGAAGCATTCTGGCGCCCCTACTCGATCAAGAGCGGGCGGGACCAGCCGGGCAACCCCAAAGCGGACGGCGAGCGGGGGGCACAAGAGCGGCTACCTTCAACGCACAGTAAGGTCTCACCTGAAAAGGCTAAGAAGATCTTGAAGGATGGCTCCGTGCGGGGCCACGAGCTTACGCCCAAACAACGCGGCTTCTTCGGAGCGGTTGCAGGAAGGGGGAAGAAATGATCGAGGGACTTGCTGTTGGAAGGATCGTCCACGTAAAGCTTGGCGGAAATTGCCGCCCAGCAATCATTGTGCAGGTTTGGGCCGACGACAAAATCAACGCAGTTTGTTTTGTTGACGGCTCCAACGACGGCTTGCCGCCTGGGCAGCATACGAAGTGGTTTACTTCGTTGCACTATTCCGACAATCATGATGAGTTGAACAGCTTCCATTGGCCAGAGCGCGTACCATGAAAGACCCCTGGAAGCATCGCAGCGCGAACATGAGCTGTTCCACTTGCATGTGGTTTGTGCTGAAGGAGACCGACGAGAAGAAGGGTGGTCTCGTTGGACGCTGCCGTCGTCACGCTCCTTCACAAGCCGCAATCGGGTGGCCAGTCGTGTACACGACCGATTGGTGTGGCGACCACAAACTCGACGAGAACAAAGCGTGAGACTCAGCGAGCTACACCCATTACTCGAGGACGCCGGCGATGGCGCATGTTATCTCGAGTTCGATTGCCCAACACACGGTCCAGGATCAAAGCGGAGCGACGGTGAGTTCCGTGACAGCGTGTGTATCAAGATCGCACCACCACTCGAGTCACAGACGCCGCGTGTGTGGGGCTGGAACGGCGAGCGAGACTTTGAGAAGCTGACGATCAGACCCTCGGTAAACTACTTTGAACACTGGCACGGCCACGTAACGAACGGCGAGGTCACAAACGCATGACCGCCACTCTCCCAGAACGCCCCGCCAAACTCGCTAAGTGGAAGCCTCGCAAGTGGGACGTAGTGTACGATCAGATCGTTATGCTAGATACGCTCGGCACTCCACAAAAACAGATTGCCGAGATGTTTGGCTACACGGTCCAACACATCTCCAACATCGTACAGTGCCCTCAAGCAAAACTCACTCGCGGGAAAGTTTTAGAACAACTCTCCAAATCCGCAATCGAGAAAGTCTCCAACGACCTCGAGCTTCTCGCTGTCCAAGCAAAGAAACGTATCGCTCAAGTTCTCTACAACGACGAGCTTTTCGAGCGCAGTCCGTTCGCGGTCGTCGATCGTGGAATTGCTGTGCTCAAGGGTGTTGGTAAGTTGAAAACTGAGGACGAGGCCGCACGAGGCATCCGCATCAACAAAGCAGTTATCTTCACTTCTGACGACGCTAAAGCTGTACGTGAAGCCTTGTCGAAAGCAGACGAAGCCAAGCTCCTTCACCCAATCGACGTAACACCAAGTGAACCAAGCGGCAACGGTAACAGCTGACGCTAATGCACAGCGAGCGGCCGAGCGCAAGTACGACCAGTTAACAACGGAGGAGGTCTCTCACTTGCGTTGGCGTTGCAAGACAGACCGCTTGTTCTTGGCTACGTTGCTCGGTTATGATCGCTTCGCTGTGAACTTGCATGGTCACCTGTTCGCTTGGATGGCACGAACGGCGTGGGAGCAATTCCGTATGGTCTTGCTCCCCCGCGGCCACTTAAAAACGACAGGTATAACCATATATCCTTATTCCCTTGGTCCAGAGATAAGGATACTCCTCGCACACGAATCACAAGGACCGCCGGGCGGCGCCACACGTTTCTTGTACGAACTAAGTTCGCATTTCGTTTCCAACCCACGCTTGATGGGACTCTACCCCGAGCTTGTTCCTTCGTCTCGGGTTCAACGGATGAACCTGTTTGAGCTCGAACTCCCTCGTCAATCGCATTGGTCCGAGCCAACGTTCGATACGATTGGTGTCGGCGGGCGTGCACAGGGACGTCACTATAACTTCATTAAGCTCGACGACCTCTTTGGCGACAAAGCGAGAGACAGCAAGGCAGAGCGTGAAGCCACGATCACGTGGTTCAACAACATTCAGTCATTCCTGATTCGGCTTGGAAACGACCACATCGACATCATCGGTACACGCTACTCGCTTGACGATATGTACGGTCACGCGATTAAGCAATACGGGCACAAGCTGATCAAGTACATTCGTAAAGTGGAGGAACGCAACAGCGACGGCAAGCTTCTCCCAATCTTCCCTGAAGGTGACTTCACTACCGACGCTCTTTCAATCCTCCGCAAAGACCCAAAGACCTGGGTTCAATACTCCAACGATCCCAAAGCCGACTTCGCGGTTTTCGATCCGAACTGGAAGCGTTACTACAACATGATCGGACGAGATCGCGTTTCTGCGTTCTTGGGTAAGCAAACCGTTACGTGTCCAATTCGTGATCTCGACCGCGTGATCTTGGTCGATCCTGCCGTCACTGAGACGCCTGGCATCGTGATCACAGGCACAGACGAAAAGATGCGCGTGTTCATTCTCGAGACCGTTCGACGCAAGATGAATCCGAACGATTTCGTGAACGAACTATTCAAGCTTGTTCAGCGTTGGTCTCCGCGCACCGTTGCTATCGAGGAGGTCGTGTTTTCCTCTGTGTATAAGTCTTGGATCGAGCGTGAAATGTCCTTCCGTAATTTCCGCTTCCACATCACGCCATACAAGCCACCAAAGAACAAGATCAAAGAGGAGCGTGTTAAGGGGCTCTCGCAGTATTTCTCCTCTGGTCAAATCTTCTTTGGTGAGGCTCAGGCCGACTTGCTTGAGGAGTACGACGGCTTCGGCGTGATCGCGGAATTCCACCTCTTAGACGCCTTAGCTCAGGGCCTCGACATCTGGCGCCCAGGTAAGCTTGGACAGCATTTCGAAGACTTACGTAAGAAGGAAGAGGAACTGTTCTCCAACCGCGACGTTATGACGGGATACTCGGTGTGACCTATCCACGCATGTTGAATCTTGATGAGGCCACAAAAACACGCTTGGTATCGTACATCTACGACGAGCTTACTCGTCATCATCAAGAACGACAGCAAATGGTTGACGAGCTAATGCAGTGGCAATCCGACTATTGGGCAAAGCCTTCGCTCGAACGTCGAACCTTCCCGTTCTTGGGCGCAGCGAACATCATCGTGCCTCTCACAGCAATCGCGTACGAGACGATCCACGCACGCTCAATTACAACACACTTTGCAGTAACGCCGTTCACAAGCGTAAAGGCCCGTCGTGCTGACTTTCAACAGATCGAGAATCCGCTTGAAAACTTCATGCAGTTCGAACTCCTTCATGAAGTTGGTGCGCGGCGTCCGATCGACGATTGCCTAGCCGAACTCGAGAAGTTTGGTACTGGAATCGGTAAGGTTGGCTACGAGCGTATCGTGCGTAAGGCTGTTCGTCCATCTCCTACAGGCACAGGCGAGGAAGAAATCGCTGTGGTTGTAAAGGACGGCAGCACGCTCGATCCTGTTCCCAACGCCAACTTCCTCATGCCTTTCTACGCAAAAGACCCTCAAACCGCTCCGTGGTGCGGGGAGATTCACACAGACAACCCGTACCGCGTCAAGCAACTAGAAGAGGGCGGCCTGTTCTACGAAGGCACGATGAAGTCTCTCGAGCAATGGATCGTTGGTGGATTCAATGCCGAAGGACAAAACAGCGAACGCAAGTACGAGCGTCATCTCGAAACACTCGAGAAACGTGTCGCACATTGGCCCAAGTTGCTCATTTGGGACGAGCTTTGGTGTACGTTCAACGTGGACGGTGATACGCAAGACGAGGAGATCGTTATCTATTTCCATGAGCCTTCGTTGACGCTTATGGGTGCTCGCTACAACTGGCACAGCGATCTTCATCGTCCATATCGTGTAGGCAACTACATCCGCGTCGAAAATCGCTGGAGAGGCATCGGAATCTGCAAGCAAAACGAGCAATTCCAGCGTTCTTTGACTACGCAGCATCGTCAGCGTCTCGATAACGCGACGATCGCGAATATGCGGATGTTCAAAGTTCACAGAATGAGCGGTTACGGCCCAAAAGAGCCCATTTTTCCAGGCAAAATGTGGTTTTTGGACGACATGAGCCACGTTGAGTCGCTGGAAATAGGCGATGTACGCCAATCTTCGTTCATGGACGAACAAGCAACCCTGATTTACAGCCAACAACGCACCAAAGTGAACGAACTTGTGCTTGGAATGCCTCAACAAGGCACGCCAGGCACCGCCACAGGTGACTTGGCACGGATCAAAGAGGGTCAGTTGGGCTTCGACTACGTATTTCAGAATGAAAAGCTGTTCATTTCTGAGCTTTGCATGGACGTTCTCGCCTCTATTCATCAATTTGGAACGAGGCACGTCGAGTATTTCAAGTACGCAGAAGGAGGTGACCTCCTCATACAACTGTTTCAAATGCCGATGTCGTTGATTCGTGAATCTATCTTGTTCGAAGTTGGTGCGGCAGGTCAACAGCAGAACCGTGTGCTCGATCGTCAAAACTGGATTCAGGTAGCTCAGATCATTATCCAGTACTACACGAGCATGATCCAGCTTGCGCAGATGACTCAAGACCCACAGATCATGCAAATCGTCACTGCGAAAGCGTTTACCGCATCTACCGAAGCAATGAGACAGATTCTCGAATCGTTTGACATTCGTAACGTAGATCGGATGGTGCTCACAGAACTAGAGAAGCTGTTCAACGGAAACGGAAACGGAAACGGAGGAACACCCAATGCCGCCCCGAGTGGACCTCTCGCTCTTCCTGGACCGAGAGGAGTTATCGGACCTCCGGGATCTGGCCAAGCATCGGGGATGGACGCCCTTGCTCAAACTGTTGCGCTCCTTAGAGGCAACGGTGCTTCGTGACTTGCAAGGGTTCAAGAGCCATGAAGATGCTTACGAGAAGCGTGGTTTCAGTAGGGGAGTTAGCCTAGTTAGCGATACACTACGTACACTCTACGACAACGCAAAAGGAGTAACAGATGACAGCCCCGGTAATCCCGCTGCCAAAACCAGCGGAGCCAGCTACACCGAGCCCAGCGGCAAGCCCACCGGCTACTCCTACTAGCCCGCCGGCGCCTGCTGCTCCTGCGTCCCCGTTCGCGAAACTTAGCGATGCGGAGAAAGAACGGCTGCTCTCGGTATATAGCGGAACGATTCGCGATCAGAACGCACAACTGCAAGAGCTAGGCGAGCGTGTCAAGAAGGTGGAAGGCAAGCAGAACGCGCCTCCTGCTGTCGATCCCAAAGCCGCAAACGCAGCCTTCTACGATCGCCCAATGGAGATGGTAACGGACATCGTGCGGAGGGAAGTCACGGCAGCGATCGAACCACTCGCTAACTTTGTTCGTTCTGCAGGAGCTCGTGACGAGTACACGACGATCAAGGACGAGCTCAAGAACGATCCAAAGGTCAAACAGGTGTTCGATACTGCGGAACGTCACATCGACGACTTCATTCGTAAGCAAGCGGCAAGCGGAGCAAAGGTCACGCGCGACTTGGTGATTGCAGCTGTCGCGGGCGTGAGGGGTGCGCAGGAGCTTGGATGGATCGAGAGTGGAAACGGAGCGCCTGCTCCCGTTGCTCCTGCTGCTCCATCTCCAGCCCCAGGACCATCAATGATCACGCCTCCTCACCTTCGTCCGTCTGCTCCTCCAGCTCCTGGACCAAACGATCCACAGCCTCGCCTTCGTGACCTCAACGAGCAAGAGGAACGCCTCCGTCGTGAGAACAACATGACGAAGGAGGAATTCCTCGCTGCGCTTGACATGGCCGCGAATGACGTAGTGAGAGCTGACGCATGGCCCAAGCGTGAGCCGAAAGTGCCGGGAGGTAACAAATGAGCGAGCAACGCACGGTCCATACATTGGATGGCAAGTCGCACACGATCACGAACGAAGAGCAAAAGGCTGCGAACGAGGCTGCTCGTAAACTCAGAGCAGACAAGCGCGCCCGCTTCGTTCGTGTGCTCGAGCGCGGATACACGGTCGATCGGATGCACGTCGATCTTCCCGCAGACCTCCACGGCGAGTGGGTTCCTGTCGATCAGGTAGATCGCTGGGAAACGCTCGGTTTCATCATCGACAAGACGCACGCACCTCAGCGTCAGCTTCACGCACAAGGTGATGGCTCTGCTCACATCGGTGATACGGTTTTCATGACGTGCTCGAAAGAGGACTACGATCTCATGCAAGAGATCAAGCACGAGATGTTTGTCATGATGCACGGATCACCGGACGAGAAGAAACGTCTACAGCAAAAAGAAGAGAAGGAATTCACAAGCGTAGTTGAGCAGTCGGTTGGGCTCCCCGTCATAGATGAGAGCGTGGAGCGGCAGGTTCACAAGAGTGAGATCAAGGAAGCTCTCACTCCGGCTGTACCTTCGTTGCAAGACATGCGAAAGCAATAGGACACAAACGCCGGCCGCTAGTCGCGGCTAAAGGGGGGTTATACCAGTGGGACGCAAGATTCAGCCAGCGCGCTTCGGTGGCGCGACCGCAGCTGAGCATCAGTCGATGCAGTACACCGGCACTCCTTCGTTCAAGAAGGGTGCGATCCTCATCTTCGCAGCAGGCTTCGTTGCTGAAGGTGGTGCCGATCCAACCGGCATCGTCGGCGTGTCGAACGAAGATGCAGAGTCGAAGCCAGGCAAAGGTCTCAGCCATGACGCTGCTGTTGTGGCGAGGACAGGTTCTGTCTCAGAAGTGACCGTCGCTCGTGCGAACCGCAACACAGTATTTTCGGGTCGCATGGTCAACGGTGGTACTGATCCAGTCACGCCAGTGCAGGCCGACATCGGTACTGCATATGGTCTGCTCAAGGTCGCCAACGACTGGGTAGTGGACCAAACCGAGACGGTGAACACGAGGCTTCGTATCGTGGACATCGACATCGACAACAAGCTCGTGTTCTTCAAGTTCCTCGAGACTGCGCTCGCGACGCCGTAAGCGTAGCTCGTGTTCAACAGTTGAACCTGTTACAAAGAAAGGAGTAAATCGGTGCTTACCCAAGGCGGGCCTTTCAATCTGCTTTTCCGAGCAGGCCTGCGCAAGGACTTCAGGGACTCTTGGACTCAGTACGAGCCCGAGTTCCCTGGGTTCCTCAATCAAGGGACGATGGACGGTCCCGAGATCGAGGCAACAGTCATCACGGGTATGTCACGGCTGCTGGAGCGTGGCGACCTGGAAGAGATCACCTTCGAAGAGCCAGCGATCGGTGGTAAGGTCGTTGGCGTAGACAAGGAGTTTGCACTTGGGTTCGGCGTCTCTCGGCGCACGGTCGAGGACGACAAGTACAAGAAGGCGAACCAAGCTGCAAAGTGGCTGGCCAACGCTGGCCGCATGACTTCGGAGGCGCGTTCCGCAGCTCTTCTCGATGACGCCTTCACAGGCACCACGTTCAAGGGGATCGACGGTTTGGCACTGTGCTCTACGGTGCACACACTGCTGACCTCCGCAGCAACAGTCGCAAACGCAGCAGCAACGCCAGTCGGATTCTCGGTGGCGGGAGTACAGGCGCTCCTCGACCTGCACGCGCTGCTGAAGGACTGGAACGGTGATCCGGTCAAGTCGATGCCCGACACGATCGTGTTCTCACCGAAGTACATCTCGAAGGCGATGCAGATCTTCGGTTCCGACAAGGAACCGTTCACCACGGAGAACCAGGACAACGCGGTGAAGCGTCGCCTGCCCGGCATCAAGCAGGCTGTTTCACGGTTCAAGGCATCCACGGAGTCGTACTTCCTTATCGACTCGAAGATGAACGATGCGTGGTACCTCACGCGCCGTCCGATCGAGTTCGACGACACGTTCGACTTCAAGACCGACGCTGCTCTCTACAAGGCAGCGGTTCGCTTCCTGATCTGGTTCGTGGACTGGCACGGCTGGACCGGCTCCAACCCCTCCTAACTCTAACTAACTAGGAGGATTAGATGCCATCGAACCGGGAGGTTTCCAACATCCCTTGGATTCTTGGGGATGACGAAGTTGACTCGCCTGCCGATATTGCAAGGGGGGGGCGAGTTGTAAGGTACAAGGCAGGTGGTACGCTCAACGTTGGCGACTCCGTGTGTATCTCTGCTGCATTCGCGGCGTCGTGGCTCGGCAAGCCGACGTAGGTGTACAGGCAGCGCTCGTAAACCAGTGGGTGCTTGTTGTTTGCACGGGCGTCTACTGGGCAGTAGCGCAAGCCGCTATTGCAGCTGCCGCTTACGTTCGTCCAGACACAACGATAGCAGGTCGCGTGCTCACGGCTACGACAGCAGCCGACGCGGGCAAGATTCTCGGTCTCGCGATCGACGCTGCCGCCAGCGCAGGCGACAAGATTCGCATTCAACTGGCTCTTCAATAGGAGGACCAGTGCGGCTTCCACTCCTAGTTGCTGCTCGGCCCAAATACTCTATAGGCGGGCCGCGAGTTCCACTCGGCGAGGGGAAGTGGTGCATTGTCGTTGAGCGTGTCAAAGACACGACGCTAATAGTTAGCGTGGACGATGTACCGCTCCCCTCTCCTCTAGCTAACGACCACATCATACAAGGACCATGCTTCGTAGTCGTCGGCTTCGATTACAGAGGCTGTGAGGAATATATCAACGTGTTTGCAGAGGAGGCAGCGTGAGCGGTCTCGACGTCGCATCTCTTCGCGTTCAGCTAAGAGAGGGTATTGGGCTAGAGGGTGATGACGTTGAGACGTTACCAGATGTCGATCTGCCCAACGAGAAAACAGGCGCAGACACGTATCTCAACCGTGCCTTCTGGGAGGTACTCGATAAGTTTCACTTCCGTGAGAAAGAGAAGATTTCCTCGTTTTCAACCGCAATAGGAGAGGAGTTCTACAAGATCCCATCATCGTTCGAAGCTCTACAGTCTGTCGCAATCGAAGACCCCGACACGAACAAACACGATCCGCTTGACCGCATCACTGCTGATGTGTTCGAGCAGAAGTTCGTCAATAACGCAGACGATCAAGGTAAGCCAACTCATTATCTTCGTGAGTCAAATGGCATACGTTTGTGGCGTGTTCCTGATCTTGTCTACACGATCATCTTGCGTTATTGGTGCGAACTCGCTGATCTATCTGACACAAACGATCCTCCAATCCCACGTACCTGGCACGAGGTCATTCTCTTCGGCGGCGTTTGGCGTGCTTTCATCGGAGTAAACGGTGATTACACGAGAGCCCAAGCTGCGAAAGCGCACCAAATTGCCTTGGTCAATAGCATGGAACCAGCAGAAGCTAAAGAGGAGTTTGACTCGCACCGCGCTGGGATTGAGCTGCCCTCGGAGCTAACAGACATTTAACGGAGGACGTATGTTCACACATTCATATCGAGACGACATCCTCAACACGCTCCG
>WNGD01004704.1_pt1 | contig 13401 bp, 16 predicted proteins | sample 5400671 | NCBI WGS metagenome assembly WNGD01 (sample SAMN13153369, study PRJNA577476) | soil metagenome | isolation source: 40 cm soil or saprolite under grassland replicate 2 | place: USA:California | collected 2016-06-15
GAGGCGCTCGGTGTTGAGACGGCCGTCGCATCGAACCGGCGGGGGCGCGCTTGGACGTTTCAAGCTGAGGGTCCGGATGACTTACGACTTCCCACGGATGGGCAAAGGCTTCTCGATTTACGCACCAAAGCCCAGCAGATGGCGACGGCTCGTGGATCGCCTTGGACGCAGCTAGTCGCCCACGCCGCGGAGGCGGGCTTTGCCCGACTCCGCTGACAACCGCCGGTCCGTGAAACCAATTTGAAGAAAGTCGTCATGGCGCGCGCAGCGCGCCGGACTTTCTTCAATCAAAGCGCGCCGGACTTTCTTCAGCCAGCGACTGATTCCATCTCGCGCAGCTTCGAGAGCCTTCGCAGCGCGTGAACTTCGATCTGCCGAACCCGCTCGCGCGTCAGGCCGAGTGTCTTCCCGATCTCTTCCAGCGTCTTCGGCTCCGAGTCGGCAAGGCCGTACCGGAGCGCGATCACCTTTCGCTCACGCTCTGACAGCGCCGCGAGGCCGCGGATCAGCGCCTGGCTGCGGAGCGTGATCTCGACCTCGTCCTCGGGAGAAGGGCCGTCGCCGGCTACGAAGTCGCCGAACACCGCGTCCTCCTGCTCGCCGACAGGTTGGTCGAGGCTCGTCGACGCGCGGGCGGCCGCCTTCACCTCGCGAGCCTGCTCGACCGGCAGGCTGGCCTCATCGGCGATCTCGGCGAGCGTCGGCTCGCGCCCGAGCTGCGTCCAGAGCAGGCGCTCGGCCTTGTTCATCTTCTGCAGACGCTCGACGATGTGCACCGGCATCCGGATCGTCCGCGCCTTGTCCGCGAGCGCGCGGGCGACCGCCTGCCGGATCCACCAGGTCGCGTAGGTCGAGAACTTGTAGCCGCGGCGCCAGTCGAACTTCTCGACGGCGCGGATGAGGCCGAGCGTTCCCTCCTGGATCAGGTCGAGGAAGGGCAGGCCCTGGTTGCGGTAGTTCTTCGCGATCGAGACGACGAGTCGGAGGTTGGACTGGATCATGTGCTGCTTGGCCTCGGGATCGCCGCGCTCGATCCGCTTCGAGAGCTCGACCTCTTGCGCAGCGGTCAGCAGCGCGTGGCGGCCCGCCTCGCGCAGGAACAGCTGCAGCGCGTCGGTCGTCGTCTCGTAGACGACAGGCTGCGCCGGCGCAGGCTCGGGGCTGTCCTCGACGATGTCGATGCCTCGCTGCTCGAGCTCGCGGTGGAGGGCCTCGGCCTCCAGCTCGCCGAGCTCGTGCGCCTCTACGAGGTCCGCCAATTCGGACGCGCGCAACGAGCCCGCCTGCTCGGCGGTCTCGATGACCTGCCGCACATCCTCGGCGCCGAGGACGTGCTCGATCTCAACGGTCATGCACTTCGTTCATTTAGTACCAGGGCGATGGGCAGATCAAACACCTTAGCTCGCGGCCGGGAGTCATTTCTAGCCCGCGCCCTCAATGCACGGTAATCGGTGTTATGTCAAGTTGCAGCAAATCGAGTGAAACGGCTCTTCCCCTCCCCAGGATTGTCCACAGCAGGGCCCGGCCGGTGTGGAAAATGTTGAAAACTGAATTTTTTGCAAATTGCGGCGACGGCGGTCGGACAAGTCTTGAAAGGGCCAGGCCGCCTCTCTAGTGTCGCGATTGCGCCGAGCACGGAGCGCGAGTAGGTCGAAGCCCAGCCGGGCGACTGTAGGCGGAAGCCCAAAGTTGGTCGGCAGGGTGGACGAAAGCGAAACCGGCTCGGCGAGTTTTTGCCCGAAAGTGCTCTGCACTTTCGGGCAATTTTTGTTGTAGCGTCGCTGCGCGCGCTAGAGGGTAAGTTTTCTCGTCGTGCAGCACCTCAGGCCGCCCAGCATCGACAAGGGGATCGTCGCGTTCCTCTGGGCGTTCGGCTTCTTTCTCTACCTCTGGCTCGGGATGCTGGCGGTCGGCATCGACGGTGCCACCTCGTTCATCCTCGCTGCCGTGGCCGGGGGCGCGATCTTCCTCTATGTCCGAATCTACGGCGAGGACCGGCCCCGCAGGGTCTAGGAGAACCGCGGGCGGGCGCCGTGGTCGCCGGCCAGAGCTGTCAGCAACAGGCGCGCGAGCTCGTCCCCGATCGCCTGCTGGAGGCGGATCACGGCCGGAGGGCGGGCGTGCTCGACGCTGTTCAGGCGGGCACAGTGCTCGAGGATGAGGGCGAGCCCGCGACTCGTGTGCGGCGCGGCGGCATTCATGGTGCCCTCGTTATCGGCGCCGGCCCAGCCCCGAGCGATCCCTGACGGGAGTGAGCACCCGGCCCTGGAACCTCGCGCGGACTATTCGAACCTGTCTATTCCTTCGCCGGCTCGCCGCTCCGCGGCGCAGGCTCGGGCTCGGGTTCGGGCTGGGGCGCAGCGGGGGTCGCGCCTTCCCGGATGTGCACCCGGCGGTCGTCGGTCGCCCGGCCGTCCTTGGTAGCAGGGGCCTCCTCGCCCACCGCGGCGCGCTTGACCCTCGGCCCCGTCGTGTCGAACGAGAAGCCGAAGACGAGCCCGATCAGGAAGGCGATCGCCTCTTTCGAGAAACCGAGCCGTTGCACGAAGGACTCGACGCCGATGTCGTCCGACCAGCGCCGGACGTGCACCGGCAGCCAGCCCGCTCCCGGCTCGAAGTGCGCGAGCACCCACCCTCCGAGCAGGAGCGTCGGCAGGAACCCGAGCAGCAAGACCGGCACCGAGAGGCGAGGCCACCCCCACTTCGTCCATCCTCCGAGCAACTGCGAGAGCGCCATCACGAGGCCCGCGAGAGCGACGAGGCCCATGAAGCCCCAGTACCTCCCGGTCCCCGGGACACCACCGCTCAGATCGAGGCTCGTGACGTAGACCCGGCTGCCGAGCCAGAGCAACAAGCCGGCGACCGCTACCCCGAGCAGCGTCAGCGTACTGCGCGTCAATCCATACACGCTTCCACCTCCTGCTTCCTCTCTGCCCGCTGGCGGCGTGTTCTAGTCGAGCAAGCGGCGGGCGTCGAAGTGCCACGAGTCGAGCTCGGTCCGGAACTCCTCGACCATGTGCTCGGCGTCTGTGGCGAAAACGTGCGGCACGACGCCGATCTCGCGGTCGTTGTGAAACGGCAAATCGACGTGCTCGTGGGAGACGAGGTTGACCGAGACGCGCCCGCAGGCGGGGCAGCGAACCGCCAGGCCGAGCGTACCGTCGCCCGGTGCGAGCAGGAAGAAGGAGGACGGGTAGACCGGCCGCGGCCTGTCCTCCGGGTAGCAGTAGAAGCTCCAGGGCCAGTCGCCCGCCCTGATCCGCCGCACGGCCTGCTCGGCGAGCTCGTCAGCGGCCTGCTCGAGCCGCGCGGTCATCAGGTTCAGGAACCGCTCCTCCCCCAGGCCGAGCGGCGCCCAGTCGAGCTCGTCGTCCGAGACGAGCCCCGGATGCTCCTCTCCACACGGACAGTCGAAGACGACGCGGAAGACCGCAGGGTGCTCGGCCCCCGGCAGCCGGTCGAGCACGCGGAAGGCCGATAGCCGGACTCGCGTCTCGCCCCGCCTGGGGCACGCGAACGAGTAGCGCGTTGTGAACGCGTCGTACATGCCTCTCTAATACGTTGTAATCGGCTTTCCGGACGGACGCCCCTACCTCTTAGTAGTGAATCAGCGAAAAAACGTCGTAATCGGCGATCTTCTCGCGCCCGTTCAGGAAGTCGAGCTCGATGATGAAGTTGAGCCCGATGACCTCGCCGCCCAGCTGCTCGACAAGCTCGGCCATCGCCTTCGAGGTTCCGCCCGTGGCAAGCACGTCGTCGTGGATGAGCGCCCGAGTCCCCCCCTTGAAGGCGTCGGCCTGGAGCTCGAGCGAGTTCGTTCCGTACTCGAGCGCGTACTCGACGCTGATCGTCTCGAGCGGCAGCTTGCCCGGCCGTCGGGCCGGCACGAAGCCGCAGCCGAGCCTGTAGGCGATCGCCGAGCCGATGAAGAAGCCCCGGGCTTCTCCACCGATGACGACGTCGGGCCGCCGTTCTTCCGCCCAGTCGCCCAGGAGATCGATCGTCTCCTTGAGCGCCTCAGGGTCGGCGAGCAGCGGCATGATGTCCTTGAAGACGATGCCCTTCTCCGGCCAGTCCGGGACATCCCGGATCTTGGCCTTCAGGCCGTCGACGTCGATCGCCGCCATCAAGGGGAGGCAAGGCGCCGAAGCGCTCGCCAGAAGAGAAGCTGCGAGAGCTCTTGCCCGAGCTCGGCGAGGGTCTGGAGATCCTCGAGCGCGCCCTGGCGGCGGTCTGGGTTGTTCGTCCGCAACGACGGACCTACGAGCTGCTCGAGGAGCGAGGCCTCGCGGTCGGCCGAGGTGCGGAACGCCCGCAGGTTGCGCGGCCCGATCCCGAAGGACGCGAGGCGCGCACAGGCAGAGACGATCTCGGCGTCACCCGCCGCATACCGCTTCTCTCCCCCACTTCCGCGCGGCTCGACGAGCCCGTACTCCTCGAGCTCCCGGAGGAGCTGCGGCGTCGCGCCGGAGCGCTCCGCGAGCTCGCGCCGGTCGAGCTGCTCCTCCGGCCCGGAGAGCCCTGCTGCGCGCCGTTTCCGGCGCGTCTTGCTCGCCGCCGGCGAGGCCAGCTCCTGGCGGATCACCCGCAGCGGCAGGAACTCGTCGCGCTGGAGGCGGAGGATCGTGCGCAGCCGGTCGAGATCCTCCTCGTCGAAGAGCCGGTAGCCCCCCTGCGTCCGCTTCGGCGCGAGCAGGCCCTGATCTTCGAGGTAGCGGATCTTCGAGATCGAGACGTCCGGGAACTCGTCCCGCAGGCGCCGGCAGACGGCCCCGATGTGCAGGAGGCCGTCGCGTGAGGGTGCTTGCGCCGCCGTCGCCATTACGAGAGGAAGGTCAGCTTGTACTTCCCGATCTGAAGCTCGTCACCGTCTTCGAGCGGCGCCGACTCGATGCGGCGCCGGTTGAGGAACGTCCCATTCAGGCTGCCCTGATCCTCGATGAAGAACTGGCCGTCGCGGCGAAGGACGACGGAGTGCCGTCTCGAGACGGTCACGTCGTCCAGGAAGACGTCGCAATCCGGCGAGCGCCCGACACTGGTGCGCTCCTTCTCGAGCACGAAATGCTCACCCGCGCGCCCTCCCCCGGAGCGAACGACGAGGGCGGGCCCCTCCGTCTTGATCTCGTCGAGAATGGCGGCGGCCTCGTCCTCCCCCTCTTCCGGCGTATAGCTCATCGTCGTGTCTGCGCCGGACTCCTCCTTCGCGAGGAGCGCGCCGCACTTCGCGCAGTAGTTCACGGCCTCCGGGTTCTGGAACCCGCACTCGGGGCAGTAGACGTGGCTCACACGAAGTCCTCTCGCGACGCAAGCGGAATCCGTGCAGGGACGACCCAGGCGGGCCTACGGCCAAACCGAACGCGCAGCGTGTGGCTCAAGCGCCTGTCTCCTCCGGCGGCGACGCCTTGCCCGCGAGGATGCGCGCGAGACCTTCGACGTCGACCTGTTCGAGCACGCTCTTCCCTTCGGACTTCTGTAGCCGCGCTACGAGCTCTGCGCGCAGAATGTCGATCTTGCCGTGCAGGAGCCGGCGCCTGTAGGAGATCTCTTGCTCCTCCTCGGTGAGCTTGTCGATCAGCTCCTTCAGCTCGGTATCGGGCAGCGATGCCAGGTCGGGAAGCGGTTCCACGCAGTCAGCCTTTCTGTTGGGGGACGCGGCCGCTGGCTAGTAAAGCAGCCGTGCGGCCAAGGTTCAACCTCAGCTTGAGATTCCGGCCTCCTCTTGGAGGACATCCTCGACGAGCGACCGGAGCTCGCTCTCGAGCTCGTTCGACGCCCGTTCGTCGCGGCCCTCGGCGTAGATGTGGACGAGCGGCTCGTCGGGATCCGGCAACACCTGGGCCCAGCCGCGCCGGTCTTTCACCTTGATCCCGTCGAGCAGATCGAGATCGCGCCCCTTCAGGCGCTCGGTCAGAACGCGCATGACGAGGCCCTTCTGCGCCCACGGGCACGGCAACTGCCGGTGGACCAGCGTGGAGGCGGGCAGCTCGTCGACGAGCGTCGAGAGCGGCTGCTTGACCGGTGCGAGCAGCTCGAGCAGCTTGCAGAGGCTCGCCATCGCGTCATAGGCGGGCAGGAAGTCCGGGAACACATAGCCGCCGCCGACGGCGCCTGCAAAGATCACTCCGTCCTCCGCCGCCGCCTTCGTCAGCTCGCTCAGCGAGGCCGGCGTGCGGATGACCTGGAGGCCGCTCCCCTTCACGATGCGGTCGACCTGGCTCGTCACGGTGACAGGGAACGCGAGCTTCCCGCGCCGCCCGTTGGAGCCGATCAGGCGCAGGAACAGGAGAAGCGCCTGCTCGACCGGGATCTCGTGCCCTCGCTCGTCGATCATGTAGAGGCGCTCGGCCGCCCGGTCGAAGACGACGCCGAAGTCCGCACCGACGGCGCTCACGAGCTTCTTCGCCTGGCCGATCAGGCTGCGCAGGGTCGCGGTCGTTCCTGCCGGCACATCGGCCGCAAAGGCATGCGAGGAGACCGCCTCCACCCCGAGCGGGCCGAGCACGAGCGGCAGCACGAGCGAGGCGGCCGAGTAGCCGTAGTCGACGACGATCCGAAAGTCGCGCTCGCGGATCGCGTCGATGTCGAGCGTGGCGAGCAGATCCTCCGCATAGCTCTCGCGAGCCCGGACCGGGTAGTCGACGTTGCCGACTCCGCTCGCCGCCGACCGGCGGAGCTCACCGCGCGAGAAATGCTTCTCGATCTCCTTCTGGAGCGCGGCGGTCAGCTGGATGCCCGGCTCCTCGAAGAACCGGATCTGAACGAGCTCCGGATCGGAGGCGCTGAAGCCGACGTGGAAGCCGGCCGCGTAGTCGTGCGTCTTCAGGAGATGGCGCCCGACCGCGCTCGGCAGCACCCGCAGGTCGGCGACGTCGACGCCGGTCGAGTTGAACCCGGCGATCATCACCCGCTCGATCATCCGGCAGGATGCAGGCGCCTCCCGGCTCGCGACGACGCGAGCGTCACGCGGCAGGGCCGTCCCGAAGGCGACCGCCAGGCGCGTGATCACCTCCGGCGTGAGATCGACGTTGACGAGGCCGGAGACGCCGTCCTTCCCGAAGAGGCGAGAGGAGCTCTGCGACTCCCAGATCACGCTCTCGTAGATCTGCGCGCCGCTCTCGACCTCCTTGTACGGGTACACGCGCACTCCGGGCATGAGCACGCTCTCCTCGCCGATCTTGACCTCGTCGCCGATCGCGACTCCCTCTTGCAGACGGGCGTGGGCGCGGATGTCGCACGACCGGCCGATGATCGCCCCTTCGATGATCGCGCCCCGCCCGATGTGCGTCGACGCGTCGATCACCGACCGGTCGGTCCTGGCTCGCTCCCGCAAGGTCACGCTCGCCGAGAGCACCGAGTACGCGCCCACGGTCGCCTCGCGCGCGACGCGACAGTAGTTCGAGACGAAGGCGGGCCCTTCCACCTGGTCGAGGTCGTCGAGCTCCACGCCCTCCCCGAGCCAGACGTTGCCCCGCAGCCGGATGCCCGGAATGTCCAGTCGCACGCGCTGGTCGAGCGCGTCGAAGTTCGCCTGGCGGTACTGGTCGAGGTTGCCGATGTCCTGCCAGTAGCCCTCCATGGGGAGGCCGTAGAGCGGCCTGCCCATCTCGAGCAGCAGCGGAAAGAGCTCCTTCGAGAAGTCGTAAGGGCAATCGGACGGAATGTGGCGCAGCACCTCCGGCTCGATCACGTAGACACCGGTGTTGATCGTGTCCGAGAACACCTGGCCCCACGAAGGCTTCTCGAGAAAGCGCTCGATCCGACCCCCCTCGTCGGTGACGACGATCCCGAACTCGAGCGGGTTCTCGACCGACTTGAGGGCGATCGTGACCGCCGCTTCCCGCTTCTTGTGGAACTCGAGCAGCTTGCCGAGGTCGAAGTCGCAGAGCGCGTCGCCGGAGATGACGAGAAAAGTGTCGTCGAGCTTGTCGGCGGCAAGGCCGACCGAGCCGGCAGTACCGAGCGGCGACTCCTCGACCGAGTACTCGACCCGTAGACCGAGGCTTTCCCCGTCGCCGAAGTAGCTCCGGATCGCCTGCGGCAGAAACGCGACCGTGACGATGATCTCCTCGAAGCCGTGCTTCCGGAGCAGCTCGACGATGTGCTCCATGCATGGCTTGCCGACGATCGGCACCATCGGCTTCGGCTGGTTCGAGGTCAGCGGGCGGAGCCGCGTCCCCTCCCCACCCGCCATCACGACGGCCTTCATCGCCGCACCGTCCTCAGCGCGGACGCGACGTACAGCGCTCCGGCCGCAAGCGCGAGTGTCAGACCGGTCCAGAAGATCCAGAGCGGCCAACTCGTGCCCTCGCGTGTCACCATGACGAAGGCAAGCGCCGCGTAGAGCAGCCAGGTGGCGACCTTGCCGAGGAAGTTGACGGACAGCTCGTAGCCGCGGGGCACGACGACCTTATACCCGCCGATGAGCAGGGCGTCCCGCGCGAGCACGAGGGCCAGCGCCGGCCAGGGCAAGCGGTGATGGACGACGACGAGGAGGATGACTGCCGCGTCGATCATCAGCCGGTCGGCGAGCGGATCGGCGACCTTCCCGAACGCGGACTCGACGCGCCACCGGCGGGCGAGCCATCCGTCGACCTGATCGCTGATCCCGGCAACGCCGAAGAGGAGGGCCGCCGGCCAGCTATGCCCCCCATCCGCCGCTGCCAGCACGAGGACGAAAATTGGGATCAGCGCGAGCCGCAGGACCGTGAGCGCATTCGGCACATGAGCGAGGCGAGCCGGCACCGCGGGAGCGGACATGGGTCAAGGATAGAGCGCGCCGGGTTGCCAACGTTGGCGATTTGCTCGACTTTCGCGACAGACGCGTGCGCTTTTCCCCGTTACGATCAAATCGGGGAGGAGGCTGGGGGAACCGATTTAATGGAGCGGTGGCGGAGCGGCTGACGATCCCGGGCTTCGTCAACGCACACAGTCACGCTTTTCAGCGCGCGCTCCGCGGCCGCACCGAGGGCGGCGACTTCTGGGCCTGGCGCGAAGCGATGCTCGCCGAGGCCGATGCGCAAACCCCGGAACGCGTCCGTGCCGATTACGAGCGCGCGTACCGCGAGATGCGCGCCGCCGGCTACACGGCCGTCGGCGAGTTCCACTACCTCGGCTTCGACGAGGCGCTCGCCGCCGCGGAGGCGGCCGAGGCGGCCGGCATCGCGTTCGTCCTTCTCTACGCCGCCTATGCGAGCGGCGGGCTCGACCGCTTTCGCCAGGGCTCGCCGTCGGATTACCTCCGCCGGGTCGAGCAGCTACGCGACCGCGGGCTCACCGTCGGGCTGGCCCCCCACTCCGTCCGCGCGTGCCCGCCGGACTGGCTCGAGGAGATCGGCCGCTATGCGACCGAGCACGAGGTCGTCCTGCACGTGCACGCCGACGAGCAGCCGCGCGAGATCGAAGAGTGCGTGGCCGAGCACGGTGTACGCCCGATCGAGCTGCTCGCGCGGACCGGCTGTCTCGGCCCACGCACGACCGTTGTCCACGGGACGCACGCCGACGAGCGAGAGCTCGACCTCGTCGCGGAGGCGGGAGCGCGAGTCTGCGCGTGCCCGACGACCGAGGCGAACCTTGGCGACGGTTTCCTGGCCGTCGAGAGCGTGTGCGAGAGAAACATCGGCATCTGCATCGGCTCCGACTCGAACGTGCGCATCGATCCGCTCGAGGAGCTGCGCGAGCTCGAAGGCATCGCGCGGCGCCGCACCCTGCGCCGGAACGTGATCTCGCCCGACACGCTCCTTTGCTTCGGCTCCGACGAGGGCGCCGCCTCGCTCGGGCTCGAGGCGTGGCCGGAGGTCGAGGTCGATCTCGAGCACCCGCAGCTCGCGGGACTCGACGAGGCCGACGTCTTCGCCGCGCTCGTCTTCGGCTGCTCGGCCGACGTCTTCGTCTGATGGCCTACCGCTGGGTCGATCACACGGCCGAGCTCGAGCTCCACGTCGAAGCCGAAACTCCGGAGCTTGTGTTCCAACAAGCACTGGCCGCTCTCGCCGAGCTCTTCGACGGCTCGACCGGCGAGGCCGACGTCCACGAGGTCGCGCTGGAGGCCCCGGATCTCGCTTCCCTGCTGGCCGTCTGGCTGGAAGAGCTCGTTTTTCTCGCCGACACGCGCGGCTTCGTTCCGGGGCGCGCGGAGCTCGTGCTACGTAACACAAGCCTCCGGGCGACGGTTCACGGACGGCGCGGAGAGCCGCGGCCGCTCGTGAAAGGGGTCACCTACCATGGCCTCCGGCTCGACCGCAGCGATGGTTGGTGGCAGGCCCGGGTGGTGCTCGATGTTTGAACTGCGCCGGATCGACGACACGCTCTGGGAGATTCCCGCCGAGGCGCGACCCGACATGCGCGTGCCCGCCCGCGTCTTCGCCGACCCCGAGTTGCTCGAGGCGATTCGCCGCGACAGCTCGCTCGAGCAGCTCCAGAACGTCGCCACGCTTCCCGGTGTCGTCGACGCCGTCTATGCGATGCCCGACATCCACCAGGGCTACGGCTTCCCCGTCGGGGGCCTGGCCGCGACGGAGCTTCCCGACGGCGTCGTCTCTCCCGGCGGCGTGGGCTACGACATCAACTGCGGCGTCCGCCTGCTCGCGGCGCCGTTCTCGGCCGAGGAGCTGGGCGACCGCAAGGAAGCGCTCGTTCACGAGATCTCGCGCGCCGTGCCCGCGGGCGCCGGCAAGGAGGCGCGCAGGCACCGCCCCGAGCAGCTCGACCACATCCTTACGGAGGGCGCCCGCGTCGTTGGCTCCGATGACGACGTCGCGCGAACGGAGTCGACCGGCTGCCTGCCGGGAGTGGATCTTGCCGCCGTCTCCGAGCGCGCCAAGGAGCGTGGCGCCGGCCAGCTCGGCACGATGGGCTCGGGCAACCACTTCGTCGAGGTCCAGCGTGTCGACCGGGTCTTCGACGACCAAGCCGCGACCGCCTACGGGCTGCGCATAGGGCAGGTGACGATCCTCGTCCACTCAGGATCGCGCGGGCTCGGCCACCAGGTCTGCACCGACTACGTCCGCCGGATGGATGCCGCGCTCGGACGCTACGGCATCTCGCTGCCCGACCGGCAGCTCTCCTGTGCCCCCGCCTCGTCCCCCGAGGGGCAGGACTATCTCGCAGCGATGGCCGCCGCCGCGAATTTCGCCTGGGCGAACCGACAGGAGATCGCAAATCAGATCCGGAAGGCAATCGAGCGCGTGCTCGGCCGGCAGGCGGCGGAGAGCACACGTCAGGTCTACGACGTCGCGCACAACGTCGCCAAGCGAGAGGCCTACGGCGGCCGGGAGCTCCTCGTCCACCGCAAGGGCGCGACGCGGGCGTTCCCAGCCGGCTCGGAGGAGATCCCCGAGGACTACCGCGAGGTCGGCCAGCCCGTGTTCATCCCCGGCAGCATGGGCACGTCGAGCTTCGTCCTTGCCGGCGAGCCAGGCTCCATCGAGCGCTCGTTCGGGACGACCTGCCACGGAGCAGGCCGCAACCTCTCGCGGACCGCCGCGCGGAAACAGATCAGCGGAGCCGACCTCCGGCGGCAGCTCGAGCAGGCGGGAATCACCGTCCGCTCACCCTCGAACAAGGGCCTCGCCGAGGAAGCGCCCTTCGCCTACAAGGCCGTCGAGCGCGTGGTCGAGATCGTCGAGCGCGCCGGTCTCGCCCGCCGCGTCTCGCAGCTGCGGCCGCTGGGAGTGATCAAGGGCTAGAGAATCTTCACCCCGAGCGCGCTCGTGGCAAGGCCGACGGCGAGCCCGGCGGTGGTGTTCTCGTGGTCGCGGATCGGGTTCACTTCGGTGAGCTCCAGCGCGTCGAGCACGCCGGCCTCGGCGACGAGCTCGAGCGCGAGGTGCGCTTCCCGGTATGAGAGACCGCCGCGCACGGGATCCCCCACGCCCGGCGCGACCTCGGGATCGACGACGTCGAGATCGACCGAGACGTGCACGAACGAGGCTCCGCTGACGCGCTCCAGCGCTTCTTCGATGACAGGCTCGACCCCGCGACGGTCGAGGTCGCTGATCGTGTACACGGCGAGGTCGAGCTCGCGGACGAGCGCGCGCTCGCCCGGGTCGAGCGAACGCACCCCGACCAGGGCCACGCGTTTCGGGTCGAGCGCCGGCAGCCTCAGGCCGTCCTGCGCGAACTGCTCGCCGCACCGGCCGAGGGCAGCAGCCAGCGGCATCCCGTGCACGTTCCCGCTCGGAGTGGTCTCGGGCGTGTTGAGGTCACCGTGGGCATCCAGCCACAGCACCCCGCCCGGCCCGGACGCGGCGAGACCGCTCAGCGTGCCGATCGCGATCGAGTGGTCCCCGCCGAGGACGAGCGGCAACAAGCCCTCGCCGCGCACCCGCTCGACCTGTTCGGCGATCCGCGCACACGTCTCGAGAATCTCCTCGAGAAAGCGTGCGCGCTCGGGAACGCCGGCACGCGTCTCGGCCAGTGCCGTCGCGACGTTCCCGCGGTCCTCGACCTCGATCCCCGCACGGACGAGCCGGTCGCGCAGGCCCGCGTAGCGAATCGCGGACGGGCCCATGTCGACGCCGCGGCGGCCGGCCCCCAGGTCGAGGGCCGCCCCGATGATCGCCACACGAGCGGGTGCCACGGCGAAACCATACGAGGGTGGCCGCGGGAGGCGCTAGCGGTCGACGTCGGGGTCAACCTGGTCGGCTCGGCGGCGCCGTTCCTCGACGCGGGCCTAATCGTCCACTTCCCGCCGAGCTCGCCTTCCGACCGTAGCTCCGTAGAGGTCGCCCTTGAAGCCCTAGCCGCGTTTCGCCAAACGCTCCTAATAGAAGGGATCCCTGTCGCGAGGGATTGGGCGTGGGGCGTCCCGAAACCGATGTCACTCCAGACCACAATCGTCGGTGCAGCGGCCGTACCGATCCGTCCAGGAGGTCCGCATCTATGCAGAAGTTCTATAGCTGGCTCCTTCGTGAGGACGGGCAGACGATGGCCGAGTACGGCGTCGTTCTGGCCGTGATCACGATCGCGGTCTTCGGCGCGCTGGCCCTGCTTTCGGGCCACATCGTCACCGCCATGAACCGAGTCGCGGGCTACATCACGTAGCACGTTCGTCGACGCACACCTCGCGGTGCGGCTCCGACCTTTTTCCAGGAGCCGCCCGCGCACATCTCGAGGTCGAAGGCAAGTCCGCCCGCCTAGCCGTCAACGCAATTCGAGTCGGGGCGCCCGGATTTGAACCGGGGACCTCTTGTCCCCCAGACAAGCGCGCTAACCAGGCTGCGCCACGCCCCGTGGGGACAAGAGTAACGGTCGCGCGTCGCGGCCGCGCGACCTCTCGAACGGCATCGCAAGCGATGCCTCGGTCCCCCAGACAAGCGCGCTAACCAGGATGCGCCACGCCCCGTGGGGACAAGAGTAACGGTCGCGCGTCGCGGCCGCGCGACCTCTCGAACGGCATCGCAA
>WNGD01013140.1_pt1 | contig 13397 bp, 13 predicted proteins | sample 5400671 | NCBI WGS metagenome assembly WNGD01 (sample SAMN13153369, study PRJNA577476) | soil metagenome | isolation source: 40 cm soil or saprolite under grassland replicate 2 | place: USA:California | collected 2016-06-15
CGACCCTTCCACCTTCGCAGCCGTGGGATCGTTCACCGGCACGATCGTAATCGGCGCACCCTCTTGCGCCGCGGAAAGATCTTCCGCTTCGACGCCGAGTTTTACTTCGATCTCATTCTCGGCAACGATCTCGACCAGCGGACCCCCCGGCGGAACGATCTGTCCATCTTGCGCGTTCACTTTGGCAATCACGCCTGCCATATCGGAGTGAATGCGGTTGTCGCCTCCCGCTCCGGCGCGTTGCAAAGCGCCGAGTTGCGCCTCGGCATCGCGCGCCGTTTTTTCCGCTGCGCTCAAGTCCTGATTTGTCGCGAGCTTCAAATTGAAGCGCTCCTGTGCCTGCTTGAGTTCTTTCCGCGCAGCCTCCGCCGCGTTCTTGGCTTGTTGGAATTGCACTTGCGCGCCCGGACTTAGCTCGATCTCGATCAATGGATCGTTTTCTTGCACAAATTGACCGGGCGCCACCAGGATGTGTTGCACGCGAGTTTCAAAAGCGATCGACACGGAATGCGTCTTGCCAGGCCGCGCGACTACGCTTCCGTAAACGATCACTTTTTCAGTGATTGTTTTTCGTTCTACTTTCGCAACTTGCACTTCCGGAATCGGGCCGGACTTTTTCTCCTCTTTTCCAACCCCGAATCGCTGCGCGACCCAGACAAGCCCACCGACGATCAAGACGAGCGCGATTGCGCCGATGATGATTCGTGTCTTTTTCATCTGGGCTCCAATATTTTGTTCACTGGGAGATAACGCCCGGAAGCGATCTCCAGCGCCGTGTGGGCCTCGAGCAATTGCTCCTGGAGCTTGATCAGCTGGATTCGCTTTTGGAGCAAGTTGCTCCGCGCGGTGTAGTAACTCAGCACGTCAGCATTACGCTGCTCGATCGCCTTTTGCGCGGAATCAACCAGTTTTTCCAGCAGCGGCAGCGCTTCTTCCGCGGCAGCAATTTGTCGATCCAACGAACGAATGTCCGCAATCGCAGTCGCGATGTCGGAACGCGCTTCGAATACGCGCTGGTTGTATTCATCGCGCAATCGTTGGCGTGTAGCGCGTTCGGTCGCAATGACGCCCTGGTTGCGGTCGAAGATTGGGACATCAACCGTGAGGTTGAAGCCTGTAGTGTGCACGTTGCCGGTATCGGTGGCTGGGACGATCGCGACCGACATTTTGGGAAACTGCGCAAGAATGGCCGCGCGCACGGTGGCGTCCTGACTTTCGAGTCCTTGTTGCAATCCAAGAAGATCGAGACGGTGCGATTCAAGATTATCAAACAGGTCGGCTTCGGCGGGCGGAGCTAGACGCGTCGGTAAAATCAGGCCCGCTTGTAAAACAACTTTCATTTCCGGTTCCACTCCCAAAATTTTGTTCAAACCGAGACGCTGTTTGTCGAACTCCTGATCGAGCGCCAACATTGTTGCCCGCGAATCCTGGCTGGCTGATTCCACCGCGGCCAGTTCGAGCACCGTTTTCTCGTGTGCATCAGCCGCTTTTCGCATTGCGTCGGTGCTTTGTTGCAAGCCGTCGGTAGCTTCGCGCGCACGCGCAACCTGGCCATTTAAAGCGAGCACGCGATAAACGGCCGTGCGCGCGTTCATCGCGATCTCCCATTCCTGCCAGGCTACGTCCAAATCCACCGAGTGAAAATTTTTTCGGGCTGCGGTTTGCTTTGGCAAAAAGGGGATAAGCGCACTGAATTCCCAGCCCGCATTGAGAGTATATCCGGTCTTCGTCCCACGAGTATTGCCGCCTGTGACGTAGTCGCGTTCGTAAGAAACGACCGGGTTCGGCAAAATTCCCGCCTGAATCAATTGCGCAGACGCCAGCCGACGGCGATCGCGAATGGCCCGCAACGCCGGATTCGAATAAAGCGCGATGGTGGCGGCTTCATCCGGGCCGATGCCGCGGCGAAGATCAAGCGACAACTGCTCGGGTGACTTATTTTGAAAACGCGAGGCTGGAATTCTGAGCATCGTCTCGACCGCAGCCGTTCCCTGCGTCGGAGACTCAGCGCGAAGCTGAGTCAACATCGATATGCCGACGGAAACGGCCAGCCAAGCATGCAGGCAAACGTTCGCAAATCGCACGATGCCTGTCCTGCGCAGGTACAGCTTTCCTTGGTTTGCTCTAAACTGCTCGGACATGATTGCTGCCGCGTGGACTCTAGCGACGATGGTTACTTCCGCAGCAAAAATAGGCCGCCGATCGCGAGCACGATTCCAAGGAGCCGTTGCCACGACGGTGCTTCTTGAAAGAACAAGATTCCGGCGATGGCCATGATGGCTGCGCCGCCTGCGAGAATGGCAGGCACCGCTGAAAGTGGTCCGCCTTTCTGAAAAAGTAGAAAGAACGCGATCGTGCCCGCACCGACACAGATTCCGGTCAGCAACGAATAATTAAAACCTGCGCCGCTGAATTTTTGGTTCCAATGTCCGCTGAACCAGAGAACCGCCAGATAAATCAAGATCGACAAGGCGGCGCTGGCTTCGACAATAAAGCCACCGAGGCCGTCCCCGATGCGCTCGGCTGCAAGACGTGTAAAAATTTGATGCGCGCCGTAAAGAACAGCGGCAACAACTGCATACCAGAACCACGCTGCCATGGAACCACAGCCTAATTCGCCAAGACCTGGCGAGGAAGCGCAAATCCCACCGGTCAACCACAGACTTGCCCGAGTCGTGGATTTTCTTGGACTGAAACGCAATCTGGTGGTTCTGCTGCTCGCCATTTTCGTAATCGGCGCGGGCGAAGAGCTCTGGATGCGGTTCGTTCCGAAATTTCTGCAGGCGCTGGGCGCGAGTGTGTTTGTTATCGGTCTCTACGATGCGCTTCGGACCTTGCTCGGCGCGGTCTACGCCTATCCCGGCGGCGTGATTGTCGATCTTTGGGGACATCGCCGTGCGTTTCTCACTTTCAACATCGTTTCGATCGTCGGCTACGCCCTCGTTCTTTTTGTTCCGCATTGGGCGGCGGTCATCGCGGGAATGTTTCTGTTTCTGTCATGGAGCTGCTTTTCGTTACCGGCCACGTTTTCGCTCGTCGCCGCCGCGCTGGAAGCAAATCGCCATTCGATGGGCATCGGCGTCCAATCGGTGATTAAGCGTTTGCCAATCATGATCGCGCCGTTTTTTGGCGGGCTCTTAATCGATCGCTTCGGCGTGATCGGCGGTGTCCGGATCGCGCTCGTCATTTCGATCGTTCTTTCCGGCGCTACGACGCTTGTGCAACGGCAATTGCGCAATGAACCGAAGGAGGAATCAGCGCCGAGGGAGCCGTGGAATTTTTGGCAGGGCTTGCGCGAGTTCAACTCGCCGATGCGACGGCTCCTCTTGAGCGATATCCTGATTCGATTTTGTGAACGGATTCCCTACGCGTGGGTCGTGATCTTCGCGATGGACTACATCGGCGTCAGCGCGAAAGAAATCGGTGTCCTTACGGCTGTAGAAATGCTGGCCGCGACACTCTGCATTATTCCGGCATCGCATTACGCCGATCGCCACGGCCGCGAACCATTTGTCATCGTGACGTTCATCATGTTCACGCTGTTTCCGATCAGTTTGCTCGTGTCGCGTGGATTTCCATCATACAGCTTCGCCTTGCTCGTCGTGGCCTTCATTATTCGCGGTTTCAAGGAATTCGGCGATACCTCGCGCAAGGCGTTGATCATCGGTTACTGCGACCCGGCGCGGTGCGGTCAAATGGTCGGCACGTACTATTTAGTACGCGATCTAATCGTTAGCCCTGGCGCGATCCTCGGCGCTTACCTTTGGAACCTCGGTGCCATCCCGAATTTTCTCGGCGCCGCCGCGGTCGGCATCGCCGGCACCATCTTCTACATCAAGACAATCCGGGATCAGCGCGAAGAAGCATTCGAAGATATGAAAGAGGAGATCTCCCGGCGCCGATTCCAGTAAGCCGCGAGTTCACTTCGGCACTTCGCTCGCATCGCCCAAATATTCCCAGCGCTGGAGCGAAATCGGAACGTTTCCGTTTTTCCAAACGAAATCGTGGAACGCGCGCAGATTGAACCGCTCGCCCTGCTGCAATCGGGCGTCGGCCAGAAATTTCACGATTTGCAGCTTGCCGATTTGATAGCTGATCGCGCCGCCCGGCCCGGTTGCAAAAGCGGTCGCTTCTTCGCGCGCGGTTTCTGCGTCCATCGGCACCTTGTCATGCAGATATTTCGCGGCTTGATCGAGAGTGAAGTGGCCGAGCGCAAGCCTCACGTCTACTTCCACGCGGAGCGCGCGCAGACGCATGAAATTGTAAATGATCTCGCGCGTATGCGGACTGTCGTCGAACAATCCGGCCTGCAACATCATTTCCTCGGCGTAAAAACCGATGCCCTCGTTTGCGGTCGACGCGTAGTAATGACGTCGAATCGGATTCTCGTGTTTCCAGGAAAGACAAAGCTGAAAATAATGGCCGGGAATTCCTTCATGCACGCAGATCGGTCGCGGGTCCTGCGCCGTGGCCCTCCAAAAGTAGCCCAGATTCTGAGAAGGCTCCGTCACGTAACGGATACAGTTGGCGTTCAATCTTGAAGGCGAAGTGAAATCATCTGTTTCGCCGAAACCTTGCAACGCGCGCAGAAATTCCGGCATTGATCGCAAGGTGTAATGTTGAAGCCAATCCGGAACTGTGAGGATGCCGTGCTCGCCGAGGAATTTGCGAATCGATAATTCCTTGGCCGCAGCGTCCTTGACCCAATCATTGATGTTCGCCGCGAGTTTCGGCGGAGGCACATTGCGATTGCGCTGGATTTCAAACGTTTCGAAAGCAACTGCGCGGTCCCATTCCTGTCGGCCCGCCGCCAGCAACTGCTCCGGTGGGTACGGCAGCATCGCAACGTTGCGCAGAAAGAAGACGTAAGCATCGCGGCCAAGCGCCGTCTCGTTCGGAAGCGATGGGAGCAGTTGTTGCAAATAGGCCCGATATTTTTCTAAAGCGTCCGCCGCGCGATCTGTAGACGCGTAGAGGTCCTGCTCTTTGATAGTTGTCGATCTTGCCAGAGCGCTGGCCATTTGATGCAGATGTGGCCGGATGTTTTCAAGCGCTTGCGCAGCGGCGCGCGCAAAGGGCGCCGGCGGTCTTTCCAAATTCTGCGCCGCCTGCTCCAGAATCGATGGAATATTCTCGATCCGCGTCAAAATCTCGCGCGACTGTGCTTCGTTGTACGGCGCCGGAACTGTTAACGCTTCCACAATCGGTGTCAGCGTTTGCCCGATATAAAAAGTCGGATCGCGTCGCCAGCTCGGGTTGACGTCCAATTCCCACCGCACCCGCGATAATGCGGAGCCGATCAACCGATAATCGACTTGCTTGGCGATCGGCCACGTGTGCGAATCAGTTTTCTTCCAGCGCGCTTCAAATTCGCTCAACTCTTTTCGTTGATTGTCGACCCTGGCGCGCGACCAATCCCGCATCCCGCCCGGGCGCTCTATTCGATTGACATCATCGCCGGTGAACGGCGCGTATCTGGCGCGCCAGGTCCAAAAATCACCGGCCAGTTTGTCGAGCGAGTCGGTTTGCTGCGCGTGAAGCATTTCGCCTCCGCCGACAATGACAAACCAAATTGCGCAAAAACGTTTCATGTTTTCTAGCTAATCCGCATTTTGCCGAATCGTAACTACAGCTGGCGTGCGCTCGGAGCGATAAATCGACGCTCCGTAGAAGATCGCCGCTGCTTTCGGACGCGCGTACCGGATTTTCTGAAGCTGCGCGTCCCAACGTTCTATATAAGAGCAGTTCGCGGTTTTGGTCGTCCCCGGAATCGGCACGTAACGATTTTCCGTGAGCGTAAGAAAGGCGGCTTCACCGGGCAGCGGAACCGGTGCGGCCCAATTGGGAGAGAGTCGCACGAATCGCGGCCCGTTCAGATCGAGCGCAAAAGACGTGTCGCCGTCGGTGCTGTTCAAATGCAAACCGAAGAACGCGACCCGAAGAAGGCCTTCGAACAAAAATTGGCGATCCGGATTCTGTCTCTCGTGCAGGATCTCATAAGCACCGAAGAAGCCGGGCAAAGTTCCGAAATCCGCCTGGATTCCAGTTTTTAGGTAACGCAGCACGTAATGTTTGCCATGCCGCTCACCGTTGACTTGATCGTCAGGATCGCTCGGATCCTCGCGCAAAATCAATTCCACCGATCCGTCCGGTGCTTTGTAAGTTTGTCGCCCACCCATCATTCCCACCGCGCTCGGCGACGATGACGGCTGCGGTGATTCAGCCGCCGGCATCGCTGATTCTGTCGCTTTCGATGTTTCGCGATTTGTAAAATAGGTCGACGTCTTGGTTTGTTCGTACCAGTCCGGAGCCGAATCTAATTTAGTTGGAGTCCCACCCAGAGGATGGACGCTCCAAAACTCGAGCGGGCTGCCAGTTTTCTCGCGCGTGAAGACGATGACCTCGCCGTCCGGCCCGAATCCAGGATCGACATCTTGCCCCGAATTGTCCGCAGTGAGCTGGCGTAAAAATCTTCCATCTTCCCGATAAAGATAGATGTGCGAATGGCTCGTCCCTTCCGCCTGCAAATAGCGCATCGCAATTACAATTTCGGAAGCGGCGCGTAGATCGATCGCGACAAGTGTAAATGCTGCAACGATTGAGACTCGCCAGGTCAACGTCATCAGCGCAACGGCAAGTCGATCGAACTGGCGTGCTGCGCGTCGTGATAAATTTTCACGTGCGCGGTGCGGGCGTCTTTCGCGGTCTCATCGGCTACGACTCCGCCCGAGTTATAATTTTTCTGCCAGAAGATTGAATTAGGCGAATAGACGACCAGGCGCAGACGACTGCCCTTTATCAAACGGCGGGCGACGAATAGACCGGGATCAAAATCACATTTCACAATTTCGCCTGGTTTCACGAGCTTGACTTCGCGAAGAGACTCGCGATAACGCAACCGGCGCACATCGCTCCAAAGACTGATGCTCGTGCCGTCCGGCTGAATTTCGTAAAGATCAGCCTGCAAATCGGTATCGGGCGTATCGATTGAAACCCAAAGCGAGACTTTCGGACAACCCACCAGCGGCGTTTCTTTCGGCAACGGATCCGTGTGATAAACAAGGCCGTCTCTGCCGATGCAGAGTGCAAGACTTTGATCAACGGCGGCAGTCTTATCCTTCGGCTCAACGCCTTCGACATCTTCCCCCCGGCTCGTATCCATCGGATCATTCACGTATTGATCCGCGCCATCATTCGGCTGTTTCTCTGTCAGCATTCCAGAACGGAAGACGCCGTTGGCATCGCCGTTTTTCGAATCGAGATAATAGGTTTTCGGGTTCGAAATTAAAGTCGCGAAGCTGTCGGTGTATTTCCATTCGCCATTCGCGCCCGAATTTCCCGCCGCAAGCAAATAATAGGCGACCTGATTCGCGTTCCGGCGTGGTCCCACGGCCCGATGATGAGAAAATGTTTCGCGCGTGCCGCGGCCGCGGCATTCGTCATGTGATCGCGATAAAATGTCATCGCGCCCAACTCATCGCCATCGTATTGGCCGGTGATGGTCAAAATTGGGAGCGATATTTTTTGGAACTGCTCCCGCGTCGGCACCATCGCGTCGTAATAAGCGTCGGCGGTCGGGTGTTTCACAATTCGCTGAAAGTTTTTCGAGGGGTTGCCGACGAAAGAGTCGAGCGTGCTGAACGCGATATGTTTTTTGTAGGCGCTAAGAAATTTTGTCCGCCAGAATTTGCTGTCGCCAAAAAGATTTTGCTGGCTGGCTTTACCGCTGGTGGCAGTGAACCATTGCATGTCGTAAAGAAATCCAACGTTGTCGAGACTCGGATAATCGTAGGGTGGATGCGCGGCCGCGGCCGGAACGATTGTCGCCAGATGCGGCGGAAATTCTTTCGCGGTCGCCCATTGATCGAACCCGGCATACGAACCGCCCCACATCGCAACCTTTCCATCGCAGAACGGCTGCTGGGCAAGCCATTCGACCACGTCGTGGCCGTCGCGCGGCTCTTGTGCGAACGGCTCGAACTCGCCGGCGGAATTTCCGCGCCCGCGAACATCGACCAGCGCAAAGACATAGCCGTGCGACGCGAAATAAGCAGCACGCGCGTGATAGGTGTCGGAGATGTACGGCGTGAGGGTGAAGACAACCGGTGTTTTGGGCGCGGCGCCGTCGGGTGTTTTTGGGAAATAAAGTGTCGCGTTTAATTCAACCTTGTCTCGCAACGGAATTCTCACGCCCCAGCGTATATCGTAATCAGTTGCAGCTGGCGGGATGGGAGTCGTTTCCGCTCTCGGCTCTGGAGAAGGACCTTTCGGTGGGTTTGTTTGGGCGAACATCGATCCGAAGATCGACGTCGTCACCACACCGAGAATCGTGAGCGCGCGATAGAAAGTCGATGGTTGGAGCATCAAAGCATTGAAGCTAAAGCCGATCCGTTAAACAAGACCGCAGGCGGTCCTTCGCGCGGTCTTGCTTTGTGCCGGGGAAGTTTCTATATCCCGGGAATGAACGTCCCAGTTTTGTATCGATTTCCTCTGCGATTTATTTTCCTGATTACAGTCGTTGTCCTTTCCGCAATTCCAATACGCGCCGCGGACAAGGTCGTCGTCCTGAAAGCAGCGCGACTATTCGATGGCAAGTCAAAGACGCTCGTCCAAAACGGCGTCGTCATTGTTCAGGGCAACAAAATCGTAGATGCCGGAAGCAATTTGCCGGCGCCCCCTGATGCACAAGTCATTGATCTCGGTGACACCACCCTTTCGCCCGGTTTTATGGACGGGCATACCCATCTAACGCTCGATTTCTCGGGGAACTACAACGAGCGCCGCCTGAAAGAGGTCGGTCTGAATGTTTCCGAGCAGGCGATCGCGGCGACCAATTATGCGCGCGCCACCGTCGAAGCCGGATTCACGACTGTGAGAGATCTCGGCAGTCGTTTCGTCGGCAGCAAAGAGTTTGTCGATGTTGCCTTGCGGAACTCGATTAACAAAGGCGTGATCGTGGGTCCGCGAATGCTGGTTGCGACTTCTGGAATTGGGGCGACCGGCGGGCATTTCGACCCGACTTCAGGATTTCGCGACATGCTTTTCGGCCGCGAACCCGATTACAGTGAAGGAATTGCGGACGGCCCGGACGCAATCCGCAAAGCGGTGCGCTTCGAAGTGAAGAACGGCGCAGACGTGATCAAGGGTGCGGTTTCGGGTGGTGTTCTTTCATTGGCAGACGAAGTCGACACGCCGCAACTGACGCCAGCAGAAATGGCAGCGCTGGTTGATGAATCGCATCGTTTGCGCAAAAAAGTGGCGGTTCATTGCCACGGCGACCAGGCAGCGAAGGAAGCGATCGCAGCCGGTGTCGATTCAATCGAGCATGGCTCGTTCATGAAACCGGAAACGCTCACGCTGATGAAAAATAAGGGGACATATCTGGTACCGACGTTGATGGCGACGGAATGGATCATGAGCAAGATCGACAATTACCCTCCCGTCCTACAGGAAAAGGCGAAAGCGGCGGCGGCGGCGCGCTCCGACATGTTTCGGAACGCTGTGAAGATGGGCATCAAGATTTCATTCGGCACCGACGCCGCCGTCTATCCCCACGGGCAAAACGCGAAAGAATTTAAATTGATGGTCGACCTGGGAATGCAGCCAATCGATGCACTGAGATCAGCGACCGCGACGACAGCGGAACTTTTCGGAATCGCGCAAAAGACTGGAACACTGGAAAAGGGCAAATTTGCGGATGTCATCGCCATGCCGGGCGATCCAACGAGCGACATCACTGCGAGCGAACGGGTCTCCTTTGTGATGAAAGAAGGAAAAATAATCCGGAACGGTCCGCCGAGCGCACCGCCAGTGGCGGTATCGGAAAACGCTGAGCTGGAGATTCCAGCGGACTAACAGATTTGCATCACCGATTAAACGCGACCGCGACTTTTGCCGAGTAAGTCGTCGCATTTATAAAGTACAGATGCACACCGCCGGCGCCGTAAACCGGATAAAACGTGTAGGGCTGTCCATCGAAAAAGACGGGATCATTCCAATCCACCGCCACCGGTCTCGAAACGGAATAAGAACTGACTGCGACGGTATCGCTGAAATTAATCGAGCGCGTATCGCGGAAATCGCCGCGGTTGTCGTAATCCACGCCGTTGTAAGGCGTGAATCGCCAGTTTCGAACACCGTTCGTTGGAAACCAATCAGAAGTAAACGTTTCACTTGCGCTTTGGCCGCCGGTCGGAATGATCGGGCTGACGACAGTTCTGGTGCCGACGTTGTCAATCAAAGCAGGCTGAATGTGATCTTCGCCAGCGAAGCGGTATGAATAAAACGCGATCCAGACCGCCCCACTGGCTTAAATTAATCGGACGACCGAAAGCGACGTCGAAGACGAGAACATGCCGACGATGACATGCAGGATGGATCTCGGCTGAAGGAGCGCTCGACTCACGGGCGGCGGCTGATTCAACGGCCGCGGCTTCTTCCTTCGAAGCAACAAGATTCGAATTACGCAACGACTGGATGAGCGAATCGCTGGCGCCCTGGGACTTGAGGATGCCTTCCTGGGGTTGAGTCAAGCCGTGCAAAAGTTTTCGCTCCGCGACTTCATTTTTTATGGACGTCTCGGACTCGTGCATTCGGACCATCAGCGAAACTTCGGTAAAGCCGATTGGTCGGGCGGAGACTTGGCTGACGGCAAAGAGGGAGGCGGCGAGGATCAATAATCTATGATCAGTGGGGTGTTTCATAATTCCCGGGTTTTACCAGACGTCGGCCGGCGTTGACAATCCTAAAATGCTCCCCTACTGTGCCGCCCCACTTCCCTAGAAACGGAATTATTAGCAGGAGCCTTTGCAAAAAAAGCGGGCGCTAACACTGCACCAAATTATGCAACAGAAGCGTAGTAAACGTTATCGCGCGGCCGCCGAGCAGGTGGACCGTAAAAAGGCTTACAGCCTCAACGACGCCGTCGCGACGCTGAAAAAATTTCCACCGACGAAGTTCAACCAGACGGTGACGGTCTCGTTTCGACTCGGCGTCGATCCGAAACAGTCCGACCAAATGGTGCGCGGCACTTGCGCCCTTCCTCACGGGAGCGGCAAACAAGTCCGCGTTCTGGTTTTTGCGGAAGGTGCTGCGGCGAAGGCAGCGAAGGAAGCCGGCGCGGAGTTCGTTGGATTTAAAGACTTGATCCAGAAAGTTCAGGAAGGATTTCAAAACTTTGATGTAGCGGTTGCGACTCCGGCAGCAATGGCGGAAGTGCGCAAGCTCGGAAAGATCCTCGGGCCACGCGGACTGATGCCGAATCCAAAAGCGGGAACAGTTGCCGAAGACACTGCGAAAGCGGTCGAGGAAGTAAAAGCTGGACGCATCGAGTTCAAACTCGACAAGAATGGCAACGTTGCGGTGCCGGTTGGAAAATTTTCATTTGAAGAAAAAGCCCTCGTGGAAAATGGCAACGCCGTGATCGAAGCGGTCGTTCGGGCGCGTCCGGCCACAGCCAAAGGCCGATATGTTGACGCGATGACATTAAGCGCGACAATGTCGCCCGGCCTGAAGCTCGATCCGTCGCCGTACTTGGCGGGACAAGCAGGCTAAGATCGACCTCAATGAGACCAGAAAAAGCCAACATTGTTTCCGATCTCTCACAAGAGTTGAAGGAGTCGTCGTTCGTTCTAGTAGCTGGCTATCAGCACATGAAGGTAGACGATTTCAGCGAGCTGCGGAAACGGCTGGCCAGCGCTGGCGCTGAGATTCACGTGGTGAAGAATAGCTTCCTGAGACGCGCCATGGCGGATTCCGGATTCCCGGCAGGCGACGGTAAGCTTACCGGACAGACTGCGGTAGTTACTGGCAAGAAGGACTTGGCGCCGGTGGCAAAGGCATTCAAAACTTTTGTGACCGAATTTAAGAAGGCGATGCTGAAGCTCGGTTTCATCGATCGGGCCGCCGTTTCCACTTCCGAACTCGAAGCGTTGGCCGATTTGCCGCCAGAGAACGTTTTACGTGCGCAATTACTCGGGTTGCTCTTGTCACCCGCGACTCAGTTAGTGCGAATCTTGAATGAGCCAGGATCGTCGCTCGCCAGGCTTCTCAACGCGAAAGCCAACAAAGGCGAACCGGCCGCGCCAAAGGAAGAAAGCACTCCCCCAGCGGAAACGCCTGCCGCAGCGCCTGAGCCGGCCGGTCCTGAATCTAAAGAAGTGACCTCATCGGCGGAGACAAAGAAAGAAGAGCCACCAGCAACGGAGGTAACGGGATAAAATTTTCGCAACGTCGCGACGACGCTTGCGAGCAACAAATAGAAACTTGTCCGGGTCGGCAGCTGTCGATCTTAATTCCCCGGAGGCTTTCGGAGGCGGCAATTGGAGGAAAAAAATGGCAGCAGATATAGAGAAGACGGTCAAGGATCTCAACAGCTACTCAGTGCTCGAGATCGCCAAGTTAGTGAAAAAACTTGAAGAGGACTGGGGCGTGAGTGCAGCCGCGCCGGTTGCGGTGGCGGCAGCTCCAGTTGGCGGTGGCCCTGGCAGAGCGGCGCCGGCAGCCGAAGACAAAGCCACGTTCGATGTCATCTTAAAAGAAATGGGCGCGAACAAGATCGGCGTGATCAAAGAAATCCGCAGCGCCGTTCCGGGATTGGGGTTGGCCGAAGCCAAAGCGTTGGTCGAAGGCGCTCCCAAGCCAATCAAGGAAGGCGTAACCAAGCAGGAAGCCGAAGAGATCAAGAAGAAGGTCGAAATCAAATAACAAAATTTGCATCAGCGGTCGCCTTGCAAAAAATCTTGCCAGGCGACCGTTTTGGCTTAATCTCGGTTTTTGTTAGAAGTAGGGAGACTTATTTTTAACCTGCAGTTGGTGGTAAAAAAAGAAGCTTGCAGCAAAACAGTGGGGTCGATTTGACAAGCCGCTGTTTTGAGGCAATTTTTGCACTCCTCGCTCTCCGGTGACGCAGTAGCCTCTTGTACCCATGCGGCCGCAATTTATTGTGGGCCGGCGCGAGAATAACCCCGTGGCCTGGTGATTATGTCAGAACGAAATTCGGAACGCATCCACTTCGGAACCATCAAGGAAGCCATCGAGCCTCCAAACCTCATTGAGGTCCAACTCAACTCTTACGTCGATTTTCTCCAAAAGGACGTTCCGTTTGCCAAACGCAAAAACCACGGTCTGCAGGCAGTTTTCAAAGAAGTTTTTCCAATCGAGAGCTATGACGAGAAGGCTGTTCTGGATTTCAGCCATTACGAAATTGGCGAGCCCAAACTGACTGCGCTCGAAGCGCAGCGCGAAGGCCAGACCTACAGTGCGCCGCTTCACGTCACTTTTCAGCTCAGCGAAGAAAAAGGGACGAAGGAAGAAAAAGTGTACATGGGCGAAATACCGCTCATGACGCCGCAGGGAACATTCGTCATCAATGGCGCGGAGCGCGTGGTTGTGTCGCA
>WNGD01015071.1_pt1 | contig 13397 bp, 9 predicted proteins | sample 5400671 | NCBI WGS metagenome assembly WNGD01 (sample SAMN13153369, study PRJNA577476) | soil metagenome | isolation source: 40 cm soil or saprolite under grassland replicate 2 | place: USA:California | collected 2016-06-15
GTTCCCACGAACAGCTCGAAGAAGGTGCCGTGCTGCTGCGCAGCTTCGCCGCTGCCGAAGCGCCTCTGCTAGTTGAAGAAGTGGCGCGGATCGCGCAGGGCGCGGCATTCCGTCACTTGGTTACGCCTGGGGGTTACACAATGTCGGTCGCGATGACGAACTGCGGTCGTGTCGGTTGGGTATCCGACCGAACCGGTTATCGCTACGACCCGAAGGATCCCCAGACTGGATCACCCTGGCCGGCGATGCCCGCGGCGTTCCTCGACATCGCTGCACATGCCGCTGCCGAGGCCGGGTTTGCACATTATGAACCCGACGCTTGCCTGATCAATCGCTATACGGCTGGCGCCAAACTCAGCCTCCATCAGGACCGTGACGAGAAGGATGCTTGGGCTCCGATCGTCTCCGTTTCGCTCGGCCTGCCTGCCGTATTCTTGTGGGGCGGCAAACGCCGCTCCGATCCGGTACGGCGCCTGCGCCTCGAAAGCGGTGACATTGCGGTGTGGGGCGGTCCCGCCCGCTTCGTCTATCACGGTGTCGCTCCGCTCTGGGAGGGGCGGCATCCGCTGACCGGCACCGCTCGCATCAATCTTACTTTCCGGAAGGTGTTCTGATACTGCCGGCATCCGGGGACCTATGCTGAGCGCGTTCAAGGTGTCGCATTAGGAAAGTCTTGCCAGTTCAAGCCAAACAGTAGCCGGGCAGCGCCTCGACCGGCATTCTCACAATTTATAGGGGAAGCAGAACCGCCACATCGGCATGCAGGGCGGCCAGACCGGAATCCAGAGTGGCCACCCGGCCTTTGCGCCGGCGTGCCATTTCAGCCAGCCAGGCATCCGTGACCTGCGCGCTACCTTGCAAGTGGCGGTGCGGCACTTTCAGAAAGCTCAATGAATCGCCCCACCATTCATGTTTGGGATGGGCGGCCACTTCTCTCAACGCCTGCCAGGCCGCGCCGGCACTGGTGTCGGCGGCTGTTTTCATATGCACGCGCAGAAGTGTGCCCTGCGTGAGGACACATGTGGCGAAGCGGTCCCGCTTCAGCGTCGCAAACCACCGATGCACGCGGTCGTGATGCACGTGGGAATCCACCCGGAGCGCCACCAGCACATTGCCATCCAGCAGCCAAGTCACTCTTCGTCATCCTCCACCTCGATCTGCCGCACGGTATCCGCTGTGATGGGCTGCCTACCGCTGGAAATCACGAAGCCGTTGCGCTTCGGCGGGGGGGAACGCCGCGAACTCTCTTTCGTCCCGCCGGGCAAGGAGCGGCGCAATAGGCGATTGACGGCTGCGCTGATAGTGCAGTCTTCCGCCTTGGCGAGCGACTTTGCAAGGGCATAGAGGTCGGGTTCAAGATTCACTGTCAATCTCATATTGTTATTGTGGTGCAGTGGTGCAGTGGTGTCAACCCGGCGGTTTACCAGATCCAAAACAAAGTCCCTCGTGTTCCGGAGTCTGCTCAAAAAAAATTTCAGTCCGCTGTCGATTTGCGCGCGCGCCGTTCGACTCATTGTCGAGGCTCTGGACAGTGCGAATTCTTCTGCTACACTTACGAACCTTATATGGCGACGATTAGATTCACTCGAAACATTCAGCGCCACGTCGAGTGCCCGACGCGTGAGGTTTCCGGATCGACGCTGCGCGCGGTGCTCGACCACTACTTTCGGGAGAACGAAAGAGCGCGCGGGTATGTGCTCGACGAGCAGGGCCGGGTCCGGCAGCATATGGTGGTTTTCATCGACGGCGAGTTGGTTCGCGACCGCGAGGGCCTGAGCGACGCCGTAGGACCACATTCGATGATTGACGTTATACAGGCCTTATCTGGAGGATAGATCAATAATATGAGCGACCGGTGTTATGTATCAACGAGGAAGGGACTGTTCACGGTGGACCGCCGGACGTCGAACTGGTCCATCAGCCGCGCGATGTTTGTGGGCGACAACGTCACGCTGACAATGCACGACCCCCGGAATGGAAATCTCCTGGCGGCGCTGAACCACGGCCATTTTGGTATCAAGCTGCATCGATCGACCGATCGAGCAGAAACCTGGCATGAAATCGCCGCGCCGCAGTATCCGCCGATGCCCGAGGGGTATACGCCCAAACCGCATCCATTCATGGGCAAGCCCCTGGAGTGGTCGCTCAAACTCATCTGGGGCCTGACGCCGGGCGGGGTCGATCAGCCGGGAGTGGTCTGGTGCGGAACAATGCCCGGAGGGTTGTTCAAGTCCGAAAACAATGGCGAGTCGTGGGAGTTGAACCGCCCGCTATGGGACCACGCGAAACGCGAGGAATGGGGACCGAACGGCGCCGAGTGGCCCGGTATCCACTGCATATGCGTGGATCCTCGCGATTCGCGCCACGTCAGCGTCGGCGTTTCGACCGGCGGCGTGTGGATCACTCGTGACGGAGGAGCATCGTGGGGCCCCGGCGGCCGCGGAATGCGGGCCGAGTATTTTCCCGAAGAACAGCAGTACGATCCCAACGTTCAGGACGTGCACTGCCTCGTGCAGTGCGCCGCCAATCCGGAGGTTTTCTGGGTGCAGCATCACAATGGCATCTTCAGATCAACCGACGGCGCGGCGTCGTGGACCGAGATCAAAGATGTGAAGCCCTCCGTGTTCGGATTTGCCGTCGCGGTCCATCCCAGCAATCCGGACACTGCGTGGTTTGTTCCCGCCACTAAGGACGAGAAGCGCTGCCCAACCGATGGCCGCGTGGTGATCAACCGCACCCAGGACGGAGGCAAGACGTTCGAGACGCTGCGGCGCGGCCTGCCTCAGGAATACGCTTACGATCTGGTTTATCGCCACGGACTCGACGTGGATGAGACGGGCAACCGGCTCGTTTTTGGATCGACGACAGGTTCGCTCTGGATCAGCGAAGATGGCGGAGACTCCTGGCAGACCATCTCCTCGAATCTGCCTCCGATCTACGCGGTCCGGTTTGCGAATTCCTGATCCATTTGCGGGGATAGTTGCACGCGTCAAGTGTAACCAAAATCTGAGCCGCGGATTGCGCGGATGACCTTCTTTGTTTACAGCTCCGAGAACTACCGTCATTTGGGGGCCGGTGCCGGGGCAGGTCTTGCGAACTTCGCCGGCTCAATCTGAACGTTCGGCTGCACGTCGCTCAACTGAGTGGTCGATTGGCCGTCCGTCCACGTCGTGGTCCAGCGAAAGGGCATCTTGACACCGGAAACCTCGCGATAGTCGGCATAGTCAATTTGCGTTGGGACGCGACCGACCGCCGTATCGGCAAAGCGCACTAGCCGCACCAACAGGCCGGACTCATCGAAGTACAAGTTCACGGGAGGCTGCCTCGGGCTGGTTCCCTGGAGGACTCGGACCTCGTGATCGTCGATGGCCGTCGAACTGATCCGCCATTGATTGAACGCCTGCTTGAGCTGTGTTGGAAAAGATACAATCGCCTCGACCTTGGCGCCCTCGATATTCCCTCCGGTCAGCGGCATTAACGGTAAAGGTTTGTCTGCTGATGCGACCCAACCGGCACGGCCATCATAGGTTCTGACACTATCTCCGAAGGGCGCATGGACGATCGTGGCGCGCTGAGCTGGAGCTTTGGCGAAGACTTCCACCGGGACCTTTGCATGATCTGTGTCATATCCCACGTAAGTGCCCTTGGCTACAAAGCTGGTGAGGTTCGCAAGCCGCTGCGTCCCGCCGAGTGCCTGGATATACTTCTCAAAAACCTGATCGGCGGAAGGACCTCCAGTATTTGGAAAGATTTCGACTTCATTTGGATCTTCCACAGGCGCACTATACTGCACAGTTAGACTGGGCACGACCCTGGGGCGTTGGTCGCCGCGGTGGCAGGTATAGCAGGACACAGAGCGTACCCCGCGGAAGTTGTCCTTGTTGATGGCGTTCACCATCAGCATCATTTTTCGCGCAGTCTGCTTCTGCGGGGTATCGTTGCCGAATTTGTCCCAGGTCGTGGTGCTGTCCGAGGTATGGCAATCCGTACAGTTCATGCCTGTAGCGGCGGAGAACATCCCCATCGTGTCCATGAACTCGTCCACAGGAATTCCCTTGAGAACTTGAACATTTTTGAAGACCTCTTCCGCCATTTGCGGTCTCTGTTCTTGCCCCGCCTGGCCGATTGCTAACGCAAGGGCAAGCAGGCACACGCTCGCTGTTCCTATCGCAATAATCGTTGGCTTCAATCCAAACTTCATTGTCTTCCTTTCTTAACTGAGGTGGGTCCGTAGAAAATCCAGCGTGCGCTGCCATGCCAAGCGCGCGGCATCGGCGTTGTAGAGGATGAACGAGTTGGGATCCTTATTGTTTTCGTTGGCGAAGGCATGTCTTGCCTTATACCAATGAAACTCATATTTGACGTTCGCCTGTTTTAGTTTGCTCTCGAGGGCTTCGACCTGAGAGGGCGGAAACGCCACGTCTTCTGTTGCGAAATGTCCGAGAGCAGGAATTTTGATCGCGTTCGCATCTACATATTCCAGTGGTGGTACACCATACCAATCAACATTGGTTCCCACGTGTTCCTCCTTAGTGAAGGTCTCGAAGAATCATCATTAATTCGAAAATACTACTCTCGCTCTTGTCCTTTCGCCAGCGTCTCAGAATACGAGGTATTCCGTCGCCTGATCTGGAGGATTACAGCTGAGCCGCATGGAGCCGCGGCTCCTTTTTGAAATTGGAGATTGTTTTTGATAGAAAAAACCCGTCTGGTAGACTCGCTTCACTTAAGTCCAAACACCCAGGTGGGGGAATATGAAACGATCAATCCTTACGATGTTCGCGGCGATGTTTGTTCTAGTTTTCAGCTGCGGAGACATCTGGGCGCAGGCAACGGCTCAGATCGCTGGAACAGTGAGGGATCAGTCCGGGGCGGTCTTGCCGGGCGTGGAAGTCACGGTGACGCAGATCCAGACGGGCGTCGCGCGAAGCGCAGTGACGAACGAGACTGGCTCCTATGTTCTGTCGAACTTGCCGATCGGTCCCTATCGGTTAGAAGCAGGCCTGCCGGGATTCCGTACGTTTGTGCAGACCGGAATCGTGTTGCAAGTCAACGGCAGTCCCGTCATTAATCCGGTCCTGGAAGTGGGTCAAGTGACCGAGCAGGTCGAAGTACAGGCCAACGCTGCCCTGGTGGAAACGCGAACCACGGGCATTGGTCAGGTAGTTGAAAACGCCCGCGTCCTGGAACTGCCGTTGAACGGACGTAACGTCAACGAGTTGATCTCGCTTTCCGGGGCCGTCGCGCCGGCGGCCGCCAACGGCAGTGGCAGAAATCCTTTCCTTGCCGCTACCGGTGTTTCCGTCGCCGGCGGATCTTCAATAGGGTTGAATTACACGCTCGACGGGGCCAATCACAACAATTCATTTGAGAACACGTATCTGTCCATGCCGTTTCCGGATGCGATGCAGGAGTTCAAGGTCGAGACCAGCGCCACGGCTGTCCAGAACGGCGTGAGACCCGCAGGTTCGGTAGGTCTGGTTACCAAGTCCGGGACGAACGAGTTTCATGGCAATTTGTTTGAGTTTGTGCGTAACGGCAAATTCAATGCGCGGAACGCCTTTGCCACCAAGCGCGACACGATCAAGCGCAACCAGTTCGGTGGAACGATTGGCGGGCCGATGATGAAGAACAAAGTGTTTTTCTTCGGCGGTTACCAGGGTACGACGATCAGGCAGGACCCGGCGGACATCGTCACGTTCATTCCTAACGCGGCAATGATGGCGGGCGACTTTACAGAGGTCGCGTCACCGGCTTGCAACGGAGGCCGGCAAATTTCCTTGCGACTTCCGTTCGTCAACAACCGCGTCGATCCAGCGCTGCTCAGCAGAGCAGCGCTGAATTTCGCGAAACTGCTGCCACAGACCTCTGACCCCTGCGGCAGGATCATCTACGGCAACCAGGTTCGAGCGAACCTGCACATGGCGATAGGCCGGATCGATTACCAACGCAGCGACAGGAATTCGATATTCGGGAGATATTTGGTCGACAGTAACTTCAGTCCACCTTCGTTTACCTTGAACCACAACGTGCTGAGCGTGAGTAACGGATCCACGGGTCTCGGAATTGACGCGCTGACCCAGGCATTTAGTCTCGGGAATACTTATCTCCTGAGTACGAACGTTGTGAACTCGTTACGCCTGACGGCAAATCGATGGGTTGGCGGCAGAACCGGTGTGGAATACGCCGGGTGGCCCGAAATAGGAGTCAAGATGTTCAGCTACCAGCCGAGGCGGCTGGCAGGTACGGTGACGGGCGGATGGAATATCAGTCCCGGAGGCGTCGGTAGCGCGAAAATGGCCCTCTTCGGCGGCAACGATGATCTCAGTGTAATTCGCGGGAACCACCAGTTTACTGTGGGCACACAACTCTCGTGGTGGTGGATCAACTCTTACTCCGATTTCTATTCTTATGGGCGAGCGACTTTCTCCGGCCAGACAACCAATTTGGGACTGGCGGATTATTTGATGGGGAATGTAGCTCAATGGACAATGGGCACACCGGCGCCCACGCTCAAGAGGGACAAATACGCCGGGGCATATTTCGGCGACACCTGGAAGGTAACTCGGAAGCTGACTTTCAATTATGGTGTGCGCTGGGAGCCGTTCTTTGCCTCCATTAACCGGGATGGCAGCACCATTCATTACGATCACGATGCGCTTGTGAAGGGCATCAAAAGCGACAAGCTGCTGGCTGCGCCTCCGGGTTTGTTCTTTGCCGGCGATCCGGGAGTTCCGGGCCAATCGATGATGAAAGACCGGTGGTGGAATTTTTCGCCCCGTCTAGGATTGGCGTGGGACGTGTCCGGAGGTCGGCCTGAGCAACGCGCCGCCAACGAGTCAACGGAATGTCATTACCGGTGTCAATTTGGACAACCCGTGGGCAACCTATCCGGGTGGAGATCCCTTCCCGGTGCCATTCGGAAAAGACTGGAACCGCAATACGCCATGGCCGCTCAACGCCGTCGTGACGGCTGTGGACTATAACACCCGGAACACGATGATTTCTCAGTGGAATCTCAGCCTGCAGCGGCAAGTTGGCTCGGATTGGCTCGTATCGGGAAGTTATCTTGGAACTCAAAGCGCTCATTTGTGGGCGTTGCAGCAACTCAATCCTGCGGTCTACTTCTTCAACGGCACCAACAGCTGCACGCTGCCCAACGGGACGACGATCACAGGACCCCCGGGCGGCCGGGAATGCTCGACAACTGCGAACACGAATCAGCGCCGTGCTCTGGTTCTGGAGAATCCGCAGTACGGAAAATTCTTTGGCACTGTAAACCGGATCGACAGCGGTGCCACGGCCAGCTACCACGGTCTGATCCTTTCCGTTCAGCGCCGCGCCGCACGCGGCGTCACAATCACCGGCAATTACACCTGGTCGCATTGCATTAGCGACTCGGTGACGACAAATACCGGCAATTCCGGTAACGCTGATGGCGGATATCTCAATCCGCAGAACCGGAGCCTGGATCGCGGGAATTGTGAGGCAGATCGACGTCATATTTTCAGTTCGTCGGCAGTGGCCGAAACACCGCGGTTCTCCAACTCCACGTTGCGCGCTGTGGGGTCGGCCTGGCGGATTTCGCCCATCTTCAAGATACTTTCGGGTGGCTACGTGAACATCATCACCAGTTCGGACATCGCGTTGACCGGCATTGCCAACCAGCGTGTGAACCAGGTGTTGCCGAATCCCTATGGCGATAAATCCGTTAAGAACTATCTCAATCCCGCAGCGTTCGCGCTGCCGGCCGCCGGCACACTCGGAAATGCCGGCTCCAATAGCGTTGCCGGTCCCGGTACCTGGCAGTTCGATATCGCTCTCTCAAGAAGCTTCCAGTTGCGCGAGAGGCAAAGGATGGAATTTCGAGCCGAGGCGTTTAACCTGACGAACAGCTTCCGGATGGACATCCTCAAACTGACCAACAATCTCAACAGCGGCGCTTTCGGTCAAGTGACCGGTGCTCTGGATCCGAGGATCATGCAGTTCGCCTTGAAGTATTTCTTCTGAAAGATTGACTGATAAATGTTGACAGTCTGCCGTTTGTGGCGGTTATATTACCGACGAAAATTAATAACCAGGACACGAATAGGAAAACTCAAATGCGACATCGAATCATCGTCACGATTATGTTTTTAGTGGTGGTGCTGGCTTTCTCCTCGATCGCGCTGGCGCAGGCAGCTCGGACAGCCCTGCCGTCGATCCCACCGCCGCCAGGTTGGGGAAACTGCCCACGGTGTCAGAACAACAACGACCGGGCCAACGCATGGCGAGACTACAAGGTAGACGGACACGCCTTCAATCCGAAGGACTTGTCGGGAGTGTGGGGCTATGACGGTGTAGCAAACGCATTCAATCCGAGGAACATGCCCGCTCTGACGGAGTGGGGAAAGAAACAGCGCGAAACTACATTCGGAGATAAGGGTCCGGACGGGACCCCGCTTCACTCCAAAGACACTTCCGGGCGGGGTGCAGGCAGCCCGATCAATTGCGATCCGTATGGATGGCCGCGCTTGTACACATACAATTACGGATTTGAATTCGTGATGCTGCCCGACCGAGTGCTTCAAGTCTTCGAACTGGACCATACCTGGCGAACGATCTGGACGGACGGGCGGAAGCTTCCCGAGGAGCCGCCGGAGCCGCACTGGATGGGATGGAACGTCGGCCATTGGGAAGGTGATACTTTCGTTGTTGAGTCGAACGGTTATGACGAAAGGTCCTGGCTTACCGCAAGCAATCCCGACGGAGGCTGGACGCACAGCGACGAGATGAAGGTCGTGGAACGCTATAAGCGCCTGGACTACGGCACGCTGGAGTCCGAACTCACCATCATCGATCCCAAGACTTATACGCAGCCATGGGTAACCCCGAAGGCCACGATCAAGCTGGTCCCTGGCACGGAGTTGTGGGAAAACTTCTGCGTACCATCCGATTACCAGGACTTTAACCAAACGGTGTTTCGACGGGCAATCGGCGGCGACAAAAAGTAAGCTCGCCAGGCCAGACGGAGAGTTGGAGGTGTTTTTTCGCCTCACGGCTCTCACCGTTTCTGGCCAAGGGATCCGCCGGATTGCGCACCTCGCAAAAATGTCCAAACTCCAGGAACGTGGGCTTTAGCCCGCGTTTCGCGTTTGTACCCATCTTCAAGCCAATCGACAAAATTCGATCCTGACCTCGCGGAACCGGCGTAAACCGGGAAAGTCCGATCTAACGGCTGCTGCTCAACGGACTCAGCACGTTGCTGCTTGCCGCGTCCGCGATAAGTTTGTCGGCGTCCGGCTGGAGCAGGAAGCCGGCCGCAACGGCCTTGGCCGCCGCCGCCCGCACTGCCGCGATGTAGCCATCGTGATTCTTGTAACGCTCCTCGAGCGACAGACGTGGATCGCCGGTGGCATCCCGCTCGGCCTTTGTCCTGGCGAACGGAATCATCCCGCCGGCATAGTTGCAGAGCTTGCCCTGGTTGAACCCCGCGGCCACGACGTTCCAGCCAAGATAGGTGCCGAGCGGCGCCTCGCGGAGAACAACGGGCACGCCGCCGAGCTCGTTGCCGTCGGCATCCACGCGCGGCACCTTCATCTTAATCGCGCGTTTGATTGTGGGCGGAACCTTCGTCCGGACGCCTGAGCCGTCAAGGTAGTTGAACTCCGGACCCCAGTCGTAATCGAGGACGGGGTTGATCAGGCCGGTCGGCGCGTGGACCGGTACGCCGGGGATGGTTGGAAATCCGACCGCCTCCTTGGTTGGATCGACGAGGTTCCGATTCGCCAGCGTCGGATAGACACTCGCGGGCATCGGGATGTCCTTCATGACCCAGTTCCGGAAATGGTAGCGGAGCGCGTTGACGGTCTCCGTGTGAGGAACCGGATTCGCGGCGAACATGCCCACGCCGAAGTTCGGCCCCGGGCACATCGGCGCGTTCGGCGGGTTGACGTTGAAGCCCCCCTGTCCACCGCCGTGCTGCGTGCTTGGGATGTAGTATCGGCGCACGTTGGCAGGCAGCGGGATGTCCTTCTCGGTGGACGTCCCCACGAAAGCCGGACTGAGCGTCAGCCCCCACATCTCCGCCGCGCCGAAGTGCTCGACGATTTTCGGGCAGGAATTGCTCGCCGTGCACCGGTCGAGAATTCCCTTCGCCGGGAGCCCGCGAACGGGATCGGGCCAGTCATTCCACCACTGTGGGCCTTCGGGACCGGCTTCATAGAGTTTTCCCGCGCCGTCGGGCAGCGCGAACCGCGTGTTCAGCGTCACCCGCTTGCCGGCGATGATGGGCCAGGCGCCGTCGTAGACTTTGCGATTCTTCTCGTCCTCGGTGAAGCCCAGGTGGATCATCGCGCGCAGGAAGTTGCCGGACTGCGACTGGCCCCGGCTGATGACCCACGCCACGTTGCCCGCCACGGGATTCGGCGTGCCCGCGTCATCTTTGGTCTCGTACTTGAAGAAGGACGCGACGTCGCGGAACGCCGCGAAGCCGATGCCGAGCACGTACGCATCCTGTGACGTGAACACCACCTGATAGAGCAGCTTCGGATCGAACCCGTTCTTCACGCAGATCTGCGTCGGGTCCGGTGTCCCCGGAAATGGGTTGGTCGCGCTGCATTTCGCCCACGCCCAATCGCTGCTCGCGATGGCCGGGCCCTCGGTGATCTTGCCGTCCATCGTCTCGGCGCGATGCGTCGTCAGCGTGGCCCTGGTCGTATCCAACGTCATCGGTTTGTAGGGCACCGGGTTCGCATTGACGATCATCGGGCGCGAATCGACGCCGCTCGCGTTCACAATCCGTCCGAGCACGAGTCCGGTCACCGGCGACCCGTCGGCGTTCTTCGCAATCGGCACGGTTACCCAGTCGTTATCGTCGGCGGGCACGGTCCGGCCTGAATTGTCTCCCTGCCATCCGCTGCTCAAACCGATGTCACCATCGTTGCGCTGGGCGGGTGAGATCGTGATCCGGCCCCCGCGATTTGGCACGTCCTGCCACATCAGGCGGCTGGCCTTCGACATGTCCATCGGCTTCACCAGATAAAAGCTCGCGATGTACTCGACTTTCCCTTTCGCGTTCTTCGGCGCCAGGCGGATATCCGTGATGAGGGAGTTGTGCGGATCGGCCGGGTCGAGCTCACCGAACGCGCGCCCCGCCAGTGTCTCGTACTGACCAGCGGCGCCGAACGAGGCGCCGTCGAATGCCGGCGACACCTTCTTTTCAACAACAATCTTCTTCACGTGCGCCTGCGCAGGGGGAGCCCCGGCAAGGAGTACCGTGAGGGTCGCGCCGAGGACCCAATAAGATCGCTGAATGATGCGTCCCATGCGTAATGACATGATCGCCCCTTTCTTTTACTTTTGTACTTGTACCGTTCGCGGATTATATCCCTGTTCCGTTCATGAAGGGCTCGGTTTCGACGCGACTGCCACTGGGCAGACCCGCTACTGTTTATCTGTTCATCTCAAATGTTTGACGCTCTGCAATATTCCTGATAACGTGCTCGATTCATGACACCTAAACTTACGGCGCGTTTTACCGCGTTCATGCGATTCGGCTTTGCGTGCGTCCTGGTGGCGGCCGCTGCGATCTATGTGACGGCGCCGGCCTACGCGCATGTGAGGAAGATTCAAATCACGGCGAAAGACTCTCCGGCTTTTGGCGGTTACTCATGGCCGGGTGTTGGGCAGTACGAGAAGATCGTTGGCAAGGCATTTGGCGAACTCGATCCAAATGATCCGAAAAATGCGATCATTGTCGATCTGCGCCTGGCACCGAGAAACGCCAATGGCAAGGTCGAGTACTCTTTCGACTTTTATATCCTGAAGCCGATCGACCTTACGAAGGGCAATCATAAAATGTTGTACGAGCCGCCGAATCGCGGCCGGAAAACGATCAGCGCGCTCAATCGTGGAGTCGGCGGCGAGGACCCGGGCTCTGTGACCGATGCATCGCTTCTCGCGAACTCGTTCCTGATGCCGCAGGGCTATTCGATATCGTTCAGTGGCTGGGACGTCTCGGCAGGAACGAGTACGGCCAATTTCAATACGACCATCACGCTGCCGATCGCCAGGAATTCCGATGGCTCGCCAATCACCGGTCCATCCTATGAGTACATCGTGAACCCCGGAGCCTCATACGAGCTGACCTATCCGGCGGCGACGCTCGACCAGTCGCAAGCAACACTGACACACCGCGCTCACTTGAACGATGTACCTCAAATCGTCCCTGCCTCCGGCTGGCAGTATGTTGCGCACGGTACGGAAATCGCGCTTCTGCCTCCGGGAACCTCGTTTGTCGCGAACGATATCTACGAATTCAGTTACACCGCCAAAGATCCGACGATCAACGGTGTCGGCTTCGCGGCAGTTCGCGACTGGAATTCATGGCTTCGCTATGAAACGAAGGACGACGCCGGTACTGCCAATCCGCTCGCGGGCGACATTACCCGGATCTACACGGAGGTCTCCTCGCAACCAGGCCGTTTCTTGAATGATTTCCGTTATCTCGGGTTCAATCAAGCCGAGAACGGGAAGCAGGTCTTCGACGGCATGATGCAGTGGATCGCCGCCGGGGATGGCATCAGTATGAATTATCGCTGGTCGCAACCTGGACGAACCGAGCGCAACAGACAGGATCACCTGTTCGTCGAAGGCCGTTTTCCATTCGCGAACGTAACGACAACGGACCCGATCACGGGCAAAACGGATAGCCGCTACGCAAAGTGCACCGCGACTCACACGTGTCCATTTGCGATGGAGATCTTTTCTGCCAACGAATATTGGGTCAAAGCTGCATCGCTGATGACGACCGATCCGGCCGGGACGAAGGATCTACCGGATTCTCCTTTCACGCGAATCTATTTCATGTCCAGCATGCAACACGGAACTGGGAACGGTGCTTCGAAGGGCAACTGTCAGCAGTTTCTGAATCCTCTCGATTCGCAGGCAGTGCAGCGAGCGCTGTTTACTGCTTTGGACAAATGGGTCACGGCCGGGACGCTACCACCCCCAAGCCAGTCCCCGAAACTCTCGGATGGTACGTTGGTCAAGCCCGATCAAAACTCAACCGGATTCCCTCGCATACCCGGCGTCACATACACGGGGCTCAAAACAACACGGTATTTGCTGAACTACGGGCCGCACTTTTACACAACGGGAATTCCGACGATTAACCCACCAACGTTTACTCCGCCCTACCAGGACAATCCGGCGAATGGCCCGATTTACCCGAGCTTTGTGCCCAAGACTGATGCGGACGGCAATGATATTGCCGGTATTCGCCTGCCGGAGGTTCAGGTGCCGCTCGCGACTTACACAGGTTGGGCGCTCCGCGCCGGACCGCAGGGCGGCGATGGTTGTGAAGGTTCCGGTCAGTACATTCCGTTCCCGAAAACCAAAGCGGACCGGCTTGCAAG
>WNGD01004708.1_pt1 | contig 13393 bp, 14 predicted proteins | sample 5400671 | NCBI WGS metagenome assembly WNGD01 (sample SAMN13153369, study PRJNA577476) | soil metagenome | isolation source: 40 cm soil or saprolite under grassland replicate 2 | place: USA:California | collected 2016-06-15
CCCTTTGGTCCACTAGGAGTTTTGGACCTACCGTCAATCCCACCGGCGATTAGCTTCCCCCCGGCATGAATGTCATTCCCCAGTTCGTCAAAGACGGGTTTGTCAGGTTGCTCGGACCGCTGGCGCGTCTGCTGATCACGAGCGGCGTGCATCCGAACACGATTACCACCGTGGGAACCTTGGTGGTGGTCGGTTCCGGCGTGGCGTTCGGGACCGGCGCCGTCCGGCTCGGTGGATCGTTGCTGCTGATCAGCGGGATACTCGACCTGCTCGACGGGCAGGTGGCGCGCCTGGGCGGCAAGATCACGGCGTTCGGCGCGTTTTACGACTCGACGCTCGACCGGATCGGCGAAGCGGCGGTTTTTGCGGGACTGATCTTCTATTTTTCTAGCGGCCCGTTGCCGGCCGACATGAAGCCGCGGGCCCTCGCAGCCGGGCTGGTCGCGCTCGTCGCCTCGTTCCTGGTATCGTACACGCGGGCGCGGGCCGAGGCGCTCGGCGTCGAGAACAAGGTCGGCATTGCCCCGCGCGCCGAGCGCATTCTGTTGCTCGGCGTGCCGGCAGTGGTCTTGGGCGCGGGACCGGGGCGCCCCGGGGTCGTGCTGTTCTGGATTGTGGCGGTGCTCGCGTTCGTCTCCGCGATCACGGTGATCCAACGAGTGGCGCACGTCGCGCGCGTGGCGCGGGGCGCGCCGCCACCCTCGCCGATTCCTAAACGTGAGACGTTGCCTGGCATGGCGGCCGCACGCCGCAAGGGACATTGATGGCACGGGATCAAGCGGTCTTGACCGGCGGCGCACGCGAAATCGCGCCCGCCACGGGAAAATTAGGCGTGATGCTGGTGGGCCTGGGCGCCGTATCCACGACGTTCATCGCCGGCGTCGAGAATGTGCGGCGCGGCCGCGCGCTCCCGATCGGTTCGCTCAGCCAGATGGCGACGATCCGGCTCGGCAAGCGCACCGACAAACGCACGCCGAAGATCAACGAGTTCGTCCCGCTCGCCGACCTGAAGGATCTCGTGTTCGCGGCGTGGGACCCGATTCCCGACGACGCGTTCACCGCCGCCGTGAAGGCCGGCGTCCTCGACCGGCACGAGCACCTCGAGCCGATCAAGGACTTCCTCCAGAACATCGAGCCGATGCCGGCCGCCTTCGACCAGTACTACGTCAAGCGGCTGCAGGGGACGAACGTCAAGCGTGGCAAAAACAAGCGCGAGCTCGCCGAGCAGCTGCGTGAGGACATGCGGAACTTCAAGAAAAGCGCGAAGCTCGATCGCATTGTCGTTGTGTGGTGTGCGTCGACGGAAGTCTTCCTCACGCCCGGACCCGCGCATCAGACGCTGGCCGCGTTCGAGCAGGCGATGGAGCAGAACGACCAGTCGATTGCCCCGTCGATGCTCTACGCCTACGCCGCGCTGATGGAGCACGTGCCGTTTGCGAACGGCGCGCCCAACCTGACGGTGGACCTGCCGGTGATGGAGAAGCTGGCCGAAGAGCACCACGTACCGATCGGCGGCAAGGACTTCAAGACCGGTCAGACGATGATGAAGAGCGTCCTCGCCCCGGCGTTCAAGGCGCGCATGCTCGGCCTCTCGGGCTGGTATTCCACCAACATTCTCGGCAATCGCGACGGCGAGGTGCTGGACGATCCCGAGTCGTTCAAGACCAAGGAGGAGTCGAAGCTCGGCCTGCTCGAGCACATCCTCCAGCCCGACCTGTATCCCGAGCTGTACGGCAAGGTCTATCACAAGGTGCGGATCAATTACTACCCACCCCGCGGTGATAATAAGGAAGGGTGGGACAACATCGACATCTTCGGATGGCTCGGCTATCCGATGCAGATCAAAGTCGATTTCCTCTGCCGCGACTCCATTCTCGCCGCGCCGATCGTGCTCGACCTCGCGTTGTTCTTCGATCTCGCCGGGCGGGCCGGGCTGTCAGGCATCCAGGAGTGGCTGTCGTTCTATTTCAAGAGCCCGCAGTTTGCCCAAGGTCTCTACGCCGAGCACGATCTCTTCATCCAGCAGACGAAGCTGAAGAACACGCTGCGCTGGCTGATGGGCGAGGAGCAGATCACGCACCTCGGCATCGAGTACTACGAATACGCGGAGAAGTAGACTCCCGCTTCCCCCCTCACACGACCGGCACCACCCAGGAGATCGTTGCGCATGACGAGTTCGACGCCGCTGCTCGCGTTCCTCGGATTCTTCCAGGACGCCGCTGCTCCAGCACAGCACGCCGCCGGAGGTGAAGCGGCGCTGGTGCTGCCGAATTTGAATCAGGCCCTGTTCCTGGGTGGGATCGGCGGGCGGGCCCTGCTGCTGTGGGGGCTCGTGGTTTGTGCGCTCGGCCTGCTCTTCGGTCTCGCGCAGTACACCCAGCTGCGCAATCTCCCCGTGCATCGGTCGATGCGGGAGATCTCCGAGCTGATCTACGAGACGTGCAAGACCTATCTCACCACCCAGGGCCGCTTTCTTCTTCTTCTGTGGCTCTTCATCGGCGCCATCGTCGCGGTCTACTTCGGGACGCTGGCCCAGACCACCGACGCGACGGGGGCGGTGGTCCGCGGCTTCCCGGCGATCAAGGTGATCGTCATTCTGTTGTTCAGCCTCGTCGGCATCGCCGGCAGCTACGGGGTGGCGTGGTTCGGGATCCGGGTGAATACGTTCGCGAACTCGCGCACCGCCTTCGCCAGCCTCACGGGCAAGCCCTATCCCAACCATGCGATCCCGCTCAAGGCAGGCATGAGCATCGGGATGTTGCTGATCAGCGTCGAGTTGCTGCTGATGCTCTTGATCCTGCTCTTCATCCCCGGCGACTACGCGGGGCCGTGCTTTATCGGCTTCGCGATCGGCGAATCGCTGGGCGCGGCGGCGCTGCGGGTCGCCGGCGGCATCTTCACCAAGATCGCCGACATCGGGGCCGACCTGATGAAGATCGTCTTCAAGATCAAGGAAGACGATGCGCGGAACCCCGGCGTCATCGCCGATTGCACCGGTGACAACGCCGGCGATTCCGTGGGACCGAGTGCCGACGGGTTCGAGACCTACGGCGTGACGGGCGTCGCGCTGATCTCGTTTATTCTGCTCGCCGTCCACGAGCCCCTGGTGAAGGTGCAGCTGCTCGTCTGGATCTTCGCGATGCGCGTCATGATGATCGTGGCGTCCGGATTCTCCTATTTCCTCAACGCCGCCGTCACCAAAGCGCGTTATCAGACCGTCGACCATATGAACTACGAGGCACCGCTCACCACGCTCGTCTGGCTCACCTCGGTGGTCTCGGTCGCCCTCACGTTTCTGGCGTCGTGGCTCTTGATCCCCACGCTCGGCGGCGATCCCACGCTCTGGTGGAAGCTGTCGCTCGTCATCACGTGCGGTACGCTCGCCGGCGCGATCATCCCCGAATTCGTGAAGGTTTTCACCTCGACCGGCTCGCGGCACGTGCGTGAGATCGTGACGTCGTCCCGGGAAGGCGGGGCGTCGCTGAACATTCTCTCCGGATTCGTCGCCGGGAACTTCAGCGCGTTCTGGTTAGGGATGACGATGATGGTGCTGATGGCCATTGCGTACGGCGTCAGCACGGCGGGGCTGGTGAGCCTGATGATGGCGCCGGCGGTGTTCGCGTTCGGGCTGGTCGCCTTCGGATTCCTCGGGATGGGGCCGGTGACGATCGCCGTGGATTCCTACGGCCCGGTCACCGACAACGCCCAGTCGGTCTACGAGCTGTCGCTGATCGAGCAGGTGCCCAACGTGCGTGCGGAGGTGAAGAAGGACTTTGGGTTCGATCCGAACTTCGCGCGCGCCAAGGAGAATCTCGAGGAGAACGACGGGGCGGGGAACACGTTCAAGGCGACCGCCAAGCCGGTGCTCATCGGCACGGCGGTGGTCGGCGCCACGACGATGATCTTTTCCATTATCGTAGCGTTGACCCACGGGCTGCAGCCCGAGCTCCTGTCGAACCTGTCGATTCTGCACCCGCCGTTCCTGCTGGGTCTGATCACGGGCGGCGCGGTGATCTACTGGTTCACCGGCGCCTCGACGCAGGCGGTCACGACCGGCGCGTACCGCGCCGTCGAATTCATCAAGGCGAACATCAAGCTCGAGGGCACGACCAGGGCGTCGGTGTCGGACAGCAAAAAGGTGGTGGCGATCTGCACGCAATACGCGCAGCGGGGGATGTTCAACATCTTCCTGACGGTCTTCTTTGCGACGCTCGCGTTCGCGTTCTTCGAGCCGTACTTCTTCATCGGCTATCTGATCTCGATCGCGCTGTTCGGCCTGTACCAGGCCATCTTCATGGCCAACGCGGGGGGCGCGTGGGACAACGCCAAGAAGATCGTCGAGACCGAGCTGAAGCAGAAAGGCACGCCGCTGCACGATGCCACCGTCGTCGGCGACACCGTGGGCGACCCGTTCAAGGATACGTCGTCGGTCGCGATGAATCCGATCATCAAGTTCACGACGCTGTTCGGGCTGCTGGCCGTCGAGCTCGCGGTGTCGCTCACGGCGCAACGCGGCGCGAGGCTGAGCCTCGTGCTCGCGGGCGCCTTCCTGGCCATCGCGCTGGTATTCGTCTGGCGGTCGTTCTACGCCATGCGGATCGGCGCCGCCGTGAAGACGCCGGTGCGGTAGCGGGGGCCGGGTGACGCCCGCCCAGATCGCCGTCACGGCGTTCGGCGCCGTTGCCATCGTCTGGGTGCTGTGGTACTTCCTCTACTCGCGCGGCAGGGCGGTGGCCGCCACGGCCGGCGCGAGCGGGGTCCAGGAAGTTCGCGTCATCGTGAAAGGCGGGTACACGCCCGACACGATCGTCGTCCAGGCGGGGAAGCCGGTCCGCCTGCAGTTCTACCGCGACGAGACGGCCGACTGCTCGGAGCGCGTCGTGTTCGAGCGCTTCGGCATCGATCAGCAGCTGCCGCCGTTTCAGACCACCGCCGTCGAGTTCACTCCCGACCAGCCGGGCGAATACCCGTTCCGCTGCGGCATGAACATGCTCAAGGGTCTGCTCGTCGTAGAGCCGGCCGGCGAGCGCCGCGCCGCGTCGTCGCCGCACAAGTTCCACGGCGCGACTCATGAGTAAGAGCCGGATCGTCCTGCCGATCGAAGGCATGACGTGCGCCAGCTGCGCCGCCACGGTGCAGGAGGCGCTGACCGGTGCGAGCGGGGTCACGTCCGCGGGCGTCAATTTCGCCACGAACAAGGCCGCCATCGAGTACGACGCCGCGCAGACCAACGTCGCGCAGCTGATCAAGACGGTGCGCGACGCCGGCTACAACTGTGGCAAGGCGTCGGTGACGTTCGGTATCGTCGATTTGCACTACGCGCCGAGCGTGACGCCGCTCGAGCAGTCGCTGTCGAGGGTCTTAGGCGTGATCCGCGCCGTCGCCAACCAGGCGACCGAAACCGCCACGGTCGACTATGTCCCCGGCGTCGTGAGTGCCGAGGATCTCGAGAAGGCGGTCGGAGCCGCGGGCTTCGAGGTGGCGGCGCCGATCGCGGCGGAGGATCCCCTCGAGCGCGAGCGCATCGCTCGTAGCCGCGAGATCCGCACGCTGACCTGGAAGTTCGTGGCGGCAGCCGCTGTCACGATCGTCGCGATGATCGGCTCGATGCTCCTGATGGCCGATCGCCCCATGGGCGAGAACGGCACGATGAAACAGGTGGATCTGCTCGGGCGACTGCTGATGCCCGTCGCGGTGTGGCTCAGGGACTGGGTCGCCGGCCAGGGCTGGGGGCCGGCGCTCGACCTGGGCTGGATCCGGTGGGGTCTGGCGGTCGTCACGCTCCCGGTGGTCGCCTGGTCGGGCCAGCAGTTCTACAAGGGTACATGGAGCGGCATCCGGCACCGCACCGCGGACATGAATACGCTCATCGGCGTCGGAACGGGAGCCGCATACGTCTACTCGCTCATCGCGACGGCGGCGCCCGGCATCTTCCTGCGCGCCGGGCTCCCCGCCGACGTCTACTACGAAGCGGTCGCCGCGATCATCGCGCTGGTACTGCTCGGCCGGCTGCTCGAGGCGCGCGCCAAGGGCCGCACGTCCGAGGCGATTCGCCGGCTCGCCACATTGCGCGCGAAAGCGGCGCATGTCGTGCGCGAGCGCCAAGAGGTCGACATCCCGGTGGAAGCCGTCGTGGTCGGGGACCTCGTGATCGTCAAGCCGGGCGAAAAGGTGCCGGTCGATGGCATCGTCACGGAAGGCGCGTCGGCCGTCAACGAGTCGATGTTGACCGGCGAGCCGATCCCTGTCGGCAAGAAGCCGGGCGACGAAGTCATCGGTGGGACCCTGAACACGACGGGCAGCATTACGTTCCGCGCCACGCGCGTCGGCAAGGAAACGGCGCTCGGCCAGATCGTGCAGCTCGTCGAAGACGCCCAGGCAACCAAGGCGCCGATCCAGAAGCTCGCCGACCGGGTCGCCGGCCTGTTCGTTCCCATCGTCATCGCGATTGCGATTGCCGCGTTCGTGGCCTGGTTCGATCTGGGTCCGGGTCCCGAGGCCCGAGCCCTCGTCTTCGCGACCGTCGCGTTCGTAACCGTACTCATCATCGCCTGCCCGTGCGCGCTTGGTCTCTCGACCCCGACCTCCATTCTGGTCGGGACCGGCAAGGCGGCGGAGTTCGGGATCTTGATCCGCAGCGGCGAAGCGCTGGAACGGCTCGCCAAGGTGCGCACCGTGCTGCTCGACAAGACCGGCACCATCACCGAGGGGAAGCCGACCGTCACGCACATCGTGACGGCCAAGAAGCCGGACGGCACCCCGATCAGCCCGGCCGACGTGTTGAAGTGGGCGGCTTCAGTCGAACAGCGCTCCGAGCATCCGCTCGCGCTCGCGATCCTCAAAGCGGCGCAGGACAAGCAAGTGTCGCTGCTTCCCGTCGAGAAGTTCGCCGCGATGGAGGGCCGGGGCGTGCGCGGCACGGTGGACCGCCGCATCATCGAGGTGATCTCGCTGCGCCATGCGCGCGAACGCAGTCTCGAGCTGGGCTCGCTCGGAGGCGACGCGGATCGGCTTGCCGCGCAGGGCCGCTCGCCGGTGATCTGCGTCGTGAACAACACAGTCTATGCCGTCATCGCGATCTCCGATCCGATCAAGCCGACCTCCAAGACGGCGATCGAGCTGCTGAAGCGCCGCGGCATTCCGGTCATCATGGTCTCGGGTGATTCGAAGAAAGGCGCCGAGGCCGTCGCCGCCGAGGTCGGGATCGACGAAGTGATCGCCGAAGTGCTGCCCTCGCAGAAGGCGGATCTCGTGAAGAAGCTGCAGCGCCAGGGCGGCGGGGCGCACGTCGTGATGGTCGGCGACGGCATCAACGACGCGCCGGCGCTGGCGCAGGCGGATGTCGGCATCGCGATCGGCACCGGGACCGACATCGCCATGGAAGCCTCCGATGTGACGCTGATTCGCGGCGACCTGCGGGCCGTGTTTACGGCGATCGAGCTGGCACGCCGTACCATGCGGACGATTCGCTGGAACCTGATCTGGGCGTTCGGCTACAACGCACTGCTGATTCCCGTTGCCGCGGGCGCGCTGTATCCTGTGACCGGGTGGCTGCTGTCCCCCATCCTCGCGAGCGCGGCGATGGCGTGGTCGAGTCAGTCGGTGGTGCTCAATAGTCTGACATTGCGGGCGTTCAAACCCCGAGGAGCGGCGAGTCATGCGTTACTTCCACAGAACTAGCGCGAGTCCCGAAGCCGTGCTGGACGTCGCCAAGAGCTTCTTCGGCGGGCGGCTGGCGCCGGCCGAGGAGTCGCCGCGGCGCCGCGCGTATCAGGGGACGTTGGGCCGCATCACGATCAGCGCGAGACCCGAAGGTGGCCACTACACATTTGTGGAGGCTGGGACCGATCAGGTGGGAGAATCAGAGCTCGACAGGCTCGCCAAGCGGTTTCTCGCGGAAGTGCACCGGCTCGTCGAACCGGCGCACGTCATGCGCGGCGCTTACTAGCCGGCGACCTTCGCGCCGTAGCCTGCCTTCGCGACGGCCGCCAGGAGCTGGTCGGTCGTCACAGAATCGTCATCGAAGTCCACCTCGGCTTCGCCGTCCGGCAAGTCGATGATGGCAGAGTAGACGCCGCTCACACCCTTCAAGGCCTTCTCCACCTTGGCCTGACAGTGGCCACAGGTCATTCCCGTCACACGCAGTTTGATGTTCGCCATGGCTGTTCCCCCCCGGCTATAATTTAGGGCCATGGCTCTTCCCGCGACTCGGCCGACTGCAGCCTTTCCCTCCGGGGCGGCGTTGTCGGCTGACCAGCTCCTCGAGATTTACTACTACCTCCGCCTCACGCGGACGCTGGAAGAGCGGCTCGTCGCGCTGTACCGCCAGACCAAGGTCATCGGCGGGCTGTTTCGCTCGCTGGGGCAGGAGGGCGAGTCCGTCGCCTCCGCCTACGCCCTGGAGCGCGGCCGTCACAAGGACATCCTGTCGCCGCTGATCCGTAACCTCGGGTCGCTGCTCGTGATGGGCGCCCAGCCGATCGAGATCCTGCGGCAATACATGGCCAAGGCGGACAGTCCCACCCATGGCCGCGAGCTGAACGTGCATTTCAACGACCTCGAGAAGGGCTACCTCGGCCAGATCTCGCACCTCGGCGACATGATCCCCGTAATGGCGGGCATCGCGTTGAGCTTCAAGCTGCGCGGCGAGCCTCGCGTAGGCCTCGTCTACATCGGCGACGGCGGGACATCGACCGGCACCTTCCACGAGGGCCTGAACCTCGCGGCGGTGCAGCGCCTGCCGCTGGTCGTGATCGGCGAGTACAACCACTGGGCCTACTCGACGCCGCCCGAGAAGCAGTTCGCGGTCAAGGACCTCGCCGAGAAGGCCAAAGGGTATGGCGTCCCGTCCGTCACGGTGGATGGAAACGACGTGTTCGCGGTCTACGAAGCGACGCGGTTTGCGGTCGAGCGCGCCCGCCGCGGCAAAGGCGTGCATTTCATCGAGGTGAAGACGTACCGCCGCAAAGGTCACGCCGAGCACGACGACCAGCACTACGTGCCGAAAGCCGATCTCGAGAAGTGGGGGAGCGAAAACGATCCCGTCGATCGCTACACGCAGCGGCTGCTGTCCGCCGACATGGTCGCCGAAGGCGACTTGAAGGACATCGACGATCGGGTGCGGGTCGAAGTCGACCAGGCGACGGATGCGTGCGTGGATGAGTCGCTGCCGCCGGCCGAGAGCGCGCTGCCGGGCGTGTATGTCGATCCGGCCGCGGCCGACAAACTCTGGTTCAAGGCGCTGTGATGGCCGAAGTCACGTTCCTCGAAGCGCTGCGCCAGGGCCTCTGGGAAGAGATGGAGCGCGACGAGCGCGTCTTCATCCTGGGCGAGGACGTCGGACTCTACGGCGGCGCGTTCAAGGTCACCGATGGCTTCGCGAAGAAGTTCGGCGAATCGCGCGTCATCGATACGCCGATCTCGGAGGCCGCGATTGTCGGTGCGGCTGCCGGGGCGGCGCACATGGGTTTGCGCCCCGTGGCGGAGATGCAGTTCATCGACTTCATCTCGTGCGCGTACGACATGCTCACCAACTATGTCGCCACCGCGCGCTATCGCGCTGGACTGTCGACCCCCATGGTGGTGCGTGGCCCGTGTGGCGGCTACGTTCGCGGCGGCCCGTTCCATTCGCAGAATCCGGAAGCGGCGTTCCTGCACACGCCCGGTCTGAAGATCGTCTATCCGGCAACGGTGCGGGACGCGAAGGGTCTCATCAAGGCATCGATCCGCGACGAGGATCCCGTGCTCTACCTGGAGCACAAATGGCTCTACCGGCGCATCAAGGAGCAGCTGCCCGAGGGCGAGGAGATTCTCACCCCGATCGGAAAGGCGCGCGTCGCGCGCGAAGGGAAGCATCTTTCCATCATCAGCTACGGCGCGACGCTCTGGAAATCGCTGGAGGCGGCCGAGCAGCTCGACAAGGCGGACGGCCTGTCCGTCGAAGTGCTCGACCTGCGCACATTGTTGCCGCTCGATGACGCGGCGATTGTTGCGAGCGTCAAGAAGACGAACAAAGTGCTGATCGTCCACGAAGACACGCGCACGGGCGGGATCGCGGGCGAGATTGCGGCGCGGATCAATGAACAGGCATTCGAATGGCTCGACGGACCGATCATGCGGGTGACCGCACACGATGTGCCGCTGCCGTATGCGCCGACCTTGGAAGACTTCGTCTTGCCCCAGACTGACGATATTGTGAAAGCGGCGCGGTGGTTGGCGAAATACTAGGTGTCTGGTGTCAGGTTCCTGGTGTCAGTGACATTTCTGACACCAGACACCTGACACCAGAAACCGCTTTGGAGAAGACATGGCCCGAGTAGATGTATTGATGCCGCAAATGGGCGAGTCGATCGCTGAGGGTACCTTGAGCAAGTGGCTCAAGAAGGTCGGCGACCCCGTGAAGCGGGACGAGCCGCTGTTCGAGATCTCGACGGATAAGGTCGACGCCGAGATCCCGGCGCCGGCAGCCGGCGTGTTGGCTGAGATCAAAGTGCAGGAAGGGCAGACCGTCCCCGTGCAGACGCTCGTCGCGGTGCTCGAGACGGAGAAGGGCGCGGCCGCGCCTGCACCAACGAAACCTGAGCCACCGAAATCGGCCGAACCAAAGCCCGCACCGAAGCCTGCACCGACACCCCCAGCCCCTAAGCCCGAGCCCCCAGCCCCTGTCAGAAGCGGCGATGGTGGTGGCATCCAGACCGCCGAGCAGCGTTTGCGCACAAAATCCACACCGCTCGTCCGGAAGATCGCGGCCGAGCATAGCGTCGACATCTCGCGCATTCCCGGGAGTGGCTTCGCGGGTCGTGTGACGAAGCAGGACATCCTCGGCTACATCGAACGTGCCCCGACGGCCCCAGGCCCGAGGCCCCAAGCCCCAGGCCCGACTGCAGTCGAGCACCCCGCCGTCGAGCCCTGGCCGGGCGACCGGGTCGAGCCATGGTCCCGGATTCGCAAGATCACCGCCGACCACATGGTGATGTCGAAGCGCGTCTCGGCGCATGTGGCGAGCTTCTTCGAGGTCGACTTCACGCGCGTGGCGCAGCTGCGCGCCAGGGCGAAACAGAGCTATGTCGAGCGGGGCGTGAACCTCACGTTCCTCGCCTTCATCGCGAAGGCCTGCGCCGAGAATCTGCGCAAGCACCCCATCGTCAATGCGGCCGTCTCGGGCGATAGCACGATTTACCGGGCCGACGTCAACATCGGCATCGCGGTGGCGCTGGACTGGGGTCTCATCGTGCCGGTGATCAAGCACGCCGACGAGCTGTCGCTGATGGGCATGGCGCGCGCGATCAACGATCTCGGTGAGCGCGCCCGCACCAAAAAGCTGTTGCCCGACGACATCCAGCGCGGCACGTTCACGATCACGAACCCCGGCGGGTTCGGGCCGTTTGCCGGCATTCCGATCATCAATCAGCCCCAGGTGGCGATCCTCGGCGTTGGCGCGATCGAAAAGCGCCCCAAGGTCGTGAGCGCCGCCGACGGCACCGAGTCCATCGCGATCCGGACGATGGGCATGCTGACGATGTCGTACGATCATCGCGTCGTCGACGGCGCCGACGCCGACAAGTTCCTGGCCGACGTCAAAAAGCTGCTGCAGGAGTTTCCCGAGGGAGCGGTGTGAAGATGTCCAAAGTCCTGACCGCCGCGCGCGTGCGCGTGCCCACGCAGAACGAGACGGAGTACGTCAACACGCTGCGCGAGCTGAGCCAGTTCGCGGACGCGCGCGGCCAGCGGATCTGGCTGTTCCGGAACGCCAAGGACCCGCGGCTGTTCATCGAATTCTCCGAGAGCCCCACGGAGATGTCGCACCGCGCCCAGGCGTCCCGGCTGCCCGAAGAGATCCAGTTGGAGAAGCGGCTGCAGGCGTTGGCGACGTACGCGCCCGACGCCTGGGAGCTGTGGAGTGAGGTCCCCGTCGCCACCACCTCACAGGCATAGCGCCCCCCCATGGCACGCCGCACTCTGACGGTCGATGGCGAGCGGTGGGAGGTCTATCCGTCCGGCCGCGTGACGGTCTACAGCCGCGATCAGTTCGGTCTCGTCTTTGAGCAGGGAACGGGGCCGCAGCGCCGCCGCCGCGTGACGCATTTCTCGCCACTCGGCGCCCGCTCTGCCGAGCGCGCGTTCACGGAGCTCTCCGAGCGCGACCTGCTCGAGCTGCTCCGCCAGTCGCAGCCGGCGTGGACCGCCCCCGAGGCTGATTACGCCGCACATTGATTTGCACTGCCATTCGACGGCCTCCGACGGCGAGTGCGAGCCGGCGGACGTCGCACGCCGTGCGCGCGCGGTAGATCTGGTCGCCATCGCGCTCACCGATCACGATTCGACCGATGGTGTGGCGGGCGCGGCGCAGGAAGGCGCGAAGCTCGGCGTGCGCGTCATCCCTGGATGTGAGTTCAGCGTCCGCGCGCCGTGGGGCGAGCTGCACGTCCTCGCGCTGTTCCTGCCGCAGGCGGACGAGCGGCTCCAAACGTTCCTGCGCGACACGCGTGCCGCGCGGCGCCGGCGTGGTGAACAGATCATCGCCAAGCTGCAGGGCCTCGGCGTCGGGATCGATCTGGAAGACGTCCAGGCGCAGCTTGGAGGAGACGGAAGGGCGCTGGGCCGGCCGCACGTGGCGCGGGCACTCGTCGACTGTGGCGTGTGCGACACCGTCAGCGACGCTTTCCGCCGCTATCTGGGCCGCGGCCGCGCCGCCTACGTCGAGAAGCCGCTCCCCAAGCTCGGGGAAGTCGCCGATCTGGTGCACGTCGTGGGCGGATTGACCGCGGCCGCGCATCTGGGTGATCACGGGAAGGAAGCGCAACTGCGCATCTTTCAAGATCAGGGACTCGATTGTGTCGAAGTCCGCCATCCCAGCCACGCGCCGGCGGTCGAGCAGCGGCTCACGCGGATTGCCGAGCGTTTGGGACTCGGCATGACCGGGGGATCGGACTGGCACGGCGAGAGCGAGTACGGGGAATCCCATGCGCCGCTCGGGGGCATGCGCGTCCCCGACACTTGGCTGGAACCGCTCGAGCATCGCCTCGAGCTCACAAAAAGGAAACGGGATGAGCGAGCCGCTGCCGATCGGCAGTAAAGCCCCTGCGTTCAGGGCGCCGGCGTCGGACGGGCAGACGTACGCGTTGGGCGATCTCCTGAAGCATGGTCCGGTCGCGCTGGTGTTCTATCCGGGCAACAACACGCCCGGCTGAAACCGCCAACTCTCCGCCGTGCGCGATGAGATCGCCAAGTTCAAAGCAGCGAAGATGCAACCGTTCGGAGTGAACCCCGCGGGGGTGGACAGTCACAAGGGCTACGTCGAGAAGTTTCGCTTCAATTTCCCGCTGCTGTCCGATCCGGAGCGCGCGATCGCCGGGGCGTACAACGCGCTGAAGGACGATGGGAAGGGCATTCA
>WNGD01005615.1_pt1 | contig 13392 bp, 9 predicted proteins | sample 5400671 | NCBI WGS metagenome assembly WNGD01 (sample SAMN13153369, study PRJNA577476) | soil metagenome | isolation source: 40 cm soil or saprolite under grassland replicate 2 | place: USA:California | collected 2016-06-15
ATCCCGTCCACTCTAAACCCTGAGACATTTCAAGCCCCATCGACTCTAATGACAGCTCTCTTCTCGTGCCCTATCGCCACACACCCTCGTGCTATCCTCAAGCCAATTCCAAGGCACTACACATCCGCATCTGCGATGCCGCCCAACGACCCGGGGCGGGGAAAGGACACCGCGTGGCGCTGCCGGTGAAGGCGCTCAAGGCCGGCCAGGAGACGTACTGGCTGGACCAGATCGCCAAGAACCGCGAAGAGTACTTCTCCGGCAAAGGGGAATCCCCGGGCCGGTTCGTGGGCGAGGCCGCCGCCTCAAGCGGGCTGGTCGGCGAGGCCGCCCCTGAGCAGGTCCACGCCATGTTCCGTGGCCTGGACCCGGCCACCGGCGTCCAGCGCTGCACGCCGCTGCTACGCGCCGACCCGCGGTCCAAGCTTCCCGCCGCGCCGCTGCTGGCCACCCTGAAGGCCCGCGCCACCGAGCAGGGGGTCAGCGAGCTGGAGCGGCTCGCCGGCTCCAAGGCGCTCGCCAATGATGTTCGGTCGGTGCAGGCGGCCTGCAAGCTCGGCGCCTCCAGGCGGGTCAAGGTCGAGACGGTCGAGCGGGTCTGCCGCAAGGTGCTCGGCACCGATCCGCGGGAGTTGTACGGCGAGGCGTTCGAGGGGGCGTGGCGGCACCGCGGCAAGCGGGTGGATGCGCGCGTGTCTGCCCTGGACCACTGCTTCTCGAGCCCCAAGAGCGTGTCGCTGTTGGCCGGCGGCGGTGGTGAGCAGGTCCGCCGGCAGGTTCAGGAGGCCCGCGGCGCGGCGCTCCAGGTCGCCATCCACTATCTGGAGCAGCATGGGATCGGGGTGCGCCGCGACCACAACGGCACCGACCGCCACCTGGCCCAGGGTGGGCTGTTGGGGATCGCGTTCGAGCACCGGGTCAGCCGGGCGGGCGATCCGCAGTACCACACCCATGTCCTGGTCCAAAACGCCGCCAAGGGACCGGACGGGCGCTGGACGGCGTTGGACTCCGACCGGCTGTACGCGCACCTGATGGCCGCCGACCACCTGTACCTAGCGGCCGAGCGGGCCGCGCTGACCGAGCGGCTCGGGGTCCGCTGGACCAAGGTGGACGAGCGGTCAGGCGCGGCCGAGATCGTCGGGCTGGACGACCGGGCGCTGCTGGAGCGGTTCTCCAAGCGCTCGGAGCAGATCGACGACTGGCTGGCCGAGCATGGCTTGAGCGGGATCAAAGCCTCCAGCGCGGCGGCGGTCGCCACTCGCGCGCCCAAGGACCACGCCGAAGACGAGCAGAGCGTGTATGCGCGGTGGACCCGGGAGCTGGCCGACGCGGGCGTCGGGGAGCGGGAGCTCGGCCAGGCGCTGGCGGGTGGGCGTGGCCGGCTGGCCACGGCCGAGGAGGTCGAGCGGGCGCTTGGCGAGCTGGCCGGGCCGAACGGGCTGACCGGGCAAGCCTCCACGTTCACCCGGGCCGACGTGGTCGACACGCTCTGTAAGCGCCTGCCGGTCGCGCCCAGCGCCCAGGCCGCCCACAGCCAGGCCGAACAGGTCGCCGAGCGGTTCCTCGGCGAGCGGGCGGTCCACCTCGGCCGCGACCGGCGCGTTGGCGTCGAGCGCTACTCCACGCCGGAGCTGCTGGCGCGGGAGCGGCAGCTGGTCGCTAACGCGGTCCAGCGCCGCGACGCCGACTGCGGCCAGGTCCGCTCCGAGGTCGTCCGCGCGGTGCTGGAGCGCCACCAGACCGCTGGGGAGGACCAGGCCGCGATGGTCCAGGACGTGTGCCGCTCCGGCGCCGGCGTCTCGATGGTGGTCGGCCGCGCCGGGTCGGGCAAGACATGGGCGTTGGGGCTGGCGCGGGAGGCGTTCGAGCTGGACGGCTACCAGGTGCTGGGAACCGCGCCGACCGGGATCGCCACCGTCGGGCTCGGCGAGGAGGGCTTCACCGACGTCCGCACCGTCGACCGGCTCCTCCTCGACCTGGGCAAACAGCGGGGCGACCTGGACGACAAGACGGTGCTGGTGGTGGATGAGGCCGCCATGCTTGGCACCCGCAAGCTCGCCCCCCTGCTGGACTATGCGCAGCGGGCCGGCGCCAAGGTCATCCTGGTCGGTGACGACCGGCAGTTCGCCTCCATCGACGCTGGCGGCGGCTTCCGGGCGCTGCGGCTGCGGCTTGGCGCCGCCGAGCTAACCCACAATCGCCGCCAGGTCGAGCCGTGGGAGCAGCAGGCCCTTGACGACGTGCGCGCCGGCCGGGTCGAGCAGGCGATCGCCGCCTACGCCGAGCATGAACGCATCCGCGCGTTTGAGGCCACCGACGAGCGGGACCGGGCGTTGCTGGGCGACTGGTTCACCGCGCAGCAGGCCGGCGAGGCGCCGGTCATCTACGCCCACCGCCGCGCCCAAGTCGACCGCTTGAACCTGCTGTGCCAGCGGCTCCGCGCCCAGGCCGGCGAGCTTGGGACCCAGCGGCTGGCGGTCGGCGACCGCAGCTTCGCGGTTGGCGACCAAGTGGTGTTGGGCGCCAACGCCCTGACGCGGCTGCGGGTCGCCAACGGCACCTCGGCCGTGGTCGTCGGGGTCGACGTGCGCGGGCGGGCGCTGACGGTGCGCACCACCGAAGACAAGGTGCCGCGGACGGTGCGGCTGCCGGGCTGGTACCTGGATGGCGAGGTGCCGCCGGGCGGCTCGCGGCGGGTGGACCTGGCGTATGCGCGGACCGACATGCGCTCGCAGGGCCGGACCGAGCAGCGGGCGCTGCTGGCGTTGGATGGCGCCGAGGACATGCAGGGCTGCTACGTGCAGCTGTCGCGGTCCAAGGAGCGCACCGACCTGTACCTCGCGGTGGGGCCGGCGCCGCTTGGCGACCAGGAGGCCCACGCGCACCCCCAGGGTGAGCCGGTGGAGCCCGAGCAGTTGCTTGGCCGGGTGATGCGCCGCGATGGCAGCAAGACCCTGGCCAGCGACACCTCAGACCTGGTGGACGTGCGGCGGTTGTCCACCAAGCAGCTCCGCGCCGAACGCGACCGGCTCCAGGCCGAGCGTGCCGAGTGTCCGCCGGACCGCTCGCGCGAGCTGACGCTGGCCCAACGCCGCGCCAAGGACCTTGAGGAGGCCCGCCGGCAGGCCCTGGCCGACCTGGAAGCCGCCCGCGCCGAAGCCGCGGACGCGCGCGGCCGGGCGGCGCGGCTCGCCGCCGGTGACCGGCTGGCGCTGGCCGAGCATCGGGGCAGGACGCTTGCCCGGCAGGCCGACCAGGCCGCCGAACGGGTGGGGATGCTGCGCCGCGCCCAGCAGCAGCGCGCCGGCTGGCTCGAAGCACACGACGCCGAACTCAGGCGCCGCGAGCAGCTCGTCACCCGCGAGCTGGCCTGGCGTCGCTGCGTCGACGAGCGCGCGATGGCGCTGGACCCGCCAACCTGGCTGCTGGCCGAGCTTGGCCCCATGCCCCAGCGGCCCGCCGAGCGGCAGGCGTGGATCGCGGCGGCGGCCGAGCTGGACGCCTACCGGCGCGTCCACGGGCTGCCAGAGCCCGCCGAGCGGGCACAGCGGGTGGGCGGGCCTGCCGAGCGGGACACCGACGCCGCAGCGGACCACGAACCCTCCCGAGACGGTCTGACGCCTCAGCGCGCGCCGGCCGACCGCGACCCACCCGGCCGCGGTCCTGCCGGGCCGTCTCGTCCTGCATCCGAGGAGCCGTCTGGTCCTGCCCGTCCCGCGTCCCGTCCCATGCTCGGTCGGGCGTCCCGTCCCGGGTCCGACCGGCTGGGTTGGCATCGCCGGCAGCGCGACCGCGACGACACCACGCAGGACCGGCCAGCAGGACCGGACCGTGAGCGTAAGGGGAGCGAGGCCCCCTCACATGGCTCAGGACAGCTCGGCGCGGTCCTGGGCAGCCAGCCCGGCCGCGACACCCCAGGACGACGGCGGGACTGGCACGCGGTCCGCGCCGCGCTGGACCGGCTCGCTGAGCACCGCGACCGGCTGCGCCACGGCGACCGGCAGGACCGGCCAGGACACCGTGACCGCGACCGTGGACACCGGCAGGACAGCGACCATCACGAGCGGGACGGCCGGTAGCAGCCGGCCAGCAGGCAGGAAGGAGCATCCATGTACCAGCCCCAGCCGCCCGACCCCGACCCTGACGACCTTGAGCAGCTCGGCCAGCCCATCTACCAGGGCGACGGCCTCCAGGTCCGCGGCCTCACCGAGGAGGAGCTCGCCCGCTTCCTGGCCGCCCACGCCGGCCAACCCGCCCGCCTGCTGGGCAGCGGCTGGACCCACCTCACGCCCGCCGAGGCGTCCCCCTTGGGTTCCCCGGACCCCTCTGGCCCGCTGGCCACGGCGGGACCACCGCGCGGCAGCTACGGGAAGCCGGGCGCCTCCGCCCACGCGATCTACCGGCGGCTGCGCGGCGCTGAGCTGGCCGACTGGAGCCGCAGCCTGGCCTGGCGGCTGCCGCTGGCAGGTGGCGCCGGCATCGGCGCGGCGATCCTCGCCAGCCCGCTGCCGAGCGTGGCCCGACTGGCCGCCAGCCTCGCGGTGGTCGGCGGGGTCGGCTGGCGGCTGCGGTTCCGCCCCTCCGCCGAGGCCAGCGCATGGCGCAAGGGCGCCTGTGGGGAGCGGCGCACCGCGCGGCGGCTGCGGCGCCTCGAGCGCTGTGGCTACGTCGCCTTCCATGACCTTTCGATGCCCGGCTCGCGGGCGAACATCGACCACCTGCTGATCGGCCCCACGGGGGTGTTCGTGATCGACTCCAAGCAGTACACCGGCCGCATCCAGCAGACCCCGGACGGCCACGTCTGGCACAACCACTACCCCTTGGACGAGCAGCTGCGGACGGTCCGTGACGAGGCCAGCGCGGTCCAGGCCATCCTCGGGACGCCCGTGATCCCGCTGCTGTGCGTGCATGGCGCCAGCGTGCAGTGGGGCGGGCTGAGCGCCCAGGGCGCGGCGATCGTGCCCCCCGGCCAGCTCGGCGCCGCGCTCGGCGCCGACCCGGTGCTGTCCGCCGAGCAGGTTGCGGTGCTGGCGGGGACCGCTCGGGCGCGCCTGCGCCCGGCCCGCTGACCACGGCGAAGCATGGTGGGGGTGTGGGCACCGCGGGACGGCGCCCAGGCGCGGACGCAACGCGCGGCGATCGTTACAGTCCCCTCTGAGAGGCGTACCACGAGGGGGACAGCATGGTCGACCGCCGGCCGCCGCCGGCCGATAACGACAACACCAGGCCCACCAACGCCGCTGCCTCGCCTGGAGACTGGCAAGCGCCGGGCTGCTAGCCGCGCTCTGTGCGGTCCACCTGGACCAGGCTGTGGCGGGCCAGCGCCTCCGACAGCGCCAACGTCCGATCCTCATCCACGTCGGCGACCTGTGCAGCCACCTGGATGGTCCAGCCGTCCACGAACGCCGCCACCACCTCCAGCAGCGACCGCTCGGCCTCCTCCAGCAGGCCCACGCTCCACTCCACCGTGGCCCGCAGGGTCCGCTGCCGCTCAGGCAGGTCCACCGCGCCCACCCCCAACGCGTCCAGGCTGCCCAGCCGCCGCAGGAGCGCGGCAGAGTCCAGCAGCCGGGTGCGGGCCGCGGCCAGCTCGATCGCCAGCGGCAGGCCCTCCAGGCGCCGGCACAGCTCCACCACCGCCGCCGCGTTGCCCTCGGTCAGGGTGAAGTCGGGGCGCACCGCCCGCGTCCGGTCCACAAACAGCGCCACCGCCGGCGTGCTGGTCGGCTCTGGCCTGTCAGGACAGTGGCTGGCATGATCCGGCCAGAGCACGCTTTGTACATGAGTGGTAACCTACGCCGCGACTTGTCGTTGCGGCGAGGAGGGGGCTCTTGGCAAGGCTATCGGTCATCGTACCGTTCTACAACGAGTTGCGCTCCCTCCCGACGGTGATCGAGCGCCTGCTCGCCGTGGACTTCGCGGCCCTGGGCGTAGAGACCGAGTTCGTGTTCGTCGACGACGGCTCGACCGACGGCGGCCGCTTCTTGCTCGACCCGCTGCCGCGAGACGATGTCCAGCTGATCGTGCACGAGCGCAACCTGGGCAAGGGGCCGGCGGTCAGGACCGGGCTGGAGGCGGCCACCGGCGACATCCTGTGCGTCCAGGACGCCGATCTTGAATACGACCCGGCCGACCTGCCAGCGCTCATTGCGCCGATCCTCAAAGGGGAGTTCGAGGTCGTCTACGGGTCGCGCTTCAAGGGCAGCGCAGCGGGTCTGTCCTACACACAGCGGGTGGCTAACCGGCTGTTGAACTCAACCGTCAACGCGCTGTTTAACCGCTACCTGTCGGATGTATACACCGGGCACAAAGTCTTCACCCGCAAGGCGTTCGAAGGCCTCACTCTGACAGCGAAGGGATTCGCCGTCGAGATAGAGCTCACCGCGCATTTCCTGCGCAAGGGCCTGATCATCTACGAGGTGCCGATCTCCTACCGGACCCGCACCTACAGCGAAGGCAAGAAGCTCCGCTTCCGCGATGGCTTCCGTGCCGCGGGCGCAGCTCTCCGCTATCGATTTCGGTCTGCGCCCAAAGCGGTCGGGCCGTTGTCGCGGCGAGCCCCCGACGCCCCCGGAGCACTTGACGCCGTTGAAGGCAGCATGGGCACCATCCATACGCTCGGTCTGGAGGACCTCGGAGCGGCGGTGCGCTACCGCCGCTACCTTTTCGACTTGATCGAGCCTCATCTTGGCGATTCGGTCCTTGAGGTCGGTGCCGGGCTCGGGGACTTCGCGGTGCAGCTGACCGGGCGGAAGCGGCTGGTGGTGACCGACAGCGATCCATTTTGCCTGCGGTCGCTACGCGATCGCCTCGGCAATCGGCCGGAGGTCGAGGTACAGGCTCTCGACCTCCTCGGGGAGGTTAAGGTCGATCCGCCAGTAGACTCAGTCGTCGCCATCAACGTTCTCGAGCACATTGAAGCGGATGTGCGCGCCGTAAAGGCTATGAGTTCGATGGTTGTTCCCGGCGGCAACGTGGTCGTCTTTGTGCCAGGCTACCCGTCACTGTACGGCGAGTTCGACCGTGCGGTCGGCCATGTACGTCGCTACACCCCGGCGGCGCTCCGCCAGGCCGTCGAGGCTGCGGGGCTCCAGGTGACCGTGCTCAAGCCCGTGAACCTGCTGGGCGGGTTGGCGTGGTGGGCGGCGGTGCGAGTAGGTGGCCAGGCTCGGCCAACGCCCACGCTGGTCAAGCTGTACGACCGGTTCATCGTGCCGCTGGTCCGCGCCTCCGAGCGGCGATTTGAGCCTCGCTTTGGCCAGTCGGTGATCTGCGTTGGACGGGTGCCGGCCGAATAGGCCAAGGCTAAGCGTGCTGAGTTAGCCTAAAGAACTCCCAGTTGGACAGTCAAGGGAAGTCACCCTACGACCGCAATCTGAGATGCGGCTCGCCTCGTAGCTCACTATTAAATAAGTCATGGCACTTGGCCAGCGGGCCGTGCGCCCCGCATCGCAACACCGGACTTGCAACCGCTTGGCGTGATCTCTGACCGCGATACGTGACCGCCAGCCATCAAGCGTTCATTGGTGTTCCGTCCAGTCCGTCGCGGAATGCTGCGGGCGAACTACGACGTGAGAGGCACCGCCCCGGGGCCGCGCCATTCGAGCCCGGAAACGATGATCGGTGTGGAGCCGCAGGGACGGCGCCGCGGTGGCCGGGTAGCCTGGTGTCCAACGTCGACCGCGAGGAGCGCCAGTGCGGTGGTTTGGCCCCAACGCCGACGGCGAGCAGCTCCAGCCCGGCCGGGTCGGCGACTGCTACCTGGCCATCCTGCTGGATCAGCCCCTCGCCGAGCTCGCACCCGAGCCCAGCAGCGTGCTCGTGGTCGCTCCAGCCGCCCTGCTGCACCAACAGATCCCCCAGCCAGACGGCCAGGTACTGTATCAGCTGGTGACCGGCCACCCCGACCGGGCGCCGCGGGACCTGACGTTCCTGGCCGACCTCACCGCCGAGCTGCGCGCCTGGCCACAGCAGACCTGGACCGCGGTGGGCATCAGCCCCGAGGTGGCCCTGCTTGCGGTGGTGGACCGCTGGCGCAACGGGCACGTCAAAGGCCTGGAGGTTGGCGGGGTGAGCGTCGAGGAGGCCCGCGCGCTCGTCCGGCCGGCGATGACCTACGTGCGCGAGCAGCTCCGCGATCGGCTGGCTCGTGAGGTCAGCCGCCAGTACCTGCGCTGGCTGCACCCGACCAGCCGCCGCCCGCCGGGCGAGAGCTTCCTGTAGCCGACTACGACAACCTCCCCTTGGGAGGGAGTGCGGTCGTGCCGGGCGACCATGCGACCACCGCGAAGTGCCGAAAGCGACTATGCGACCACCGCGGCGGCACTGCGGCACTGCATGCGGAAGGCGAAGACCCGAGCGCAGACGACCATGCGGCACGCGGAAGCGACCATGCCATCAGACCGCGCCATGCGGAACGGGCGTTTCTGGCGACCAACCGCACTACGGAAGCCGAACCGGAGCGAACAGCGACCTGCGCGCCATGCGAATAAACTACCCAAGGTAAGCCAGATCCTCGGAGCCTGCGAATTGTTTGCCCTGGTCAGAGCCCGCACGCCTTGACGATTAGGTGTCAACGGCAATGTGGAGACCGACCAGGCGGGGGACTGTGCCGCCAGCTGTGCCGGGCGACCAGTGCGACTACTGCGCGGTGCCGGAAGCGACCATGCGATCACGCGGCACTCCAGCACGCGGAAGGCGACCGCGCGAGCGCAGGCTACCATGCGACCAGTGCGGTGCCGGAAGCGGTTATCCGACGCGGTGTCCATTCAGGCACGGGTACCGCGGAATGCACCATCGAGCAGCGGCGGCGACCATAGGCACCTCTGGCACGCGGAAGCGACCATGCGACCAGACCCCGGTCGTGCGGCACAGGCGTCCGGCGACTACCAGGGCGCGGACCAGGGCCGCTCAGCGACTGGTACCGATCGCGGCGGCACGAGGGCCGAGGGCTCCGCGTCAGGCAGGTCGAGGCTTGATCAGCTCCCTTAACGAGAACTAACGAGACGACCGCCTGCCCGGTAGACCCATTCCTTCGAAATGAAGTTGTTAGGATTCGTTCGTTGCGCTTCGAGCACTCAGCCACAATATGATGCGTTAAGTCATAGCGGCAAGGCAAGCGGCTACACAGAGGCAACAAGCAGCCACAACAGGTGGTCTTCGATTCGTGAGGAGGAGTTGTGACGCCCGACTGGGGCCGACTCAAGATTGATCGGGTTATCGTCCATGAGGTGCCGAAGGCCCGTGCATCGCAAGTAGCAAATACGCCGCTCACGCTCAGTCAGATCGAGAGTCCTCTGCCCGACGACGTACGAACGTATCTACAAGAGCGCCTACGTGCAGTCCTCACAGCCGGCGCGCGAGACGTCGTGGAAAACCCCACCGCGGGCTCCCCCGTGCCCGCTGCTGTGCGCGGCTATCTCCAAGGTAGCCCAACCACATTCGTGGCAATGTCCCAACAGCTTGCTGGTCATCTGAGGGCATCGCAGACGGGGGTCAACCCTGGCGGTCTGTTGATGGCAGTTGACTGCGAACTTGTGAAGGAGAGGGCTCTGTCGATAGTCAAGCTGGAACATGAGCGTGGAGTGAGGGCACAAACCACAACAATCAGTGGCAAGGCTACCTATGATGTAACCTACTTGAAGGACCTGCTATTCGGCAGCAAGACTCGTGTATTCAAGGTTGGACTCTTCACGACCACTGCTGCGGCCAAAACGCTGCTTACCGGCGCAGTGGTCGACAAGCAGCTCACCGGCGCGGCAGTCGCTGAGTTCTTTTTGCACAGATTCCTCGGCTGCCAGCTTGCCGAGGACGCTGCTGTCACTACCCAACGGTTCTTCCTGCAGACACAGGATTTCATCAACACCCATGTTGAGGACCCGGCGCAAAAGTCTCGATATGAAGTGGCCTTACTCGCGGAGATGCAAAGTGCCAGGAACCAGCTGTCCGTCACCGTATTCGCTGATGATTATCTTGAACCGGAGGATAGGGATAATTTCGTGTCCCACATGACCTCTAATGGTGTTCCTCCGGCCACGTTTGACAAGTCCGTAGTTCTGATTGAGGGCCAATTAGGGTCGGTTAGTATCGATTTCGCCCGGCGGGTCAAGGTCATCGCTCCGCGCGACACTTTGGAGGATGGGACGGTTACTATGGACAGCACGGAGGACGGCCGCACGAGACTTCAAGTCGTTGATGAAGTGCGGTCTGTTAAAGGCCGAGCAAGCCCTGGGCGGCGCCGGACCCATCCCGGCGATCAAACCCGTGCTTCGGATGAGTCCTAATGGAGTGACGGCCGGCCATGACGCTTGAGGCGGCACGGGACCGGTTCATTCGTGAGCGTGAGCGGTTCGTGCGTGCCGCGCAGGTGGTCGAGGTGACTGTACAGCGAGAGGCCGCACGCCGACATCTGAAGTGTCATGTTGAGGGCCGAGCGAAGGACGTACCGAGCTTCATCAAGAAGGCCCTCGTGAAGCACTATGAAGATCCTTGGACTGAGATAACGGACAAGGCCGGTGTGCGAGTCGTCGCTGAGCACATTGGCGACCTTGATGACCTCGTAGAGGTGGTCAAGGACACGCACTGTGTGCTGCGCGAAGAAGGGAAGAACCTTGCGCCGAACGAACTGGGCTATAGTGGGATTCACCTTCAGGTTCTTGCACCCGTCGAGGATGATGACGACCCTGATGAGCCGGTCGAAGTCGAAGTGCAAGTTCGGACCGCGGCGCAGGACCTTTGGTCTCGCACATCACATTCGCTTCTCTACAAGCCCCTCCTGGAAGCTCCCGCGAGTGTCGCACGCTCGTTGTATCGTTTACAAGCACTCATGGAGTTGTTCGATCACGAGGTTCAGCGGGCGGTGGAGGAAATCTCGGCTCATCCAGAGTATGAGAAGGCTCAGCTACTGCGCGCTGCCGAGAGCCTCTTCCACGTGTTTGTAGCGGCCGATTACAACCAGGAGTTGTCCCTGGAGGTACTTACCGTTGCGGTCGATGCCATTGGGGGCGAGGACTTCGCGGGTTACGCTGACCGTCTAGCGGAGTTCGTCGAACAGAATGCAACCAAGCTGTCCGACATTTATGAGGACTACGGACCCCTGAGCGAGCAAGGTCGTGACGGATCATACCTTCTAATTGGCCAGCCTGAAAGTATCGTGCTATTTGAACTTCTGAACCGGACGCCACGCTTACTTTGGAATAATTGGAGAGAACGCTTTGACGATGGACTTCTGCAACCGTTGGCGGATGTCTGGGGAGCACAGTGAATACTGACGGCACAGTTGGAGCGACCACCCTATTTGTTGAAGTACTGGTCATAGGGATCGGTGTCTTGGCGTGTCTGCTTGCGATCCTTCTGGCCGTGATTGGTAAGGACCTCATGGGCCTGTTGAGTTCTCTGGATGGCCCCATAGTGCTCGTTTCAGCCCTGTCGCTTTCCTATGCGCTTGGTATTATAGTTGATCGTTTGGCAGACCGACTGTTCCAGAAGCGCGCTACGCAATTGCAGGAACGGTCCTTTGCGAATGATGTTGAGTACGAGAGGGCTCGTGCAGCCGTACTAAGGGTACCCGCCTTCAGCGCACGACTTGACTACTCTCGTAGCCGGCTGCGGGTGGTGCGAGGTTGGTCCCTTAATGGGCTGGGCTTGCTCGTGTCTGGAAATCTGCTCTTGATCGTTCGATATGATGCTCCAGCAAACAGAGTCGTCACTGCTTCGCTAGCCCTGACGGTTGCTACGCTTGCACTCAGCATTGGTAGCTTATTCGCTTGGCAGAGTCTGGCCGAAAGTCAGTATCAGCAGATCGCAAAGCAATACCGGATGCTGGCTAGCTACGGCGAAACGGCGCCGACCAGCGCCGAAGTGTGAGACCATCTCAGATACGGTAAAGGGCCGACCGTTGTGACTCCCAAGCGTGACCTAACGACGTACTCCTCGTCGCGGCCCGAGCAGCCCCAGGCCCCCACGCGGACGCTTGAGCCCGAGACCAGAAATGGGGCTCTTCTCACCGATCCGTGGGTGCCTGACAGCCCGGATGTGACTGCACGCCGCTCCCCGACTACGGTTCCGGCTGTCCAAAGGCTGGATTCGCAAGAAGGGAAACGGCGTGCGATCTGCAAGGCTATGGGCCAGGCTTGGACCTTGGCACCGTCCGGGCCTTCCTGGAGGCCGACGCGCCTAGGGTCTGCTGCCCGGAGCATGGGGTGGTGGTCGCCCAGGTGCCGTGGGCCCGGCATGGTGCCGGTCACACCCGGGTGTTCGACGACACCGCCGCCTGGCTGGCGGTGCACACCTCCAAGCAGGCGGTGCGGGAGCTGCTGCGGGTGGCCTGGCGCACGGTCGGGCGGATCGTGGCCCGGGTGGGAGCCGACGCTGAGCAGGCGGTCGACCGGTTGGACGGGCTGGCAAGGATCGGGATCGACGAGATCAGCCACCGGAAGGGCCAGCGGTACCTGACGGTGATCGTCGATCATGACAGCGGCCGGCTGGTGTGGGCGGCGCCCGGTCACGACGCCGCCACGCTGGGCCGCTTCTTCGACCTGCTCGGCGAGGAGCGGTGTGCGGCGATCCGGCTGGTCAGCGCGGACGCGGCCGAGTGGATCGCGCGGGTCGTGGCGGCTTGCTGTCCCCAGGCGCGGCTGTGCCTGGACCCATTCCACGTGGTCAAGTGGGCCACCGACGCGCTCGACGAGGTCCGCCGCGAGGTGTGGAACGCCGCCCGCACGGCCGGGGACACGGCGCTGGCCCGCGAGCTCAAGGGGGCCCGCTTCGCGCTGTGGAAGAACCCCGAGGACCTGACCGCCCGCCAGCACGCCAAGCTCGCCTGGATCGGCCAGGTCAACGACCGCCTGTACCGCGCCTGGCTGCTCAAAGAGGAGCTCAGATTGGTGTTCAAGCTCAAGGGCGTGCGCGCCACCGTGCTGCTGGAGGCGTGGCTTGGGTGGGCCCGGCGCTGCCGCATCCCCGCGTTCGTCAGGCTCGCCCGGTCGATCGGCGAGCATCGGGCCGGCATCCAGGCCGCCTTGACCGAAGGCCTGTCCAACGGACTGGTGGAGTCGGTCAACACCAAGATCCGCCTGCTGACCAGGGTCGCGTTCGGCTTTCGCTCCCCGGAGGCGCTGATCGCCCTGGCCATGCTCAGCCTGGGCGGCCTGTGCCCGCCGTTGCCGGGCCGGGCCTGAACCCGTCCGACACCGCAGGGCAGCGCAAGACCTCAAGGCCGGGTTGCACGCCGGCGCGTGCCGCGCCGGCCGCGGGACCAACGCTGGGCTGGATGCCGGCCCGGTCCGCTGGTTACCGCCTGCCGTCACCGACGACGGGATCGGAGCGAACCGGCAAGCAGGTCGGTACGGACAATCGTGCCCCCAACTCACCCACGGATGCAGCAGAAGACCC
>WNGD01014872.1_pt1 | contig 13390 bp, 8 predicted proteins | sample 5400671 | NCBI WGS metagenome assembly WNGD01 (sample SAMN13153369, study PRJNA577476) | soil metagenome | isolation source: 40 cm soil or saprolite under grassland replicate 2 | place: USA:California | collected 2016-06-15
TTCGTGGAATCCACGGTGGACGCACAGCGCCGTCTCTACCGGCTGAAACCTGAACCACTTCAGGAGGTGGATGCCTGGCTGGCTCCGTTCCGTCGGTTCTGGTCCGCTCACGTAGATGCTCTCGAACGCCACCTCGACCACATGGATCAATCAACACCAACGAAAAGGAAGACAAGGAGAAGAAGATGACCGATCGCGAGCAGTACACACCGGGTCCGGCCAGCGGGGCGCAGGTACGAAAGGACGGAGAGAAGTGGACGCTCATTCTCGTCAGAGAACTGCGCCACTCGCCGGAAAAAGTCTGGCAGGCGCTTACCGACCCGGCGCATCTGCGCGAGTGGGCTCCCTTTGAAGCCGATGGGAGCCTGGGTACGGTTGGAACCACGGTGAAGCTCACCACGGTGGGAGCGCCCACGCCGCAGGTTTCCGAAACAAGAGTGACGCGAGCCGACGCTCCCAAGGTGCTTGAGTACAACTGGGGTGGCAACGATATCCGGTGGGAACTCGAAGCCTTTGGTGGCGGCACGCGCCTGACGCTGTGGCACGACATCGATCGCCGCTTCATCTCAATGGGTGCTGCCGGGTGGCACATTTGTTTCGATGTTCTGGATCACCTTCTCAGCGGAACTCCCATCGGCCGCATCGTTGCTGGCGAGGCGATGAAGTTCGGTTGGCATCGGCTCAATTCGGAGTACGCCCAGCAATTCGGTATCGAAGTTCCGAGCTGGCCACCCAAAGTCGCCCAATCCTGAGGCTGCCTGCCATTGTGTTGTCCAGCGAGGCTTTCTGCCTGTGGAAATCATTCCGGCGAAGCCGAACACCTTTCCGGGATCGGCCTGAAACTGTTCGGCTTCATCGCGGAACTGGTGTTCGCCTTCATCCCGGAATCCTGTTCGGAATCATCCCGGAATCGCGTTCACCTTGCCCCGGATTCCCCAATGCTGGACAGACATTGCAAAGTCAACCACATTGGGTGCAGGCGGAGAGCCTGATCTTCTGGATTAGCTGTCGCTGGAATTCTGGGCCACAGGCTCGCAAGCAAAGTCTATGAGCGGTTTCAGAGGGCAGCGATTCTCCCAACAGGCTGCCTTGAAAGTCTCATGCAGATTATCAATATCGGCGGAGGAGCGGCGCGCGACGGCAGATGTTTTCTTCGGGTCGTCCGCAGAGATAAACTCTTCATCAGCGCAAATTTGGCTTCAAGTATTACTTCAAGGTACACGTGGCTTGCGGCGGGCTCAAGCCCACAATGTCACTTTGTGAAGAGGAAGAACTAATTTTCTAATAATCAGGATCAAATATAACCGCATTACGTGGTAGACTCAAGTCTATAGAGCCGAACTCGTGCCTGTTCTGCGCAACGAAACGATGCCAGATCTCGTAACTGAGAGGTAAGAAACCAGTTTATGAGTAAAAACGAAAGGATAACGTCATGTCGGCATTAGATCCAATCCGTGAAGTGCGCATAGCCTTGACCGTTGAGTCGTTTGAGCAGGCGGTACAGTTCTACCGGGATCGTCTTGGATTGCCCGTCGTTAAGCAATGGCAGACAACAGAGGGCGCAGGTGTCGTCCTGGCTCTTGGGCCACAGACGACGCTTGAACTCCTGGATTCTTCCCAGGCAGCCTTTGTTGATCAAGTAGAGGTAGGCAGGCGCGTGAGTGGTCCATTTCGCCTCGCTCTTGAGGTTCAGGATGTTGAGGTAGCTTCTGAAGCATTAAAGCAAGCGGGCGCAACTCTGCTCTCGCAGCCGAAACAAATGCCATGGAGAGATTACAATGCGCGCGTGGAAACTCCTGATGGGATGCAGATGACGGTATTCCAGGTCCGATGAACCACTCTGGGAAACTATTGCAGGCGATTCAAAAGTTCCGTAGGGGTGGCGCTGGCCGCCACCCGTGCCCTCTACGAGATGACACTGGGAAAGCAATGTCTGCGGGGTGGCGGCCAGCGCCACCCCTGCGGAACCTCAGTCAAGGGATAGGAGTACAGACATGAGTACAGACACAGCATTAGTGGTAATCGACGTTCAGAAAGGGTTGATCGGAGATGCATACCAGCATGATGAGATACTTGCTCGCATCAATACATTGCTTGCTAAGGCGCGAGCATCTCAGACTCCGGTTATTTATGTACAGCACGATGAACCAAAGGGCTATAGTCTGGAGGTGGGTACCGACGCGTGGCAGATCCATCCAGCAATCGCTCCTCAGAACGATGAGCCGGTTGTGAATAAGCGTGCATCCGATGCGTTTTATGATACAACCCTCCGGCAGGAGCTAGACAGGCGAGGGATCAAGCACATCGTTGTGGTCGGCGGTCAGACTGAATATTGTGTTGATACTACCGTGCGCCGTGCTACCACTTGCGGGTATGATGTAACCCTGGTAGGCGATGCACACACAACATACGACTGCAACCTCCTGTCTGCAGCACAGATCATCGCGTACCATAACGAGGTGTTGGATGGCTTCCAGACCGATACCTGTGCCATTATAGTAAAGCCAACCAGCGAAATTACATTTTGAGCAGGAAGACGAGGCATATGTCCGAACAGATAACAAAAGCCACATTGCTTGACAAAGTCTCCAGCGGATATAATGCGTTTGAAAAATTGCTGTCTCCACTGACCCAGGCGCAGGTGCTCGTGCCTGAAGTGAATGATGGGTGGTCTATTAAGGACAACATCGCCCATATCACGTCGTGGCACCAGCGGCTCCTTGAATTGCTACAGGCAGCCGAGCAGAGAAGGCCGCCGGCCAGAATACCCGAGATTCTGGATGATGCAACGGTAGATCAGATCAACGAGCACTTCTATCAAGAGAACAAATCTCTTACCCTGGATGTAGTATTGCAACGCTTTCGTACAAGTTATATCCAGGTGGTAGCAGCTATCCAGGCATTGAGTGACGAGGATTTTACTGCTACACAGCGTCTAGCCTGGTTAGAGAGTACGCCACTCTGGGAAGTCGTGAAGGACAATACCTATGGTCATTATCGGGAGCATACCGAGATTATCCAGGCGTGGTTAGAGCAAGCAAAACAGCACTCTTAATGGGGACATGAAGTATGACTATCCATATCTCGCGTGAAGAGGCGCGACACTTTCTGACAGCTTACCACTTTCAGCAGACCGATCTTCCAGGTGTCTTTGCGCGCCTGGGGACGGTGCAATACGATCCACTCAATCCCGTTGGGCGCAATCCAGACCTGGTATTCCAGGCTCGCATTTCAGGTTATCGTGTCGATGACTGGAAACAGGCAGCCTACACAGATCGCCTCATTTACGATTCCTGGGATAAACAGGCCTGCCTCGTACCCAGCAGCGATTGGTCCTTGCGTGCCTGCCTGCGCGAAATATACCGTCCCTATCACGACCGCGAAATTTTAGAGACCGAGGCTGGTGCCGAAACAGCCAGTGCAATCCTGGCCGCAATTGACGCACAGGGGCCGCTCTCTTCGCAAGAATTTGAAGATAGGGTCCGTTACGGTGATGAGACCTGGTACGGTCTGACGCGCACCAACCGCGTTCTGCGGGCACTCTGGGTCTGTGGAGAGCTCTTAACCCATCATCGCAAAGGTGGTCGCCACTACTATGATCGCCCGGCTCGCGTCATCCCATCTCAGCACTACAGTGTGCCACCATTACTGGACAAAGACGCCTATCACCGCTGGATTATCGCACGACGCTACCAGGCTGTGGGACTGCTGCGACCAAATGCTGAATCAGCCATCTGGAGTGCCTGTGGAGATAGTGCCACGCGTAAGCAGGCTACCGCTCAACTGGTCGAAGAAGGAACATTGACGCATGTGCGCGTTGGTGAAAAAGGCTGGTCCTATTACATTCTCAGTAGCGCTCTCCCCTTGCTCGACACAAAACCACCTGAGCCACGCGTCATCATCCTGGGGCCGCTCGACAGCTTCTTATGGGATCGCAAAGCCATCCTCCAACTCTTCAATTTCGATTATGCCTGGGAAGTCTACAAACCCGTCGAACAGCGCCGCTGGGGCTATTATGTGCTCCCGGTCTTCTACGGCGATCGTTTTATCGCTCGCCTGGACTCGCGTTTAGAGAAGGGCGTGTGGACCATCTCGCGCTGGTGGTGGGAGCCAGATGTTGTGCCCAACGTTGAAATGCTGGATGCATTACGTGTTGCCGCTGGAGAGTTCCTGCAGTACTTAGGAGCTGATGATGTGCGGGTAGATGAGAGTCTGGACGCTGCGGCAAGAACTGCAATGCTCTTGCCGCATCCTGTTTAGCGCTTACGATTAAAGAGCATGAACGTTGGCGTCACTTCGGGATCATCCAGGTGAAGAGATACTGTTGACCCATTACCAATAGACCCAGCAGTACCGCTAATATGACACTATGGATGAAGGTACGCCGTATGATCAGGCCCTCCTTCCCGACCAGCGTGGTCGTCGAAACTCCGGTTGTGACGTTCTGTGGCGAGATCATTTTACTCATGACAGCACCCGACGAGTTGGTCGCAGCCATCAGCACAGGACTGAGGTTCAACTGCCTGGCTGCCACAACTTGCAGGTTTCCAAAGAGCGCGTTACTTGACGTATCGCTACCACTCAGGAAGCAGGCAATCCAGCCCAGGAAGACCGAGAAGAAGGGGAAGATGGCTCCTACCTTGGAGATTGCCAGACCTAGGGTGTATGCCATACCAGAGTAGTTGTACAGGTAGGCCAGTCCAATGATGAGCATAACAGTCAGAATGGCCTTACGCAGTTGTCGCCAGGTATCTCCAAGCGCCTGTATTACAATGAAGGGACTGGAACCAGCGGCAATGAAGACGAGTGATGTGAGTATCATTGCTACCAGAATTGCTGTCCCTGTACCAAGTGGCTGAAAGGTATAGATGGCGGCATAGGGCTTGTTATAGAGCGTCAGGAAGACCTGGTTGTGTAGTCCGGGCCACTTGATCAGTTGCTGACCAATGGCCGGGATTTTGAGGAAGGTCCAGGCTATGACAATTGCGCTTACCAGCAACCAGGGTAGCCAGGCCAGAACCGCTTCACCAGCACTGGGCCTGGCACCATGTGCTGGATTCTCCTCGGCGGGTACAGGCACTCCTCGTTCACCGATAGCTGAACTGCCAGTAATCGTTGCTGGAACCTCCGTTGCAAAGGTGGCGCGGTAGGATTCTATATCGCGTGGACGCCAGAATTGCACAAAGCCGATGACGCAGATCAGCGAGACCAGCGAGGCCAGCACGTCAGGGAGCTGTATGCTCACAAAATTGGAGACTGCAAACTGCGTGACCGCAAATGAAACGCCAGCTACCAGGGCGACAGGCCAGATCGTACGTAAGCTGCGGAACCCTGCATAAAAGACCATTGCGTAAAATGGCAGGATCAGCGCAAAGAAAGGTAACTGGCGACCAATCATCGCGCCAAGTAGTGTGTCCTTGAGGCCTGTTACACTCGCCAGCGTCACGACGGGAGCGCCCAGAGCGCCAAAGGCGACCGGTGTGGTGTTGAAAATAAGTGTGACGGTAATGGCTTCAATCACTGGAAAACCGAGGGCAATCAAGAGCGCACTGCCGATCGCCACAGGAGTACCAAAGCCTGCGACGCCTTCCATCAGCGCACCAAAGCTAAAGCCGATGATCAACATAAGGATGCGCCTGTCTGGTGGCACACTGTAGATCATCCAGCGCCGGAACAGCTCGAATTTGCCGGAGCGGACCGCTACATTATACAGCCACATAGCGTTCCAGACGATCCACATCACCGGAACCAGCGCAAATGCAATGCCGTTCAGTGTGGAGGATGCTGCTATACTGACAGGTGTGCCCCATACAAATATCGCGATCAGGAGTGCAACTACCAGTCCGGCTAACGCAGCCTGCCATGCCGGTCGCCTTACTACACCAAGCAATACAAGAACGACAATAATGGGAATGAAACCAACGATGAGAGAGAGGAAGAGATTGTCCGCGACGGGAACGAGTATCTGGTGGAACATCGATGTTGCCTCCATATATACGCAAATGCGTTGACTAATAGTACGTTCCTCAGAAGAGTACTATCTGGAAGACACGCTCATCCTTAAGCATTAGACAATCCGATAAGATGCATACGGACTTAAATATTGCATGGAATGGGTATGTGTTGTCCGCAACTCCTTTCGTGAGACCACAGATATGTGCACGAAATACAAGATGGTACTACAAGGGCTGTGAAGCACGTTTACTTCATTTATATCTTGGCATATTGTTGTGTATTTTGTCAAGTTCTTCTGTAGGGGCGCGATTGATAAGCCCGTGGTGTCCCCAGGCCGAACCGCGGGCTTATCAATCGCGCCCCTACAGTGGGGAACCGTTGCAGATGAATGTCAGGACTGCAACAATGGTAAATGTATGTTCGTACTTATATAATGCTGTGCTCCTACAGATTCATCTATAGGGGAAAGCGGCTAAAAGTGATATAATGAATATGTCTATCTTCGCTTTACACGGCGATATTCCCGCATGCATAGATTACAGCACCAACGCTTGTTAATAGGAGAAAGCGCGACCATGCAATTACTTGGAAAAATTATGGGAGATCCCAATAAGAAGGAATTAAAGGCGATCCAGCCCATTGTTGATAAAATTAATACTTTTGAACCAGCCATGAAAAAACTGAGCGATGAAGAACTTGCGGCGAAAACTGCTGAGTTTCGCTCACAACTCTTTCTCCATCTCAAAGGCGGCATGGTACTGGAAAACGAACTCGTGGACTGCTGTTACTGAATATCGTCAGAAACTGGAGCGACAAGCAGACCGCGATTATGAACTGAAAGATCATCTACAGGATACACTTTCGGAGTGCTTTGAGAAGAGCTACGAAAAGCTCTCTCCTACCCTCAACACATTCAGGGTAACGGCGGCAATGGATAAGGCAGAAGAGAGTCAGCAGTGGCCCGATGAAGCTGATAACCCGCGCCAGGCCACGCTTACATTGCTGAAAAAAGTAGAGCCTGCCCTCAATGATATTGATGACGACGAGCTGAATGATGCATTTGAGGCTGCCTGGAAGTCTTTTGAACGAGCCCGTACCAATGCCGCCAATAAGGATAATGGCTCGGATGAGCGCCTGGAGCAGTTACTCGGTGCTATCTTGAAGAAGCTGCAGCCTGAGATTGTAGCGATCAAAGCTGATGCGATGGATAAGCTAATCCCTGCTATGGTGAAGCGCTACCGCACTGGCAAGACACTGGAAGATATCCTGCCTGAAGCGTTCGCGGTTGTGCGTGAAGCTGGCTGGCGTACCATTAAGATGCGCCACTACGATGTGCAGTTAATTGGTGGTATTGTGCTGCACCAGGGCAAGATTGCAGAGATGAAAACTGGTGAAGGTAAAACGCTGGTTGCTACACTGCCTGTATATCTGAACGCTTTGACTGGTCGTGGCGTCCATGTTGTGACTGTGAACGATTATCTGGCACGCCGTGACTCTGAGTGGATGGGGAAGATCTACAAGTTCCTGGGGTTGACCGTTGGTGTGATTGTCAACGCCGTGGAGCCGCAGACCGCCGGGCGCCAGGCCGCCTATCAGTGCGATATCACCTACGGCACCAATAACGAGTTCGGTTTCGATTATCTGCGCGACAACATGGTCACTGCAATAGAACAGGTTGTGCAGCGCGAATTGAACTACGCCATCGTTGACGAGGTTGACAATATTCTGATCGACGAGGCACGTACGCCGCTTATCATTTCGGGTCAGGGCCAGGAGTCCACCGATATGTACGCCAGATTTGCGCGCTGGGCACCACGCCTGAAGCCCGAAGTTGACTACACGGTGGAAGAGAAATTGCGTGTCGTCATGATCACGGAGCCTGGTATTGAGAAGATCGAGCAACTGGCTGGCGTCCAGAACATCTACGACGAGAACAATATCGATCTGACACGCTACATGGAGAACGCACTTAAAGCGGAGATTCTTTTTAAACGCGATAAGGACTATATCGTCAAGGATGGCGAGGTCATTATCGTAGACGAGTTCACGGGCCGTCAGATGCCCGGACGCCGCTACAGCGAGGGTCTACACCAGGCAATCGAGGCCAAAGAAGGCGTCGTTGTACAGCGTGAGAACCATACTCTGGCAACGATCACGTTCCAGAACTACTTCCGTCTGTATGAGAAGCTGGCAGGTATGACCGGTACCGCTCTCACTGAGGCTGAAGAGTTCCATAAAATCTACAAGCTGGATGTGATCGTTATTCCACCCAACAAGCCAATGATCCGCCAGGACATGGCAGACCTGATCTACCGCACAGGCGATGCGAAATTCAAAGCGGTGGTTGAGGAGATCAAGGAGCGTTACGAGAAGGGCCAGCCCGTACTGGTTGGTACCACGTCGGTCGAGACCTCTGAGCATCTCTCTCATCTGCTTGATCTGCAAGGTATTCCGCATAACGTTTTGAATGCGAAATATCATGAGCGTGAGGCGCAGATTGTGGCGCAGGCCGGACGTAGCGGAGCTGTAACGATTGCTACTAATATGGCTGGTCGTGGTACCGACATCTTGCTGGGTGGCAACGCAGAAGGCTACTTTGATAGTATTCTGCGTAAGCATGCCGAGCGCGTTGACTACATCCGCAACATGCCGCAAGATACTGAAGATGATCGTATCGATAGGGAAGAGGCGATTCAGCAATACCTCGAAAATATGACCGAGGATGAGAAGCAGGAACTCTTCCAACAGAAGATACATGAGTGCGAAGAGGATCACGATCGTGTGATAGAACTGGGTGGCCTGCATATTCTCGGCACTGAACGACACGAATCACGCCGTATCGATAACCAGTTACGTGGTCGTGCCGGGCGCCAGGGCGATCCTGGTTCATCGCGCTTCTTCCTGGCTCTGGACGACGAACTGATGCGCCGCTTCGCCGCCGATCGCGTGGCTGGTATCATGGAACGTGTCGGGATGGAAGAAGATATGCCCCTGGAAAGCAAAATGGTCTCACGCTTCATTGAAGGTGCACAGACGCAGGTGGAGGGTCGTAACTTTGACCTGCGTAAACATGTCGTCGACTACGACGATGTGATCGCCAAGCAGCGCGAAGTCATCTACTCTGATCGTCGCACCGTCCTTGAGCGTGGCGATATGCATGAGCGCATCCTGGACATGATCCGCTCCGAGGTTGGCCGACTGGTAGATGCCACCATCCCTGGTAACGTTGTCAGCGAAGAAGAGGAATTGGAAACGCTCTTTAAGGCCCTGGAGGTCTGGGTGCTTATCCCTGAAGAGTTCGTGCCAGAGAATCTGCATGCAGTGCGCCGCGAGCAGCTCAAAAAGGATCTGATCGATCTTGTCATTGACCATTATGAGCAACGCGGTGAGGAATTGAGGAAACAGGCAAGTGAGCAGGGTGCCGAGAACTTAGATCCGCAGCGTGAATTTGAGCGTACGTACCTCTTACAGGTCGTTGATCGCCTGTGGATGGACCATATCGACGCCCTGGATATCATGCGTCAGGGTATTGGTTTCCGTTCGCTTGCCCAGCGTGATCCTCTGGTCGAGTTCAAGAATGAAGCTTTCCGCATGTTTGACGAATTGAAACTGGCGATCCAGCACTACACCGTCGATAATCTGCTCAAGCTCATGCGCAACGAAATCACCATCACATTGCAGCGTCCGGAGCCGCCGCGCAAACAGCCACGCAACGTCCGTACCAATACCGACGACATTGCCAGAGCCAGCGGCCAGTCCAAGACTGATGGCACAGCGGACCAGCCCAGGGCGATACAGGGAGCCCGTAAGAACAGCGCGGGTGGTCAGCGTGGTGGCAATCGCTCGACCGCAACCGCGACACGAGCGCCAGCTATGGGGAAGGTCGGTCGCAATGATCCCTGTCCTTGTGGTAGTGGCAAGAAATACAAGAAGTGCCACGGAGCGTAAGCAAGGTAAGGGCCTGCCTTGCGTGTGCCGGGCTTTTGTCCCGTAGAGGCATGCCTTGCGTGTGCCGGACTTCCTCGAAGTATAAAAGAAGTTGAATAGAAGTTGCACATAGCTGCAAAACGCTCTATCGTGCTTTCATGAAGATGTATAAAATGTATATCTTGAATATACATGGTAATTAGTGCAAGAATCAGGTGGGAAAAGCGAAATTTCTCATACATGACGCAAAGAAATTTCGCTTTTCTACTCAAAGTTATATCTTGACGAACCTTCATAGATATGCTCTCTAACATCCTGTTTACCTTGCTTTAACATCCACATTACACCAATATAAGTAACCGCTTATGTATTACCTCACTTTCTTTTCCCCAAAAACATAGATCTTTTGGGGGATACCATGTTACCCTTTAACTAAGCAATGAGTGAGACAGTGAAGTCTCCGTTATGACGTTACCTATCCATGAGCCCGAAAGGAAATCATATCATGATGAATCGTCAACACATCGAAGAACTTGCTAAAAGTTGGGCAACAGATCCTCGTTGGCAGGGTGTGAAGCGATCGTATTCAGCGGAAGATGTTTTGAGATTGCGTGGATCTGTGAAGATCGAGTATACGTTGGCGCGTCTGGGCGCTGAGCGCTTGTGGAATTTGCTGCATACTGAGCCGTATGTCGCTGCTTTAGGTGCGTTAACCGGTAACCAGGCAATGCAGCAGGTGAAAGCTGGTCTAAAAGCTATCTATCTAAGTGGTTGGCAGGTGGCGGCTGATGCAAATCTGGCGGGAAGTATGTATCCCGATCAGAGTCTTTATCCGGCGAATAGCGTGCCAGAGGTCGTGCGCAAGATTAATAATGCTTTACGTCGCGCCGACCAGATTGCAACATCCGAAGGCAAGGATGATGATACCTACTGGTTCGCTCCTATTGTGGCCGACGCCGAGGCTGGCTTTGGTGGTCCTCTCAACGTATTCGAACTGATGAAGGCGATGATCGAGGCGGGTGCGGCTGGCGTACACTTTGAGGATCAACTGGCCTCCGAGAAGAAGTGCGGACATATGGGCGGGAAAGTGTTGATCCCGACGCAGAACGCTGTTCGAAACCTGGTCTCTGCACGCCTGGCAGCCGACGTAATGGGTGTTCCGACGCTCGTGATTGCACGTACCGATGCCAATGCCGCAAACCTGATTACCTCCGATATTGACCCGGTCGATCAGAAGTTCCTGACCGGGGAGCGCACTGGTGAAGGTTTCTATCGCACACGCAGCGGCCTCGACTCCGCGATTGCTCGCGGTCTATCGTACGCTCCCTATGCAGACCTGATCTGGTGTGAGACGGCTGAGCCAAATCTGCGCGAGGCGCAGCGCTTCGCCGACGAGATCCATGAGCGCTATCCTGACCAACTGTTGGCGTACAACTGCTCGCCATCGTTCAACTGGCGCAAGAAGCTCGATCCCGATACAATCGCAAACTTCCAGCAGCGCCTGGGCAAGATGGGTTATGTCTTCCAATTTGTGACACTGGCAGGCTTCCATGCACTTAACTACAGCATGTTCAAGCTGGCGCGTGGCTATAAAGAGTATGGTATGGCTGCTTATTCCAGATTGCAGCAGGCCGAGTTTGGCCTGGAAGAGTACGGCTACACAGCAACCAAACACCAGCGTGAAGTGGGTACAGGGTACTTTGATGAGGTAGCGCAGGCGATCTCTGGTGGCACATCTTCGACCACGGCCCTGGCCGGATCAACTGAAGCAGAACAATTCCATTGATCTTCGTGCGTTGCGGGTTACGGGTGCCCGCAATGCCCTCCTGGCGACCGTAAGGGTGCATCCTATCATACATCACTGGTCCGGTGTATGTAAGATGCGCCCTTGCGGTCGCTTACTCTATCGTAGCGGCATGCCTTGCGTGTGCCGAGTGTCACCGTGCCGATAAACCCGTAGCGGCATGCCTTGCGTGTGCCGAATGTCTCTACTCTACGCGCACCTGGCATCCACGGCACTCGGCACACGCAAGGCATGCCGCTACGGGAACGTTCCATTTGCCACATTACAGAACCATATGCGACAATAACCGATAAAGGGATTTGTGTCTTCAACGCTGAAAGGATTACATCACCCATGACGACAAATAAAGCTGTAACGCACTACGCAGAGGGGATCGAGATCAAAGCTCCTGTATCCGCTGAGTTTGCTGAGATACTGACGCCCGAGGCGCTGAGCTTCGTTGCTACACTTTCTCGTGCCTTCGAGACGCGCCGCGAAGAGCTGCTCCAGAGGCGAGCAGTGCGCCAGGCCGAACTCAACGCGGGTAAGCTACCAGATTTTCTACCAGAAACGGAGCATATTCGCAATGCGACATGGACTATTGCACCTATACCTGCTGATCTACAGGATCGCCGCGTCGAGATTACTGGTCCTGTGGAGAGGAAGATGGTCATTAATGCGCTGAATTCGGGCGCTAAAGTATTTATGGCAGACTTTGAAGATGCACATTCCCCGACCTGGGATGCGACGATCCAGGGTCAGATCAATGTGCGTGATGCTATCGATCGCACGATTTCATATACCAGTCCCGAGGGCAAAGATTATCAGCTCAATGAGAAGATCGCAACGCTATTGGTACGTCCGCGTGGCTGGCATCTGAATGAGAAGCATGTTTTTGTGGATGGCAAGCCTGTCTCTGGTGGTATCTTTGATTTCGGACTGTACTTCTTCCACAATGCAAAGCGCCTGCTCAACAAGGGGACGGGCCCTTACTTCTATCTGCCCAAACTGGAGAGTCACCTGGAGGCTCGCCTGTGGAACGATGTATTTGTGTTGGCCCAGGATACGCTTGGTATTCCACAAGGGACGATCAGGGCTACGGTACTTATCGAAACGATCCTGGCGACGTTCGAGATGGACGAGATCCTCTACGAACTGCGCAATCACTCCGCTGGCCTGAACTGTGGGCGTTGGGACTACATCTTCAGCGCAATCAAGAAGTTCCGCAACATTCCCAACTTCGTGCTGCCCGATCGCGCCCAGGTAACGATGACGACGCACTTTATGCGCTCTTATTCGTTGTTGACGATCAAGACCTGCCACCACCGTAACGCGCACGCAATTGGTGGTATGGCGGCACAGATCCCTATTAAGGGCGATCCAAAGGCGAACGAGGAGGCGCTGTCCCGCGTGCGTGCTGATAAGCATCGCGAAGCTACTGATGGGCATGATGGAACCTGGGTTGCCCATCCCGGCCTGGTACCGATCGCCCTGGAAGAGTTCGATGCCGTAATGAAGACTCCCAATCAGATCGACCGCGAGCGCGAGGATGTACATGTGACGGCGGCTGATCTGCTGGCGGTACCTGGTGGAACGATTACCGAGGCGGGTCTGCGCAACAACATCAGTGTCGGTTTGCAGTACCTGGATTCCTGGCTGCGCGGCTCCGGTTGTGTGCCCATCAATAACCTGATGGAAGATGCCGCCACGGTCGAGATCTCCAGG